>Ga0326728_10005144_pt1 | contig 37476 bp, 19 predicted proteins | sample MB3enrmetagenome_FD_207602 | JGI IMG/M metagenome (GOLD analysis project Ga0326728, IMG submission 207602) | Lab enriched peat soil microbial communities from McLean, Ithaca, NY, United States - MB31MN | ecosystem: Environmental > Terrestrial > Soil > Wetlands > Peat | place: USA: New York...
AACCGCTGGCCCCGGCGCTGGCCCCCGAGGCCGGACCTCCGCCCCGCAGAGGCCGGCCCTGCAAATGCGCCGAACGCGGAATCGACTGCAAACACAGGCGCTAACAAATACTAGTTTTCGAAGGACGCGAAAGGACGCAACGGGGGGCGGCGCGCTGCGATGTACCGGAGTTGCATCGGGCGCCAGATACGGCGGGAGGGGGATGTGTTGCGGCCAGATGGCGGAAGGAGGTTTGTGAGAATCGAGTCTCTTCTCCGTCGGAATTGACCACCGCCCCTGGGGCGTGACCGTCGCGGTTGTGCGGTGCCAGGCTTCGGTCTGTTGCGGACCGCAGGCTGGCGGAGCGTTTGCCGCGAGCTGCTGCGTTCGGGAGGCCTATCCGTCTTTCGGCCTGGGGCTCTAGTTCACTGAGCGAAGGTACTCCTCAAGTTTCGGAGAAGTGCGCCCCTTACGTAGGTCAGGCCAGGAGATGCCGAGGTGCTTGTCGACGTTTTCGGGCTGCAGAAAGTAGAATGAGCCCTCAAGAGTCAGAATGCCATCCTTGAGGCATCGCCGCAGGATCGCCCAACCCGTATCGTTTCCCAATACACGCCAGTGTTCAACCTTGTACTTATACTTTGCCAGCCGACCCCTGCGGTGGGACCTGAAATGGACGAGAATTCTGCAAAGGCGAAGGTACTTCTCTCTGAGCAAGGGGTCGGTCGAAAGGACCCTTCTCTCCTCGACGTACTGGAACGCGGGATGGCCCAATCCAGCGCGATCTGCGACAGCGAGAACGAGCTGAACTCCGTTCGTGAGTATGCTTCCGACGCTAGACTCCAGAATCCCCGCCTCGAGCACGACGTGCTTCTCTCGTTCGCTCGAGAAGGGAGGCCTAAGAATCAGAGTGGCCGCCTGAAGCCTGATTTTGGCAGCGGAGATCTCGACGGGAGCGGTGAACTCAAGCTCTGCTGCGCCGCCGACCGAGACTTCACCCGGAAGCGATACATAGGTGGACGACAACCTATGACCCAATTGAACGCAGCCGCCCTCTTCCAGGTCGCATCGAAACGCAAAGCTGTTTGACCGGCCTGGCGAAGGTGGACTGGTTGTTCGTGTTCAGCTGCGCGGCGTTCAATCTATTGCGCATCCCGAAACTGAGGGAGCAGTGCGCGTAAGCGCCGCGGGGACGCTCTCCGCCGCGCGGATGCGGCGGATCGGGGAGCCCGGCGGGGGCACGCGCAGTCGGATTTCAGACTGAAATCGAGTTATGCAAGAGGTTGGGCGGCGCGGGGACGCTGGTTTTCAACAAGCTCTTAGGGTTGACAATCATGGTATTATTCATCGCTGAGAGACTCTTTGCAGATGGGCCAGCACAGCCTCGAAGTGAGATCCGGCGAGCGGTTTGAGTTTGGCAAGAATTGGGCCAAGTTTCTCGGCGCTCTGAACGAAGAACGTATCGCGCAGGCCCAGAAATCCCTATCCGAGTGGCTGGAAGCCGACACGCTTCAGGAGAGGACCTTCCTCGACATTGGATCCGGAAGCGGCCTATTCAGCCTCGCGGCGCGGCGGTTGGGAGCGCGTGTGCATTCCTTCGACTACGACCCTAACTCGGTAAACTGCACCCGTGAGTTGAAGCGTCGATACCTGCCCGGCGATGCGCGGTGGACCATCGAGTAGGGATCGGCCCTGGACTTGGATTACCTTAGGTCGCTAGGAGAATTCGACGTAGTCTACTCTTGGGGTGTTTTGCATCACACCGGCGACATGTGGACGGCGCTCGACAACATCGTGCCGCTGGTGACGGAGGGGGGCCTGCTGTTTATTTCGCTCTATAACGACCAGGGCACCGCGAGCCGCCGCTGGAGAAGCGTAAAGAGGCTGTACAATCGCCTCCCTCCCAGTTTGCGATTCCTTGTCGTGGCGCCATGCTTTGTCGTGCTCTGGTGGCGCCGCTTGGTGAAGGATGCTCTCCGAGGCCGGCCCTTCCGCAGCATCCGGGAGTATTCGCAGAGCCGCGGCATGAGCTTGTGGCAGGATCTAATTGACTGGGTCGGCGGGTACCCCTTTGAAGTCTCTACGCCGGGCCAAGTCTTTGATTTCTATAAAGCGCGGGGGTTTACGCTAGCGCGGTTGCGTACCTGCGGTGGTTCGCTGGGCTGCAACGAATTCGTATTTCGAAAGACCGCCGCCTCCGCGAAGGCGCAACCACAGGCTCTCGATCGTCTCCACGCATCCTAGTGCTGGAGTCCATCGGGGCTGCGCGACCTGCCATCGGTTTCGTCCCGGCGAGGGCGCCGGTCTGCTCACCGTTGGCCCCCGCTGGCACGCGAAGGAAAAGTACTCCAGCGCTCTGGCCGGTTGGCGCGCCGGATGCGGTCGCCGGCGATCACCCGACTGGACGGCATTGCAGGGCTCAAGGAACTTTGAGACCGACCCAACCTGCCAGGCAACTCAGCCACTAGAAGACGAGACCTTCCGCACACGCAGGCTGGCACGCCGACCTGCCGGGTCGAGCGATGTTCAGCTCTCGTGGTAAAATGAGTTTTGACGTCTATGGTCTCTCATCCCAAGCGCATATGCGTAGTCACTGCGGCTGTCTTGCTGCTCGCACTCCCACGAGGACTTTATGGCTACGTCGATCCCGGCACGGGCGCAATGGTCTGGCAGTTGGTAATTGCGAGCGCTATCGGAACGCTCTTTTATGCCAGGCGCCTGGTGAGGTGGATAAAGAAGCACTTCTGACTGCATTCGGCCCGCTGCATGGGAATCTGTTCGCCACGGCTTGCGCCTGTTCGCCTGGCTCGTGATTCAGCAAGTTTTTCGCGTCCGCCCGATCCCGTGTTTTGCCTCAGGCAGGCTTTGCCTGCCTCGAAGAACTCCCGTCCAAAGCTCAGACCCTCGCTGCCCTCCCCTCGGATCTGCCGGTCTCGCCGAGCGTTGAGCGCCGCTCGCCGTGACATGCGCGGCCCCAGGTTGAATCCCAAACCGCTGCCCAGGATCTTCCAAAGGCGACCCCGGTTAGGGCCGAGGCGCGGAGCGGAGAAACGGCGGCAGGATGCGCCAGTGGGTTCGCCGTTTGCGCCTTGGGGATGCGGCTCGACCAAGCCAAGCCGCGGCGCTCGGACGAGGCTGCAGACGCCTTTGCGCCGCCGAGCTTCGCGGAGGAGAATCGGAACCGCCGCCAGCGCACCCGTCTTGCGACAATACGATTTGACGCATAACACGCGGCGACTGGCCGGCGTTTTCGTCGCAAGGCTCGGGCCGGCGGCGCGCTGATACGCCAGTGCGGATTGGAACGATATGTGCGGCATCGCGGGCTACGTTCTAGAAGAAGGGAAGGCGCGAACGGAAGTCGTCCGCGCCATGTGCGATCAGATCCGCCATCGCGGGCCCGACGATGAGGGCTACTACGCCGAGGGTGGCTGCGCGCTTGGCATGCGCCGGCTCAGCATCATCGACCTGAGCACGGGACACCAGCCGATCTCCAACGAAGACGGTTCTGTTTGGGTGGTCTTCAACGGCGAGATCTACGATTACCAGCGGCTGCGCCGCGACCTGGCCGCCCGCGGACACCGCTTCTCGACCAGCACCGACACGGAAGTCCTGGTCCATCTCTACGAGGACCAGGGCGCGGACGGCCTGGCCAGGCTTCGGGGCATGTTCGCCTTTGCCATCTGCGATGCACCGCGGCGCAGGCTCTTTCTGGCACGCGACCGCTTCGGCAAGAAACCCCTGTACTACGCCGCGCTGCCCCAGGGCTTCTATTTCGGGAGCGAACTGAAGTGCCTCCGTGCGACTGGCGCGATCCCCGCGGACCTGGACGAGGAGGCACTGCGCCTATACTTCCAATTCGGCTATATCCCCGATCCCTACAGCGCGTTCCGCGCCGTCCGGAAGCTTCCGCCAGGCTGCTGGCTCACCTACGACGGTGGCGGCCAGGTCTCTGTGCGCCGTTACTGGCGGCCGCCGGTAGCCGTCGCCGAGGACCGCGGGCAGACGAGTCCCCAAGAAGCGCAGGCGCGCCTGCGCGAGGTGTTCGACGAGGCCGTCCGCATCCGCATGATCGCGGACGTCCCCTTGGGCGCGTTCCTGAGCGGCGGCATCGATTCGAGCTGCGTTGTGGCATCCATGGCCATGCAGAGTCCCGAGCCGGTCAAGACCTTTTCCATCGGATTCGAGGAAGCGCGCTTCAACGAGCTGCACTACGCCAAGATCCTGGCCCGGAAATACCGCACCGAGCATTACGAGATCCTGGTTCGCCCCGACGCGATCGCGCTCGTCGAGCGGCTGGTGCGGCACTTCGACGAACCGTTCGCCGATTCCTCGGCCATCCCTACGTTCGTGGTGTCGGAGTTCGCCGCTCGTCACGTCAAGGTCGCCCTCAGCGGAGACGGTGGGGACGAGCTGTTCGCGGGCTACGAACGGTTCGCCGCGGCCGGGAAGCTCCGCCGCTTGGACTGTCTTCCCCGTCCCGCCCGCGGGTTCCTGTCCTGGCTCGCCGCGCGGCTTCCGTACTCCGCCTACGGTAAGAACTTTCTTCGCATGGTGAGCCGCGAGAACGGCCTGATGCGCTATTTCGAGGGGAACTTCGCACCCTACTACCTGCGCCAGCGGCTGCTGCGGCCTCAGTGGATGCTCCCGGCGGATCTCGCATTCCTCACCCGCAAGTTCGCCGAGTACCTGCTGCCGGGAGAACCCGACCTGCTGACGCAGATCATGTACTTCGAGACCGCCGTGAACCTCCCCGGGGACATGCTTGTGAAAGTGGACCGCATGTCGATGGCGAATTCGCTCGAAGTGCGCTGCCCGCTTCTGGACCAGGAGGTCGCCGAGGTGGCCGCCGCCATCCCCCACAGTTGGCGAATCCGGGACGGCAAGGGAAAGCGCTTCCTGCTGGACGCTCTGGGCGAGCGCCTTCCCCCCGAGTTGCTTAGCCGACCTAAGATGGGCTTCGGCGTCCCGCTGGCGGACTGGTTCCGCGGCTCGCTCCGGACCTTCCTGTGGGATCACCTGACCGGCGCGCGCTTTCTCGAGCGCGGCTTCGTCTCGCCGGAGTTCCTGCGGGCGATGCTCCAGGAGCACGACCGCGGCCGCCGCGACAACAGCACCTGGCTGTGGAGCCTGTTGATGCTGGAACTCTGGTTCCGGGATCTGGAGTCGCAGCGCGCCTCCTAGCGGCCGGCCTCGAAGGCGGGCGCGGACTCCAGAACCTCGGCGAAACGCCGCGCAACCTGCTCCCAGGAGAATCTCCCTGCCATCAGTTCCCGCGCTCGAGACGCAATCCGGCGGCTCTCATCGTCACCCTCCAGCAGTTCCAGGCAACGCTCGGCGAAGTCGGCCGGGCTGTCCGCGATCCGGATGTCTTCCGGCGGATGAATCTCCAAACCCTCCGCGCCCACCGTTGTGGAGACGACCGGAACGCCCGCCGCCATGGCTTCGTAGATCTTCAGCCGCGTGCCGCCGCCGATGCGCAGCGGGACCACGGAGACCGCCGAGCCCCACAGGTATGGCCGCACGTCGGGAACGGTGCCCGTGACCCGCACCCCGGCGTCGTTCCGCCCCAGTGCGGCGACTTGCGGCGGCGGAGTGCGGCCCACGATCGCCAACGTGCAGCCTGGCCGGCGGCGCCGGATCAACGGCAGGACCTCGCGTACGAAATATCCAACACCGTCCACGTTTGGCAGCCAGTCCATCGAGCCGACGAATATCAGGTCCGCCACGCGCTCAAACGACGCCGGCGGGGCGAAGTACTCCAGATCCACGCCGGTCGGGATCTGGGAAACGCGCTCGGCGCCGAACATCGTTCGCATCAGTCCGGCGTCCACCGCCGACACCGCGATGACCTTACCCGCTGTCCGGCACGCCTGGCGCTCGTACGCGAACATCCGGCTCGCCTGGAGCCGGTAGTACAGCTTGCGCGCGGGGTCCCAGGCGTTCTCGGCGCGCCGCCGCCAGATCATTGTCTCCACGTTGTGTTGGAAGAGCACGCTGCGCTCCAACCGCGGGCATGCCGGCGCCATCGCCAGAAAATCCACCACCATGCGGTCAAACGGCTCCTTGCCGATCAACTCTGCAACGGTCCGCCTCATCTGCGGAGAATCGAAACGGCTGACTGCCAGCGGCGTACTCGAGAGGGCGCCGGCCGCAACTTGGGCGGCGAATCGGATCGACCGTTTGTCAACTACCGCGTGGCGGACCGGGTAGGCGCGGGCCGAGTACTCGCTCGCGCGCTGCGGGCCTTCCGGATGGGCCGGATCCACGTATGCTACGTAGTGGACCTCGTGCCAGCGCGCCAGCCATCGCAGGATCCCCAGGGTGCGGATCTGTCCCCCCTTGGTCGTAGGGTGCAGGAAATTCGGGCCGACGAAGAGGATCTTCATTCCGCCGCGGTCTGAGCCGGCGATTTGGAACCAGGCTCCGGGAACACCGCCGCCAGATCGAGCACAGGCAACCCGCTACGGCGGATCTGCTCGGCGCACGCCGCCGAGGGTTTCTGCGTGATCACCAGGTGCTGGGCCCAAACCAGCGTATCTTCCAACCGTTGGTCCATCAGGCGGCCAATGTGCGGGATGGCGTTCATGATGAATTGCCGGTTGGCGCCGTAGATGCCCTCCAGCCGGATCTGCGGGTCGAACACGCGCACCTCGCGCCCTTTGCCGATCAGCGTCTCCAGCAGGGCCACCACCGGGCTTTCGCGCAGATCGTCGGTGTTCTCCTTGAACGCCAGGCCGAACACGCCGATCCGTTCGACCGCCAGATCCAGCACCGCTCGTATGGCGCGGGCCAGGTGCTCCTGGTTGGAGGGCAGGATGGATTCCGTCAGCGGCAGGTTCAGATCCAGCCGGGCGGCCCGATAGGCCAGCGCGCGCAGGTCCTTCGGCAGGCAGGATCCACCGAAGGCGAAGCCCGGTTTCAGGTAGGCCGGTGAGATGTTGAGCCGCAGGTCGGCGCACAGGGTCCGCATGACCTCGCCGCCATCCAGGCCCAGCCGCGCGCTGAGCGCGCCGATTTCGTTCGCGAACGCCGTCTTCAGCGCATGGTACGCGTTGCAGGCGTACTTGATCATCTCCGCGGTCCGCAGCGAGACCAGGCACGGCGTCACATTCAGAGCGGCGTAGATCGCGGCCACGCGCCGGACTGCCCCCTTCTCCTCGCCGCCAACCACCACGAGCGACGGTTCCATGAAATCCCGCACCGCGGCGCCTTCGCGCAGGAACTCGGGGTTGGAAACGATGGACACCGCCGACGACAAACCCAGCGCGGGAGCGACCACCTCCTCGCACGTACCGGGAAACACCGTGCTGCGAATGGCCACAATCAGCCGCCGGCCGCGGCTCGGCGGTCCTTCTCCGATCTCACCCACCACCCGCCGCAATTGGTCTAGGCTGAGGTTTCCATTGCGCTCCGAGGGCGTCCCCACGCAGATCAGAGCGATCTCGGCGTGTTCCAGCGCCTCGTGCAGCCGAGTGGACGCGGAAAGCCGCCCGGCCGCCACGTTAGTCCTTATCAACTCCTCCAGGCCCGGCTCGTAGAAAGGCGCCTGCCCGGCCAGCACGGCCTTCACCTTGAATTCATCGCGATCCACTCCAACTACGCGGTGTCCAAGTTCGGCCAGGCACGCCGCCGTCACGGAGCCCACGTAGCCCAAGCCAATTACCGCGATGCCAGTTTGCGCGTCGCTCTTGGGAAGTGGATCCATGGGAGATGAAGCTCCCTAAATCATAGCAAAAGCGCTCCGGATACGCCGTCAGGGCAATGGGAGATAGCCTGGCAGGCCGCTGAGGAAGTCATCTCGTCACCGACGGCGCCGGCACTCGGCGCGATCAACACCTCCTCCCCCCCTCAGGAATGCAACTCGTACTCGGGCGGGCCGCAAGCGCGGAAGCGCACCCGTCCCCTCGTCCCGGCCAGGAAGTCAAGCTCCACGCCGTCGCCGGTCTGTGCCAGGTTCAGCGCAGTGACGCCGTCCCCCGGGTCGAAATCCAGCATGGCGGCCAGGCAGACCGGCAAGCGGGCGTCCAACCACAGGCGCACCACGGGAGCGCGAGTTTTGTGCCCGAACACGCACGAGCGCCAGCCGCTATTGTCGAATTCGACATCGCCGGGGCCGGCCAGCGTCAGGCGCGCACGACGCCCGATGCGGAAGCAGGCCGGGCCGAGCCGAGCGGCGGGCCGGCCGAGGCGCCAGAACTGCTCAACCCGGTGCGCGCCCTCCGCTTCGACCGTGTCGGCGACGATCAGCCGGGGCAAGCCGCCAACCTTCAGAAATAGGACCCGCCTGCGGTGCCGGATGCCCTGGTACCCGCACACCGCATCGACGAAGTCGAAATCGTCCCCTGCAATCCACTGTTCAACCCGGACTTCCGGCCGCCCCTTCCAGGCGAAGCTGCCTGCCGCCAAAGCCTGGTCTTTCTCGTCCACGCGGATGGTGTTGTGCGCCGCCGAACCACGGAACCAGTCGCGCCAGCGTTGGTCGCTTACATAGGTGTAGGTGCCCGGGTCTATCAGCACGTCCTCGGCCCCATCCCGCACTACCGCGCTCAGCGTGTCCGAATGACTATGGCCCGCTCGGAAAGGGCCAAACGGCCCCACATCGACCAGGACGTGAATTCCTCCCGAGACCATCACAGCCAGGCCGGCATCGCGGCATAGCTTCGATGCGTGCTCCGGGCGGGCGCCCGCCGGCCGCAGTGCCCGCGGCCCGATCCACCAGGCTGCCTGGACCTCCGCATCCTCGGCGGTGCCTCCGAAGTTCTCTTCGAGGAGTGCGGTCGCAGTGGCCAGCGTCGCGCGGCCGAAGCGTTCTCGCGGTCCATAGGGGTGGAACAATCTCCCGCCGTCGTCGTCGCCGAGCGAAGGCAGGCGCCGTTCCGGACCCGACACCGCCGCCAGGAATCCGGCCATGCGCGAGATTGTCTCCCGCAGTTCCGGTGATAGGCCCGCCACGCAGGCGTGCCACAGAAGCATGTCCAGCGCGTAAACGTGGTAGTACGCCGACTGCTCGAAGTGAGCGCCATCCTCGCGCACTTGAGCGCCGGCTTGCTCACGCATCAAACCTTCGCCCAGCCGCCGCCACCTGCCAGACCGTGGAAATGCCGGGAACAGCGTCCCGAGCGTGTGCAGCGCAAGGGCCTCCCCCAGCAAGTGCGTGTTCGGCGCGAAGTATACCGACAGGTTGCTCTCCAGGTGCAGCCCGTGGCGGTAGAGTCCGAGCAGAAACTCGCGGCGGAGCGGCTCCGGCATCCGGTCGCCGGCCAAGTGGTACACCCAGGTCCAGGAGAGCGCCCGGAAGGCGACCTCGAGCGCGCTGGTCCAGTTAACGCTCCGTAAGTACGGGTTGCTCTCGGACCAGCTCTGGAACTGTCGCCAGATCTCCTCCAGGAACTCCTCATCGCCGGTTAGCAGGAAAGCCTGTGCCAGCACTACCCAGTGCTGATGCCGGTTCAGCTCCCAGATGACCTTGTGGTCGCCGGTAGCGGCGAAGTTCAGGTACGGGATCAAGCGGAAATACCGCCGCCTGGTCGTCTGACCGTGGACGTAGTCGCGGCGCCAGTCGATCTCCGGCCCGGTCGCTACGGTGTAGCCCAGGATCGGGAACCGGTGCTGGAGCAGCAGCCGGGCGATGCGCTCGATCTTCCGCGCATGGGCGCTACCGCGGAGCGCTGCGGCGACCTCCGCCGGCGCCGGCAGCCTTCCTAGCGGGCAGGGCTGCAGCGGCGCCGCGCGGCGCCGAAACACCAGGTGCGCCAGATTGGTCCATTCCTGCCGCAGCCGGAAAACGATTTCTCGGGGGGAGCGCACGGGGCAATCTCACGGGGTACGGAACGTGGGCGCCGCACTCTCCAAGGCGCCGCGCCCGCCACGCCCGGTGATGAAAATGTCGCCCCAGAGCTGCAAGTTCAATAGCCGCCAAATGCGGTCCGTCGCATCCTCCCAGCCATTCTTGTGCCGCTCCAGCAGGTGCGCCACCGCGCGCCGGTCCAGGCATTCGGCCAGCAGGCCGTTCGTATCTTCAAGCCGCTCGAGCAACGGTGCGGCCTCGGGCCTTCGCAACCACTCCCGCAGCGGCGTCGGAAACCCCATCTTCCGGCGGTGAACGATCTCGGCCGGCAGCAGGTCCTCCACAGCGCGCTTCAGAATGTACTTGGCCGTCCGGCCCCGGATCTTGAGCGCTTGGGGCACCCGCGCGGCAAACTCCACCAAAGGATGGTCGAGGAAGGGGACACGGCTCTCGATGGAGGTGGCCATGCTCATCTGGTCCTGCTTCATCAGCAACTCGACCAGGTAAGTCTTCTGGTCCGCATAGAGCATCCGCTCGACCAGCGACGCGCCGGTCCGCGCGTTCCAGTAACCCAGGAAACTCCGGTACGGCTCGTCGCCCTGGTCGGAGCCCAGCAGGCCGGCTTGCTCCGAGGCTGGGAACGCCGAGTAGAAGTTATCCAGGTACAGCGACTCGAGCGCGTCGCCCTGGCCCACCGGGGTGTGCCGCAGCTTGCGCCGCAACCCGGCCGGCAGCAGCCGTGTCTCGGCAACCCAATCCCGGATGCGCCGCCGAAGACCCGCCGGCAACAGCCGCCAGGCCACGGCCAAGCGCCGGTTCAGCAAGTAGAACCGGTAGCGCGAGTAGCCCGCAAACAGTTCGTCGCTGCCCTCGCCCGTCAGCACCACTTTCACGCGCTCGGAGGCCAGCTTGGAGACGAAATACAGCGAGACGCTGGAGGGCCAGGCGATTGGCTCGTCCTCGTGCCAGATCAAACGCGGCAGCGCCTCGAAGAACTCCTGCATCGAGACCGTTACCTCGCGGTGGTCAGTGCCGATGTGCTGGGCCACCTGCCGCGCATAGGCCAGCTCGCTGAAGGCGGCCTCGCGGTATCCCACCGCGAAAGTCTCCACCGGCCCGGACGCCATGCGCTTGACCAGCGCGGTGATCGCGCTCGAATCCACGCCCCCGCTCAGGAACACGCCTAACGGCACATCGCTCATCAGCCGCATGCGTACCGTCTCTTCCAGGCGCTGGCGGCACTCGCGGATCCAATCCTCGTCGGGGCGCCGCTCGCCAGGGCCCTGCTCGGGCACGTCCCAGTAGCGCTCCATGTCGAGCTTCGCCGCCCCGTCTTCGAGCTCCAGCGTCAGCGCGTGCCCCGGCATGAGCTTGCGGATGCCGGCAAACAGTGTGCGCTCGCCGCTGGTGTAGCCGAAGGCCAGATACTCCGGAAGCAGGCTCGCCTCCAGGTCGGCGGAAATCGAGGGGTGCTCGAGCAGTGCCTTGATCTCGGAGGCGAAGGCAAACAACCGTCCGTCCCAGTAGTAGTAGAACGGCTTGATCCCCAGCCGGTCGCGCGCGCAGAACAGCCGCCTCCGGCGCTGGTCCCACACCGCGAACGCGAACATCCCACGGAAATGGCGCACGCACTCCGCGCCGTGCTGCTCATAGGCGTGCAGGATCGCCTCGGTGTCGCAGTTCGTCTGGTAGCGATGGCCGGCTCGCTCCAGTTCCGGCCGCAGAGACGCATGATTGAAAAGCTCGCCGTTGTACGCGATCCAGACGGTGGAGTCTTCGTTCGCCATCGGCTGGTGCCCGTGCGCCAAGTCGATGATGCTGAGCCGCCGGTGGCCGAGCCAAGCCGCGCCATCCGAGAAGCAGCCCGAGTCGTCCGGTCCACGGTGCCGTAACACGCCCAACATACGATCCAGGACGGCGTCATCCTGCGGCCCCGCCGCCACACTCACCAGCCCCGCGATTCCGCACATAGAGCATTGTTATGGTAGCATCTTCGGCGCCGTCGCTTCCCCTAAGGTCCGGACTATAGGAAGTTCGCCGCTCTCCGCCAGATTGCAGCGTTCGGCGAAAGACTGCGGGCCAAACCCGGAAGAGGCGGAATGCATCATCCCCATCGCCGGCCGACGTTCTCGGATTCTCCCCCGCTACACACAACCGGAAAGCGATGCCCAGATTGTCCTTGATAAGCTCAAACTCGATCTGCCCGCGCAACCTCCTCTGCGCATTACCATCGCTCCCGCCGTCCGGGCCGTTGCCGGGGCTGTCAGCCGGTCGGTGACCTCGTTGCCATCGGCCGCGTCATCCTTGGCCTGCTGCGGTAAGGCATCGGTGGCGGGTGTTGGGTTACCCCCGAGGCCTTCCCCCGATTGGGGGACGAAATCCCTCGCAAGCGCTTTGAGAGGGCGTTCCGCGATTCGTAATCGGCAGGTCGCCGCTTCGATCCCGGCGGGTGGCTCCATCATGGTGTTCTATTGAGGCGAAGCTCAGCCTGGGGCCCAGCGCACTCTGAGAACGCGCGCTGCCTCGAACCTTGAGGCTAACCCCTGGCGATCAGCTCGATGCCTTCTTTCCGGCCCAGATTACGCGAGTATTCTCGGGCGGTCGGGTCGTTCCAGTGCTCATGCACGCCTAGGCTGGCCAGCGGGCCGCTGCCATCGGGGTTGTAAATCGTGCCGGACGGGGGTTTCGCCGCTTGCGCCGCCTCGTGGAGGTAGTTGTCGGCGTAGCCGCGGACCTGAGTGGCGCGCGGCTCGCTCCTGAGCAGGTCCAACGCCACCGAGTCGATCGCCACAGGGTCCTGCGACATCAACATGCTGGAAGCCCATTGGTCGCCCAAGGACGCCCACTTGAAAACGTTGCCTTCGTTGTGCTCGGCGGTGTACAGCCCGTCCAGGACGTAGAGCATCGTCTTGCCGCCCAACTGCCGGTGTCCCATCAGGTCCACTAGCGTGTTGTATGAACCCATGGGCAGGTTCCGCGAGACGCTGTCGTGCAGAATCCTCGGGGACCAGCCGCCATTGTTCGGAAAGTGGATGGAACCGAAGTGGTTCTTCGCAGTCAACGTGACGCCGGCCAGTCCGTGCGGCCGCAGCAGCGCCATGTTGATCATGTACTTCGCCTCGGTCACCTGCTGCGGAAAATAGCCCAGGGGCAGTTCCCCCTTCGAGAATCGGATCGGGTGCGCCATGTCCGGCGTCGCGGACATCCGGCCGCCCATGTTGTAGTCGGCGCCAACCAGAAACTTCACCGCCTGGAACTCGGGATTGGAAATCGCCCGGATGCGCGTGTAGATCGGTTGACCGACGTTACGAATGCCCGTGGCATCGTAGATCATGATGTCCTGGCCCCGCACCCCGGCCCTTTCGATCAGTTCCGTGACCAGGGCTACCACGGCGTGCGGGCTGGGCAAGCCATTATGGGGTCCCATGGGAGGCCTGCCGTCCCGCCGCGGAGGTTCGTTGCCCGCGACGCCCCACTCCGGGCTCCGGTCCTGATTGCAGTTGATCTTGATCGCGATTCTCTCGCCGGGACGATATCCGGCCCCCCCCAGCTTGTGGGCATTATTGAAATCGTGGAACAGCGCGTCCCAGGCCTGCCTCTCGTTCTTTCTTCCAGCCAAATCCTGGACCAGCCGCGAAGTCATGCTGTGGACCACCGCCTGGTTGGTGTACGCGTCGTCCCACCAGTGGCCCGTCGCGCCGTCCCAACTGGTGGCGTTCGCGTCGCGCACCCAGACCACTCTGCCGGGGTGTATCCCCAGCCCGGCGCCCATGGGGTGGTTGGCCTCCTCGCTAGGCTTGAAGGGCTCGGACGGAGGCATCCCCCCTCGTTGTTGCGCCATCGCCGCCATTGGCAGCACGAAAGGGACTTGAATGAGGCCGGCAGCCGGAGCTGCGGCCAGCGATTTCAAAAAGCATCTTCTTAGCACGGACCCGCTCCTTTCCGCTTACTGCATTGTACCCACATGCTCACCATACCTCACCCAGCCGGTTCACAACCAGCGCCTCCCGCGCGGTCTCAGACCCGGGCGTCCGGATCCACCACCAGCCACGCTGCCGCTCCGGCCCCCGCCAGCGCCGCCGCCACCAGGAACGAAGCGCTCCAGCCGAAGTGCCCGGCAATCCATGGCGTGAGGGAAGCGGTCACCGCGCCGCCGATCTGCGCCCCCATGTTCATCAGGCCCGACGTGAACCCCGCCCACGGACCCGCGATGTCCGCCGTCACCGCCCAATAGGCGCTCTGAGAGAGATACAGCGCGCCCGCGCCGCCCCCCAGCGCGAGACTGGCCAGTTCGGCGCTCTTCACCTGGGTCGCCAGGGCCAGAAAGACCGCGGCCAGCCCCATTCCGAACGCCGCCACTCCGCATCGTCCCGCGCGCCGCCCGTAACGCTTCACCAGAACATCGGCCACCCATCCGCCCAGCGGCGAGCCGATCGCCATCGCCAGGAACGGGATCGTCGAGTAAATCGCGCTCGATTTCAGATCCAGCCCGCGAACTTTATTCAAGTAAGTGAAGAACCACGTAAAAAAAATGTAAGAGGCATAGCCGAAAGTGAAGTAAGTTAGCGTCAGCACCTGCACGTTGGTGTTGCCGGCGATGCGTCTCCACGGCGGGGCCTCGCGTGCGTTCCTCTCCTCGGCCGCCGCGGGCAGCCCGGCCTCGATGTGCGCCAGTTCGCGCTTTCCGATCCAGGGGTGTCCTCGCGGCGTGTCCCGCGCCAGTAAGTACCAGACCGCTCCCGCCGCCAAACCAATCAGCGCGCTGCAGTAAAACGACCAGCGCCAGCCCCAGTGCACCATGATGTAAGTGATGAGCGGCGGCGTAATCCCGGCGCCGGCTCCCACTCCCGCGAAGATCAGGCCGTTGGCGATGCCGCGTTCGGCCGAAGGAATCCAATTGGCCACCAGCCGGTTCGACGAAGGATACACCACCGCCTCGCCGTTCCCGAGCACGAATCGCACCACAATCAGCAGCGGCAGAGCCAGCGCGAAGCCGGCCGGGACCAGCGCGGTCAGGGTCGTAAACAGGCCCCACCACACTACGCCCAGCGCAATGACCCGCCGTGGCCCAAAGCGATCGGCCAGCCGTCCGCCGGGAGCCTGAAACAGCGCATAGCCCAAGACAAACGCGCTGAACACGTAGCCCAGTTGTTGGTTCGAGAGCTTGTATTCCCGCGCCAGCGCTTGGCCGGCGATCGAGATGTTCACGCGATCCAAAAACGCGATCGCGCTCATGACGAACACCCACAGGATGAGCGCCCACCGCAGCCGGCCTTCCACCAGTTTCCGCACCACGACTCGCATTATTTCACACGCGGCATGGCCTGAGAGGCGATACTCGCCACCGCCGGTGAAAGCCCGGGAGACGTAGCCATCAGCGTGATCTCCCCCGCTTCCCGCTTCGATTGCACGATCACCTGCGCCAGTCCGTTGAACGCGCTGCGCTTCCATTGTGAGGCCGGCATCGCCACCTGGACCGCCGCGGGGCCGGGCCCGTCCCAACTGAAAGCTTGCAGTGCTTTGTTGGCGGCGGAGAAACGAGTAACATACAGCGTGACCACATTTCGGCCCGCGTGCAGCAGACTTCGGTCGAGCGGGTATTCGTAGCCCATTGCGTCGACCTTTAGGTTCTGCGCCAAAGCGTGCCCATTTACATAGATCGACTGCGTGTCTCCCACGCTGCGCAGCACCAGCTTAAGGGCCGCTCGTTCAGCTTCGGCGGGCAGATAGAAAGCCCCGCGAAACACGCTGGCCGGCGGATCGACCCTGATCTCGTCCCAGCGCGGATCTCTCGCCTTCTCCCACGCTGAATCGTCGAAGCCGGGCGCTGTTTCCGGACCACTCGCCTTGGGATCGCTGGCCTGCGTGCGCCATTCCGCCACCGGGATCGAACTCACCGACTCGACATACTTATCGGCCTCGTGCGACGCCGGATCGCCGTTGCCGACACCGATGATTCTGCCCGGCCCCGTCAGATCGAAGGCGACCATATTCGCGGCGTCGGGAACCATGCGGCCCTCCGCATCGTTGATCCGCACCGTGATGACGGAAACCGACGCGCCATCGGCCGCGATTCTTACTTCGTTCGGAATGAGATGAATCGCGAATCCGCCCAAAGTCGTGCTGACAGTATCGCTGGCTATCTTTTGGCCGGCGGCGCCGTATCCCCGGGCGACCAGCCGGCCCGGCTCGTATGCGACCTTCCATTCCAGGTGTGAATTCTTGGGCATCGCTTTTCGGCCCAGGCTCTTGCCGTTCAGGAACAACTCCACCGCCTCCGTGTTGCTATATACTCTGACATCGATCGGCTGACCCTCTTTGCCCGGCCAGTTCCAATGGGGCAACAAGTGCACCATCGGCTTTTCCGTCCACCACGACTGAAGCAGATAGGCGTTGTCCTTAAAGAAGCCGCAGGTATCGAGCATGCCGAACTGGGAGCTGATCGCCGGCCAGTCGAATGGAGTAGGTTCCCCGCGATAGTCGAAGCCGGTCCAGTAGAAGAGCCCCGCGGCGAAGGGGCGCGCCAGATAGTAGCGCCATGCGTCTTCGACCGAAGCGTGCTTGCCGTCGGCCTCAAAGTCGTAAGCCACGAGGTGCTGATGCCCCAAGTCGTCGGCGTAGACGCCGCGAGTGTGCTCTGACGACGACTCCTCGGTCCCGACCACCGGACGATCGGGAAACCTTTCGTGCATCTTGTCGATGCGGTGTTGCACGTAGTAATTGAATCCAAGAACGTCCGTCGCCAGCGAGACTCCTGCGCCGGAGTAGCTCAAAGCGACCGTGGAACGGCGCGTGGGGTCGAGACGCTTCACGTACGCGGTCATGTCGCGAGTAACCCGCTCGCCGACACTGCTCCCCTCCAGCGCCCACTCCTCGTTGCCCAGCGACCATAGGATCACGCTGGGATGATTCCGGTCGCGCACGATCAGGCGCTTCAAATGGTCGTAGTCTTCGGACGCCGTGCCCATGATTCGATTCTCGTCCAAAACCAGCATGCCCATGCGATCGCACGCGTCGAGCAACTCCGGCGCGGGCGGGTTGTGCGAAGTGCGGATCGCATTGGACCCCATCTCCTTCAGCCGCGCTACACGGAACGCAATCAAAGTATCGGGCACGGCGACGCCTACACCGGCGTGGTCCTGATGCTCGTCCGTGCCCTTGATCTCGACGTGCTTTCCGTTCAGGAAGAATCCACGGTCGGGATCGAAGCGGATCGTGCGAATGCCGAAGACCGTCTCGTAACGGTCGACCACCTCGCCGTCGCTGCGGATCGTGCTGATCAGCTTGTAAAGATACGGCGTTTCGAGCGACCAAAGCTTCGCGTCGTGTACTGGAAGCGCCACAGATACATCGCTGCTGCTCGCGGCCGGGATGCCCGCGGCAACTGCGCCGGAGGACGCCACGATCTTCCCGTCGGCGTTCTCTATCTCCTCCTCCAACGTGAAGCGGGCGTCCCTGTCCCTATCGTTCTCAACCGTCACCACCGCCGTGACTTCCGCCTCCGGATGCGCGGCCCTTGGGTCTGCGACCGTCGAAGTGACGAAGGTGCCATCGTGCGCCGCGTGGAGAGTCTCCGTCTTGGTCATCCACACATGGCGGTAAATGCCCGCGCCCTCGTAAAACCACCCTTCTCCAAGCGTCGCATTCACCCGCACGACCAGCACATTACTGCCACCGTAGTTGAGGTAGCTAGTCATGTCATAGTGGAAGCTGCCGTAGCCGCTGCGCTCGGTGCCCAGATAGAAGCCGTTCAGCCAGACCACCGAGTCCCGGAACACGCCGTCGAATTCGATCCAGATGCGCCGGCCCAAATCTTCTTTGGGGATCGTGAAGGTCTTGCGGTACCAGCCGATGCTGTTTTCGGGAAAATACCGTCCGATGGCCTTGAACCCGTGATTTCCATCGCCCTTCGCATCGAAGGGCAGTTCCACGGCCCAGTCGTGCGGCACATCCAGCGTGCGCCAGGTCCGGTCGTCGAACTTCGGCGACGCCGGACCGTCGCCGTAGCCGGCCTTGGCGAAGCTGAAGAGAAGCGTGGCGTAATCGAAATCCTTGTGCTGGTCGCTGGCGTGCCCGAGCGCGAATCGCCAGCCGGAGTCCATCGGCAGCCGCTCTCTCTCCGCTGCAACTGCAGCCAGACTGCATGCGGCCGCGCACAAAATGAGTCTAGGCAGCAGCCCAAAACTGGAAGAGGTTCTCATAATGCCCTGGTGGCCAGCACGGCACTTGCCGCCTTGATCCCCGGCGTGCTGGCGCTCAACCGGATCTGACCCGGTCTGGCAGTCGATTGTATGATCGCCAGGCACAGGCCGTTAAATGCTTTTCGGCGAGTTCCTTTGTAACTTTCGTGACTTACCGGGTTCCCATTGTCCAAACCGATGATCTTGCCTTCGCCTTGTATCTCGAAATCGATCTCGTTGTCGGCGGTCGGAACCACTCTGCCCTGCGCGTCCAGAATTCGCACGACGGCATGGGCCACATCCCGGCGGTTCGCCGCGAGGATCTCCCGGTCAACCGCGAGATCGATGGCCGCCGGATCTCCCGCAGTGACGATTTCAGCCGTGGCAACAACCTTGCCGTCCCTGGTGCCGACGGCTTTGAGCGTCCCCGCTTGGTACGGCACCGTCCAGCTCAAATGAAGGTCCGAAGTAGTGCGCGGCGCCCTGTTGCGGGCCGGGTACCTGTCGTATTGCTCCATCATGCCGGAACGAGGAAACCAATAACCCTGCACCCCGAAAGACTTACCGTTCAGAAAGAGCTCCACGCTGTCGCAATTCGTGTAGCAAATCACGGGGATGACTTCCCCCTCCCTTCCCTTCCAGTTCCAGTGAGGGAGCAGGTGGACCATCGGCTTGTCGGTCCACTGGCTCTGGTAGAAGAAGTACCCGTCCTTTTCGAAGCCGCAGGTGTCCAGCACGCCCGACGTGTTACTCTTCCCAGGCCACCTGGCTTCGCCCAGGTAGTCGATGCCTGTCCACATGTGGTCGCCGGCCACATAGTCGTAGGTCGTTACGAACTTCAGCAACTGTTCCACGTCGCTTCGCGGATTCCGGAAGCCCTCGCGGTAGTCGCCCCGGATGCCGCCCATGGACGGGCTCTCGGTGCCGATGACCTTCCTGCGGGGATACGCGTGCCGGTCGATGCTGTAATACTTTTCGCGCCTGTCGCGCCAGCGGTCCACGTAATTGTAGCCCACGACGTCCAGGAGTTCCAGGAACTCCTTCGAAGCCGCCACAGGTTCGGCAACAATCCTGTCGCAACCTACGGTCACGAGCCGGGTGGGATCCTCGCGATGGAAGATCCGGATCAACCTCCGCAGAGTTTCGACGCCGGCGGGAACGACCTGATCGACAACCTCATTGCCTGCGCTCCACAGCACCACGCAAGGATGGTTGCGGTCGCGGTGGATGAAGCTCGTGACGTCGCGCTCGCTCCACTCGTCGAAGTACATCGTGTAACCATACTCGGGCGTCTGCTGCTTGGGAACCTTCCATTCGTCGAAAGCCTCGTTCATCACCAAAAACCCGAGCCGGTCGCATAGATCCAGGAACTCCGGCGCAACGGGGTTGTGAGAAGTCCGAATGGAGTTACAGCCCATAGCCTTCAGGAGCCCCAACCGGCGCTCCCAGACCCGCTCCGGCACGGCGGCGCCCACCGGGCCTCCATCGTGGTGCAGGCAGACGCCCTTGAGCTTCACCTGCTTGCCATTCAGCACGAATCCCTTGTCGGCGTCGAAGACGGCTTCGCGGATTCCGAGCGGCGTGTCGTACACGTCCGTGATTTCGCTTTGGTCGCGCAGCGTGCTGTGCACCGTGTAGAGATAAGGATCCTCCGTCGACCACAGCTTAGCCTTCTCGATTCGTACCTGCTGGACGAACTCATACTCCGCGCCGTTGGCCGCCACCGTCCGACTGGCGTCCGCCGTCCGGACAACCTTCCCATCCCGATCCACAATGCTGGTGGATAGCGCGCACGTGGCCACGCTCTGGCCTTCATTCCGAACCCTGGTCTTGATCTGGACGACCGAAGAGTCGGCTCCGACCTCGGGTGTTGTGACGAAGGTGCCCCAGTGAGCAATGTGGACCTTGTGCGTAATCAGTAACCAGGTATGTCTGTAGATCCCGGACCCCGAGTACCAGCGGCAGTTAGGCTGATGTGAGTTATCCACCCTCACCGCTATCGCGTTGTCTCGGCCGCCGAAGTTGAGGTGGGGAGTCAGATCGTAGCAAAAGCTGATGAACCCGTACGGCCGTTTGCCGAGGTACTGGCCGTTGACCCAGACTTCGCTGTTCTCGTAAACGCCGTCGAATTCCACGGCTACCCTACGATCCTTGAAAGACTCCGGCAAGTTAAAGCGCTTCCGATACCAGCCGATACCGGTAGGCAGGTTTGCGCCCTCCTTGGAATCGACCTCCGCCAAGAAGGGGCCCTCGATGCTCCAGTCGTGAGGCAGGTCCAGATCCCTCCAGCCCCCGTCGGCGAACTCCAACTGCTGCGCGCCCGGCGCATCTCCCTTGAAAAACTTCCAGCCAAAGTCGAGGCTCTCCCTCGCGCGGCCCGCCGGCGGCGTCTCCGCCATTGCCTGGCCGCGGAATCTAAGTGCGGACATAAGGCCGGCCGCCCCAACCGCCTGTCCCAGCAGACTTCGCCGGCTTAGAAACCGTTTCTCCATGGCGCCTCCATCCTCGCGGCCTTATGGCTCGAACTTGACGGGCACTAGAACATCGAAACCACCCTGCTTCAACTGCTCGGCATCTCGGACCACCGCTCCGTTCATCTTGACGTTCTTGAACAGCACTGGACCCGCGTTGTGCCCCATCAGCATGTCCGGCCGGGTCGCCCTGAAGTAGAAGGTGCAGTCCTCGAATGCAAAGTTCGTGAGCGGCTGGTCCCCACCGTCGATGTAGACATGCCCGCCGTCGTTTTCGAATGTGCACCGCACAAATCGAAAGTCCTCTAGCGGAGCGTTCTGGCTGGGCCGGGAACCGGCCGCATATCCCCGCCCCGTAAAGTACACAGGCGTCAATTGAATCCAGATGGCGTACTTATTGTGGTTCGTGATGAAGTGCACGTCTTCGAAGCGCAGGTGTTTGACGGCCGGAGCGCCGCCATATCCGATGGCCAGACCGGCTGTGTACGTATAATTGACAAACCCTTTCACGGCAAAGTCCTCGATGCCCTTGGCTTCACCCGTCCGGGAGTCCCTGCCCCGGTACAAGGCCCAGGTGTCGTCCATGGTCATGGCGAATCCGTCTTCGATGAGGATATGCTTGCTGCCGCTGAAGTCGTACGCATCGTCGTGGTACTGCTGCTTGCGGCTGACGATCTTGATGTTACGGGTGGAGAAATACTCTGTGTCGATGACATGCACCGTCCAATAGGCTCCGCGGAGCAGCAACAAATCCTGAAAGGAAATATTGCGGCTATTGTTGACCACATAGCCCCGAATACCGGGCCCATGGGGATCGATCACCTTCCCATCGGCGTCTCTGGCGTGCCCGTCCGAGGTGTCGGGTTGGAAATCATGCCACAACCAGGGATACCCCTGCATGTCGATGGCGCCTCGGCCCATGAGTCCGGCATTCTCGACATTGTTGAAGATAATCATGGCGCGTCGCTGCCGTTCCCCGGGAGCAGCAGCCGCGGACGTGTAATCCGCGCTCTTGGTCGATCCCAGAATCACCGCGCCCGCGTCAACGTAAAGCTTGACGTTGCTTTTCACGAACAGCGTGCCGGTCAGGTAAGCGCCGGCGGGAAAGAACAGCACGCCGCCGCCGGGCCTCGCCGAAACGTCGCTGATTGCCTGATTGATCTTCGCGGTCTCGACGGTCTTTCCCGTACCGTCAACCTTGTAGTCCTGGATGTTGACCACGTTGGCATCGCCGAGCCGCGGAGGATTCTTCTCCGGCGGTTCGGCAAACAGCATCAACCCGGTGCTGTAGAAGCTGGGCTGCTCGTTGAGAAACAGAACCAGATAGCGCGGCCGGTCGAGCTCGAAGGTGACCGTATTGCCGTCGATCGTCGGCTGTATGCCGTAGGCAAGCGGCCGCACCTGGCAGGTGTGCACCCTCCTCTCGCTGACCAGCAGCGTGACCGTGACGCGGACCTTTCCGGTCATGGAGAAACTGGCGTAGTCCATCCAGTTGAACTGGTCGTATGTTAGATAACGGTTGACAAATACAGGCCGACCGTCGACGGTAACCTCGTAAGCCTCGCTCGGCACTGCGCCTGGGAAAGGTGGATAAGGGGTGACCGCGGCGGAGGCCGCCGCGCCCAGGAGCATCCAAAGCAATCCAATCCAACGTACTGGCAATCTCGACCCCATTTGTGCAGTCCTCCAAATAAAACCGAAAGTAATCATGCCCAGCTTGTCAGAAGTAGACCTTCCATTCGACATCCTCGCCGGTAGGCGCGGTGTAGTCCACGGTTAGCAGGCTGCCGTTCGTGGCCATGGTCGCCGCAAGGCCCCCCGACAGTTCCACCCGCTTGGCGGCGAAGCCGTCGGGAACGTAAATGCGCAACTGATACGGATCGCCGGCCACCGCGCGCGAGACGCCCCGCAGGGCGCGCCGCTCGCCATCGTAGGCCAGGTCCTTGATGTCAAACGCCATCTGCCGGATATGCCGGCTCGTAGAGACCAGCACCGGCCGGTCCTGCTTCTCGACGATGCTATATATGTCGCAGTCGTACGGAGCCAGCGCGCGCGTGACGAAACTCCCCTTGAAGGTCCCGATGAGTTGCCTGGTCCAGAATTCGTAGACAACGTACTCCTTGTTCGGGTCGAGGCGGAGATCCTCGGCCGCATCCAGCGTCGCAGTGAACTGGCGATCGGCGCTGCCGGTGAAGTTAAAGACCGCCAGAACAGACCAGTTGCCGAAAGGCCGCTCCACAGGCATGTTCCAGATATGCGCCGGCTTGCGAACGAATAAGTCCACCGGATACGCCACGTCCATCGTCGGCGGGCTAATCCGTTTCAGCAGCTCAATCCGGTCCGGAGGATATGGCACATTGAAGGCTTCCGATACAAAAAGGGTGCTTCCGGCCATGGCATGAAAGTTCGCGTCGACTTTCGCCTCCTGGGCGCTAAAGTCTCTTCCATCGGAGGACTTGTACTTATAGATATGGAAACCGTCGCCATCGTTCCAGAAAACGCGGCCGTTGTAGAAGAATCGGTTAGCCGAGCCCAGCACCGTTTCGGTGAACAAGCCCGTGAATTCCGTTTGCGCCAGCGTCGAGTCTCCCATCTCGTAACCGTGATCGGCATCTTCCGAGATCCGGCAGATATCGACGATCCCATAGGAATGGTCGACTGGCTGCATGTTGGAGCGAATTACCATTCGTGGGGCCCATTGGTCTATGGCCTCGCGCCATGGAGCGCCAGCCGCGTGGTAAGTCTCCAGAGCGCTCATATAGGGGTCGTACTGGCCGGGCCACTTGTCCCACCAATCGGCGAAGTCCATCTCCGCCCGGCCGGTCTCTTTTTCATGGCCGGCCACCCATTGCAGCACACGTTCCCGCTCCAGCTTGACGGTCAGAGGATTCGAGAAGTCGATCACTCTCTCGCCGTCGTATTTTACGGTGCGTATCGGAAGAAAGCATTCGGCCGGAAACTTGATACGGGAAGGCCGCCCCTGCGTACTGCCGCCCGAGCCGTATATCGCGAAGCTCCCCTGCGGGCCTGGTCCTCCAAGTCCCCAATAGAAACCGCCCAGGCCATTATCGTGGAAAAACCTCCTGGCGTTGGCGTCGCTGCCGCCGGACATCCATCCGTGAAAGCGGCTGTAGTTGTTCGCAACAAGGTCCCGGTCTTCCAAATTGATCGGGCGGCGCTGTTTGAGACGTATGTCATGCGCAATCGCGATCAGGTCCGCCTGGTGTTCCATGGCCCGCAGCGCGTCCTGATTGAAGTCGATGAGCAACTTCTCCCCGGCGAAGCTCTTTCCAGGGGGCATCGTGACCTTATAGCTGCAGTAACCGCGCACCCGCATCCGGTCCGGAACCTTCCCCCGCCAGCCTGACGCGACCTCGAACCTCGATGCCCCCTTCACTGTCGTCACATGTCCCATCAACAGGCTGTTGCCGGTGTCTCGGTCCCTCACCACATGGTTTACCGCGTAAGTCTTAGGCGTGATGAGATTGATCACCGCCCACAATTCGTAATAGTCGCGATTGCGGGATTGAGTTCCCAGCCCGATCCACCTGTCGGTGGTGCCGCCCAAACGCGCATCGCTCGACACGAAGTAATCCATGTCTTCGATGTCTACCGCCGCGCCGGTATTGTTGGTTCGGCCCAGGCTCACCAGAATGTCGTTTCCCGTCTTGCTGGCGGAAATCCGATACTCGAAATCGAGCTGTCCGGGCTTGGTTCCGCGCAAAGTCGCTGTGACGAACTCTCCGAGGCTAGTGGCATCGTTATTGTCGACCGAAGAGACCACCGTCCAGCCGGAAGGGTCGTCACCGGGAAGAAAGTGGACGTCATTCAGCCGCATCGGCGTCCCCTTGACTTCCGCCGACCACCGGCACGCCGTGGCGTCGACGGTAACCAGAAGGTTCCTGGTCTCGATCCTGAACGGTGTCGCCGCCCGCGCCGGCAGGCAGTGAACAATAACCGCCGTGGTGACCAAACACACCGCGCGCAGGTCGGTCCCGGTGTGCATGGCCTACTCGTAGCGGTAGACGGTCACGCGCAGCACCTGGTTGGGGCGCACCGACAAAATCTCGCCTTGACCGGTATCGTCCCCGCCCAGCTGGCGGACTACACGCCATTGGTTTTCGACGAACTTGCCCTGCTGCACGTCGCCCAGCCCTACAATCGCTGGCCCCGGCGTAGTCGCGGCGAAGGCGATCCGTACGCCGCCGCCCTGAGCTCCGAAGTAGAACTCGTCCGGCCCCGCTGCGATGAGAATCGCCGTCGCCGGCTGCCCCTGCGGTGTTGGCGCCGCCTGCCCTGGGACTGGCGCCTGTGGAGCGATCGGAACCCGGCCGCTACCGACATAAGTAAGGGTCAGCGTGTACTCCCCTAACTTGACGTTGAGCGGAGCATCGCCCGGATTCATTCGAACGGCCGTGATCGTCGGCTTCCCTTGCTGGGCCACGATCGCCGGAGTCAAGTCCGCAACCACGCGATACGCCGCGGCCAGTTCCGTATCCGGAGCCGCCGATCTTTCGATGAAGAACGGCGAGAATCCAATGGCGTTGAACCTGCCGAACGCCGGCAGCACATTAGTGGCATTGGTGCTGGTTTCCGGAATGAACAGCGGATTCCCGTTGCGCATGAACCTGGCGGCCACTTCGTCGAAGTACTCAAGATACAGATCCGGCGCGAGCACATCCACCGCGGGCGCTCCCGCTCTCCATACGTCGTGTACCTGGGGCACCGGCCCGCCGCTCGGGTACGTTCCGGGCCAGGCGTGGTTAGGCTGCTGCAGCCAGGCGTTCACGTACATCGGGATATTGTACTCGGCCTTGCCCTCTGCCACCACCTTATTCACATATCGGGCGTAGTTCCACGCCATGAAGATCTCATCCGTGGCCCAGCGCAGCTTTCGCCAACCTATCTCGTGCTCTTCGGGGCTCATGGGCGGACTGGTAGTCTGGATGGGCATATCGACGCTCTCCGGCTTACCGGGGCCGAATACCTCCTCCCAAGATCCCGAGGTCTTGAACCCCTGCGCGGCCCACACCTCCCGCAGCTCCGGGCTTAAAGTGTCTTTATGCCGTCGAAGATAGTCCATCAGCTCTCCCGGCACAGGTCCGGCGAAGGCTCTGTTTGCGGCCGCGGATCTGTCGCGCGAGTCCCGCAGCACGCCGACCTCGTTTTCCACCTGCATCATGACCACGGTGTGCTGATCGCTATCGACCTCCCTGATATGCCGCATCAATGCTCGGTAGGCCCGCGCATCGGCGTCGCGCGTGGCATCGCCAAACGTGCTGAGCAGTTCCAAAGTCTTCCCACCCTTGATCGCAATGCGCGGAAACCGCTGGTAGTCCTTCTTGACCCAGTAAGGAGCGTAACTCGACAGACCGTTCTTCCAACTGCCGAACCATAGAAACACGATCTTGAGGTTATTGTGTCGGGCCTGCTGGATGAGACCATCCACCAGCGCAAACTCGTACTTGCCCTCGGCTGGCTCCATCTGCGCCCACGATATCGCCACCAGCGCGCAATTCAGATTGCCCGAAACCAACTTCGGCCATATCGGCTGCATGTTCTCCAGACTCGTAGCGGTGTTGTTTCCCAACTCTCCCGCCAGCGCCAGAAACGGCTGTCCATCCACGATCAACTCCGTGGCCGTGCCCTGTTTCTCGAGGCGCGGGATGCCGGAGGCCGTCTGCCCGTAGCATTGGACCGCAGTCAACGCCGCAAAGAATGCAAGCAAAGTTCTAAGTTTCATTTCTCTTTCACCTTAATTGTCTTCTCCAGCCGCACATCGGCGGAGGACGCTCCCAACTGGATGCTGATTCGGCCGGGCTCCACCAGAAAGCTGTGGTTGCCCGCGTCCCAGTATGTCAAATCGGTTCCTTTCAGCGGCAGCCGAACGGTCCGGGTTTCGTTCGGCTGGAGCGTGACACGCTCGAAACCGCGCAGTTCCTTGATGGGCCGGTCCACCGCCGAATTCAGATGCGTGACGTACATCTGCACCACCTCGTCGCCGGCGCGTGTCCCCGTGTTCTTGACGTCAACGCTGACCGCGATTTCGCCGGCGGCGTTCACCGAATGCGCCGACGTACGCAGGTTGGAATACTCGAACGTAGTGTAACTCAGGCCGAATCCGAAAGGATACAACGGCTGCCCTTTGAAATACATGTACGTGCGGCCCTTTCGGATATCGTAGTCCATCATCGGGGGTAAGTCGTCGACCGACCCAACCCAGGTGGCCACCAGCCGGCCGGCCGGGTTGTAGTCGCCGAACAAAACGTCCGCCAAAGCGTTTCCTTCCTCCTGGCTGGAGTGCGCCATGTGCAGAATCGCCGCAACGTTCTCCTGCACCCAACCGATCGCATACGGGAAGCTGGCAACCAGCACCACGATAGTCTTCGCGTTGGCCGCTTTCACTCTGCGAATCAGGTTGAGCTGCGCCGGGTCCAGACCGATCGACTTGCGGTCCACAGCCTCTTTGCCCTCGCTGGGCGACGGGCACAGGCCGAACCGCGCGTTGCACGTGGGATGGTTGCCCACAAACACGATGGCCACGTCGGATTCGGCGGCCAGGTTGGACGCGTAACCGTTGTTATCGTCCGGCGCATAACGGACCCGAACCCCCGGCCCCACCTTGTTCCGGATTCCTTCGAGCGGGGTCACGGTATAAGGGGGCATGCCGGCGTACCAGTCCACAAGAACGTTGTCGCCGTAGGGGCCGATTACCGCAATGGACCGGAGCTTACTCCTGTCCAATGGCAATAGGTTTTCGCTGTTCTTGAGCAGGACGATGGACTCCTGGGTCGCCCTTCTGGCCAGCAGTTTGTGCTTTTCGCCGTACCACGGCTCCTCGGCCCCGGAAATGTTGTTGTACGGCGACAGCTCGAGCGGGTCGAACTCGCCCAGCCGCATACGCATCCGTATGTTACCCCGGATGTTGCGTTCGATATCCGCCTCCGTAAGTAACTTTTTCTCCAACGCGTCCGTCACGCGCGTGGCGTATTGATCGAGAAACACCGTGATGCCCGCTTTGACCGCAGCCGCCGCCGCGGCTGTGGAATCCGGGTAGTAGTGGAACCGGTACGTGAGGTTGGGCAGAGAGCCGGCATCCGTGCAGATCATTCCGTCGAACTTCCATTCCTTTTCCACAATGTCTCTCAGGAACGGCGACACCGTGTCGGGAATCTTGTTGACCGCGTTGTAGGAAGCCATGAAGGATTGCGCATTCCCCTCCAGGATTCCCATCTGGAACGGAACCAGGTAATACTCGCGAAGGTTCCGTTCGTCGAAATCCGAAGAGGAACTTGTCCGGCCATCCTCGTTGCTGTTGGCCAGGAAGTGCTTCATCGTGGACGCCGTCAGCAAATACTTCGGATTGTCGCCCTGGAGCCCCTTGATAAGACCGACCGACATTTTACCGGCGAAGTAAGGGTCCTCTCCGAACGACTCCTCCGTCCGGCCCCAGCGGGGGTCCCTGGCCAGGTCCGCGTTGGGCGCCCGAATGACCAGGCCGACACGCGCGCCATCGTACTTCTTGTAATAGACCCGGGCCTCGTACCCTTCCACCGCGCCCACCTGGCGAAGAAGCTCGGGGTCCCACGTTTCACCCAGTCCGACCGACTGCGGGAACGTGGTAGCCGTGACGCTCCCGCCCCGCACCCACCCAAGGCCGTGCAGCCCCTCGGTGAAGTTCGTGAACGCCTTGATCCCCAGCCGCGGGATAGCCGGCTGGACTTGACCCAGCATCCCGATCTTCTCGTCCAGAGTCAGCCGGGAAACCAGATCGTCCACCCGGCGCTCGAGTGGCAGGCTGGGATCGCGGAACGGCTCGGCGGCGCCCACCGTCTGGGCCAGGGCGGCGGCCAACAGCAGCAAGCGGACGGCACGAGTATTAGCTCTCACTTACTACTCCTCTCCACCTCCACGGCAAATACATATGTAGGTCCGAACATATTGGACCGGAACACGACCCACTTACTGTCTGGAGTGAAGCTGACATTCGGCTCCAGCCGGTACTGATGTTTCGCCATGTTGACGAGCTTCTCGGCCCGGAATACTCCCGGCTGGATGAGATCCTGGCCCGCGATTCCGCTGTTCGCGATCCGTCTCGGCCGGAAAAGGTAGATCCACTCTCCGTCCGGCGCGCGCGCCACCTGGCCGGGGTCGCCGCCATCCCCGCAAAGCAGGCTCCCGTGGCGGTTGACGTTGAAGTGGATGGACCATTCGTTGCGCTCCAGGTGATACCAGGTTCGCGCGCCGGTCGCGACATTGTAACCGGCCACCCAGAAATCTCCGCCGGCCGGGGTTTGCAGATCGTACCAGATGGTCTGGCCATCGGCGCTCCAGAACTCGTGGCCGAAGATCTCCATCGCCATGGTACGCGTGTGGATCTTGGTCAGCTTCGTCCCGTCGCTGCGGATGGTCCAGATTCGCTCCACCTTATGCCACGGACCTTCGTGGCAGAACATGAGCAGGCCGGGATCCGCGGGCGAGAACAGCAGATGGTTCAGCCAATCGTTGGAGCGGTGAATGACCTTCACCGCGCCCGTCTCGATGCTCATTGTGTACATCGCCATGGGCAGGCGCGCCGCCCACCGCTCCTCCATCATCTGGCCCTTGTTGGGCGGTTGGTCGAGCGCGTGGACTTGCCCCTCGGGCCGCGAGCGCCCGCCCCCGTAGTCCTGCCCCTGAGTCCCTTCGATGTAAACACCGGCCAGCAGACTTTCGTCGGCGTTCACCGTAGAGATGCCGCCGCGCGGCGGAAGCGCGCCGATCCTGCGCGACTGGCCGGAATCGATGTCGGTCCACCACGCCGCGCCATCGCGCACGTAGTACACCCGCTCGTTCTTGCGCCCCGCCTCGATCAGCCGCACCCGCCCGCTCACTACCTGGCGCGCTTGCTTGCTCTCCAGGTCCAGCGCCCAGATGCCGTCCGGAGTCGTATACACCAGCCGCTTGCCGCTCGCTGTGTACCCGTTCTGATTGAAGTACACGCTCGCACTGTTGGGCTCGCTCGTCAGGCGGACCACGCGATGCCCGGTGTCGGGGTCGATCCAAGTCGAAGGCGGATCGGCAAAGGCGAAATGCTCGGGCAGCCATTTCGCCACGATGCGCGCGTTCAACTCGGCTCCGGCGCGCCCGGTGTGCGTGTGATCCCCCACGAACAGAGCGCTCACCTTGTCGGGACCGAGTTCCTCGTAGCGCGCGGCGATGAGCGACTCCAGGTCCAGAAACGGCACGTCCTGGGAGCGCGCGACTTCAGCGGCCCACTGCGCCCACGGACGCCGTTCAACCTTGCCGTCCTGCCACATGTTTCTCGGAATCGGCGAGCAGACTGCCGGTTTGACACCCCGAGCTTTCGCCTCTCGGATGAAACGCCGCAGATAGTAACCGTAAGTGTGCACGGTTTCGTGCAAGCCGGTGATCGGATTGTCGATTTCGCGCGTCTCGTCGCCCACTCCGGGCAGCGTGCCCCGCGCCCGGGCCTGGTCGTCGAGCGGCCCATCGTCGTTGTGGCCGAATTGGATCAGCAGCACGTCGCCCGCTTTGAGAATGGCCAGCGTGGCATCCCAGTTCCCGCCGGTGATGAATGTCCGGCTGCTGCGGCCGCCCAGAGCGCTGTTGATTACCGGGATTGGCGCCATCATTCCGGTGAGCGGTTCGCCCCAGCCCCACTGCCCGTTCCGCCCGTCCCCGCGCCCGTTGCGCACCGTGGAATCGCCGATCAGCACCACACCCGCGCGCCGCGCTGGCTCGACCGCCGCGCCCTTCGCCGCCAGATACGCGCCGAACGGATTGCCCGGCAGCGCCTTGAGTCCGGCCACCAGGGCCGCGGCATTGGATTCCAATTTCTCGGGGCCGGTGTGCGCGACATCCACGAATGGCGCCCTCTCGGCCCGCGCGATCTCAGCCGCCCATTCGCTGCCGGAAAGAACGATCGGCGTCGCGTCCTTCGCTCGCGACTCCCCGATGAATCGGCGCATGTACCAGCCGTAGGCGTGCACGGTCTCGTGATTTCCATCCGGCGTGGTGGCCTCGCGCGTCTCTTCTCCTATGCCCGGCAGCGCCCCGCCCGCTTCGAGCGCACCCGCGTCGTTCTGGCCGAACTGCAGCAGCACGAAGTCGCCCTGCTTCATCTCCTCCAGGAGCGATTGCCAGTAGCCCTGCGCGAAGAACGTACGGCTGCTCGTCCCGGCCCGCGCGCGATTGGCGACGGTCGCTTTCGCGGGATTGAAGAAGGTCGCCATGGAATCGCCCCCGCCTCCGCCGGCGCTAGTCGCGGTGGAGTCGCCAGCGAGGAAGATGGTCGGCGGCGCCGCGCTCACAATCGTGCCGGCCAGAACCGCAATAGCTGGAAAAAGAAAGCGTGGGCTGATTCGCATAGGCGCGTTTTGGCTTCTTGGTCACCCACGATTGTACGTCGAAGCACAGCGTCCTGTCTTGCGTCCGGCGCCGCCGGCGTGCGGGATGTAAACGCAGAACCCGCGGAAGTCCGCATCGATCGCCGGCCGGCATCTCCAGTTGGATTCCTGCCTGGATATGGACTACTATGCTTTCAAAGGACTCTTGTGAGAACCAACGGCCGTCTCGCTATCTTGCTGTGCGCCGCACTGGCGCCCATGTGGTGCACTCGCCTCCAGGCTCAGGTGGACCGTCCGCCCGGCCTGTTGAGCGACCTCGTGGACATCAGCGGCGATTTCCACGAATACAGGAACACCCACTTCCTGGCCGACAAACTCGCGGACTTCGATCCGGCCAGCGGCGTCGGCCACATCGCCTGGACGCGGAATCAGCTCTACCCCCGCATCGCGTTCGACAACATGGAGAACGTGCTGCGGCCGTTCGAAGGCGTCACGTTTCCGGAGGGCGAATACGCCGTCCATCCCACGCTGCCCTTCTCCATCGAGTTCGTCTCGCCTCGCGCGGTTCGACTCCGCATCCGGACCGGTCCGCGTGTGAGACCGGAGGCTCCCTCCCCGATGCTGGTCCGCGAGCCGGCCAAGGACACTTCCTGGAAACTGGCGCGGATCGAGGGCGGCTACCGCTATTCGAGCGTCGCCGGATCAGTGACAATTCTGGAGAATCCCTGGCACATCGAATTCCGCGACGCCCAGGGCCGCCTGCTCACCAAGACCTTTCACACCTCCGACGGTGCCGCGCAACTCGACCCCATCCTGCCGTTCTCGTTTATCCGGCGCGCCTCCGACTATTCCCGCAGTGTCGCCGCGGTCTTCTCGCTCGCGCCGGGGGAAAAGCTGTTCGGCTGCGGAGAAAGTTTCACGCGGCTCGATAAGCGCGGCCAGAAGGTCGTCTTATGGGCCAACGACGCCAACGGCGTGGAGACCGGCCGCATGTACAAGCCGATTCCGTTCTTCATGAGCAACCGCGGCTACGGCATGTTCGTCCACACCTCGGCGCCCGCCACTTTCGATTTCGGCGCCTCGTTCGGCGATACCAACGCCCTGCTGTTGGGCGACGACGAACTCGACCTGTTCGTCTTCCTGGGTGCCCCCAAGGACATTCTGAACGAATACACCGCGCTGACTGGAAAGCCATCCATGCCTCCACTTTGGTCCTTCGGCCTGTGGATGAGCCGGATCACGTACTTCTCCGAAGACGAGACCCGCGCCGTGGCCGCGAAGCTTCGCGAGAACCGCATTCCCAGCGATGTCATCCACCTCGACACAGGCTGGTTCGAGCACGACTGGCGATGCGACTACCAATTCTCAAAGACCCGCTTCCAGGACCCGGTGAAGATGATCGCCGACCTCAAACGCGACGGATTCCACATCTCGCTTTGGCAGCTACCCTACTTTGTCCCCAAGAATTCTCTGTTCCCGGAAATCGTCTCCAAGGGGCTGGCGGTCAAGGACGGTAAGGGCAACCTGCCGTATGAGGACGCCGTCCTGGACTTCACCAATCCGGCCACGGTCGAGTGGTACCAGGGGAAGATTGCGAGCCTGCTCAAGATGGGCGTCGGAGCCATCAAGGTCGATTTCGGAGAAGCCGCGCCGCTCAACGGAATCTACGCCAACGGCCGCAGCGGGTTCTACGAACATAATCTTTACCCGCTTCGCTACAACCAGGCGGTGGCCGACATCACGCGCCAGGTCACCGGCGAAAACATCATGTGGGCGCGTAGCGCATGGGCGGGCAGTCAGCGCTACCCGCTGCACTGGGGAGGCGATTCCGGTGCGCAGGATTCCAGCATGGCCGCGACCCTCCGCGGAGGCTTGTCCTTCGGACTGAGCGGCTTCACCTTCTGGAGTCACGACATCGGCGGCTTCGCGGCCAAGACCCCGGAGGAGCTTTACCGGCGATGGATGCCTTTCGGAATGCTCACTTCGCACAGCCGCTGCCATGGCACGCCGCCCAAGGAGCCGTGGGGCTACAGCGCCGCATTCATGGACGACTTTCGCCGCGCGGATGAGCTGAAGTACCGGCTCATGCCCTACGTCTACGCTCAGGCCAAGGACTCCAGCGAACGCGGCTTGCCCATGCTACGCGCGCTGTTCATCGAGTATCCCGGCGATCCCGGTTCCTGGCAGGTGGAAGATGAGTACCTGTTCGGTTCGGATATCCTGGTGTCGCCGTTGATGGAATCAGGAGTCTCGGCACGCGACGTCTACCTCCCGCCCGGCCAATGGATCGATTACCAGTCCGGCAAGGTTTATGCCGGCGGCTGGCACAACATCGCGGCGGGCCAGATCCCCGTGGTGATGCTGGTGCGCGACGGCGCCGTCGTTCCACATATCAAGCTGGCGCAGTCCACCGCGCAAATGGATTGGTCGAACATCGAGTTGGTGGTTTTCGCCGCCAGCGCCCAGAACGCGCAGGGCCTGGTCTGCCTGCCGGCGGACGGATCGCTGCGCCGGGTCGAGGCCGCGCGGCGCAACGGCGTTTTCGCGCTGGCGGCCGATCCGCTGGCCGGGAAGGCCACCTCGACATTGAAAATGTTTTCGCCCGCCGCAAATTAGGAGTGCCAACCATGAAGATCGCTTCCGCTATCCTGGCCGCTTGCATGGCCGCTAGCGCCGCCGCTTCGCTCCATGCCCAAGTCAAGGAGCGCCCGATTCCCCGTGTGGTGAAAAAGGACGGACGCTTCGCCCTCTTCGTGGACGACGCTCCCTTTCTGATGCTCGGCGCGCAGACGCACAACTCCAGCGCCTGGCCGGCCGCGCTTCCGAAGGTGTGGCCCGCCATGGAGTATCTGAACGTCAACACGGTCGAGACGCCGGTCTACTGGGAGCAGTTCGAACCCCGGCCAGGCCAGTTCGACTACACGGTAATCGATGCGCTGCTCGCCGGGGCTCGCCAGCATCGCGTGCGTCTGGTGCTGCTCTGGTTCGGCACCTGGAAGAACGGCAGCCAGCACTACATGCCCGAGTGGATGAAGCTCGCCCCCGACCGTTATCCGCACATCCTCGATAAGAATGGACACGCGGCGGACTCGCCTTCGCCCTACGCCACCGCCTCCCTCGAGGCGGACAAGAAGGCCTTCGTCGCTTTCATGCGCCACCTCAAGGCAGCCGACCCGGAGCGCACCGTAATCATGGTTCAGGTCGAGAACGAACCCGGCACGTGGGGCAGCCTGCGCGACTATTCCCCGGAGGCCCAGAGACTCTTCGAAGCGCCCGTGCCTCCCGAGGTCCTCGCCGCCATGCAGGTGAAGGCTGCTTCGCCGTCTCCGAACTGGCCGGCAGCCTTCGGCCCCGAAGCCGACGTCTGCTTCCACGCCTGGTCGGTGGCGAAGTATGTCGGGCAGGTCGCCGCGGCGGGGAAGGCCGTTTATCCGCTGCCGCTCTATGCCAACGCCGCCTTGCGCGACCCGCTCAAGCCGGGCGCTCCCGGCACCTACGAGAGCGGCGGTCCCACCGACAATGTGCTGGCCATCTGGAAAGTCGCGGCGCCCGCGCTGGACATTCTGGCCCCCGACATTTACATGAACGACCCCGTCGCGTATTTGAAGGTGCTGGAACTCTACCACCGCGACGACAATGCCCTGTTCGTCCCCGAGACCGGAGGCCCCGCCAACAATGCCCGTCTCTTCTTCTCGGCGCTCGGTCTTCAGGCCATCGGATACTCGCCGTTTGGCATGGATTACACCCGCCCTCGCAGCGCCGCGGATGCTGGGCGGCCACGCGAGGAGTTCCTCGCTCCCTGGGCCATGAATTACCGCTTGATCGGCCCCATGCAGCGGGAGATCGCCCGCCTCAACTTCGAAGGCAAGCTCCAAGCCGTGTCCGAGCAACAAGGCAAGCTCGCCGAAACCCTGTCCTTCGGGCCCTGGAACGCAGTGGTGTCGTATGGAGCCACCCGCAACAACCGCGCCGCCGGGAATCCCGAGCCGACGGGTCGTATCCTGGTCGCCCAGCTTAAAGACAACCAGTTTCTGGTGACCGGATTCTCTTGCCGCGTCGATTTCCAGCCTGCCGCCGCCGGACAGCACCGCCAGTTCCTGCGTGTCGAAGAGGGCTCCTACGAGAACGGCGTCTTCAAGTTCCTTCGCATCTGGAACGGCGACGAGACGGATTGGGGCCTCAACTTTGGCGCGGAGCCGGTGGTGCTGCGCGTCTCGCTGGCCACCTATTAGAGAACAAGGGGGTGAATCGTGAATACACACCGAATCCTGCGGATTTGGCCCATGGCAGCGGCGCTCGGCGCGTTGTTGCTTGTGGGCCGGTCGGGCCTCGCGCAAGCGCCGAGAGAGAGGCAGCTCTTTGACAACGGGTGGCGGTTTCATTTGGGGGACGTCGCGCAGGCGCAAGCTCCCAGCTTCGTGGACGCGGGTTGGCGCGAAGTGGATCTGCCCCACGACTGGTCGATTGAAGGCCCTTACGGCCCGAAAAACGCCAGTGGTACGGCGTTTCTGCCGGGCGGCATCGGCTGGTATCGGAAGACCTTCCACCTGCCGGCCGCGATGCGCGGGCGCAAGGTGTCGATCCGGTTTGATGGCGTTTACCGCGACAGCACCGTCTGGATCAACGGTATCCGCCTCGGTTCGCGTCCTTATGGGTATTCCACTTTCGAGTACGACTTGACGCCGCACCTCCGTTTCGGCGAAACGTCCAACCTGCTCGCCGTGCGCGTAGATCGCAGCGTGGTGGCCGATTCTCGCTGGTATCCCGGGTCGGGCATCTACAGGCATGTCTGGCTCAACGTCGCGGGTCCGGTGCATATCGCGCCCTGGGGAACCTATGTCACGACGCCGGTTGCCCGGGAGGAAGAGGCACTGGCGTCCATCGAGACCCGGGTAATGAACGAATCGCCCGGCGAGGTTCGTGCTTCGGTCGTCACTTCCATTCTGGACGAGAGGTCGGGAGAGGTTGCGAGCGCCAGCGCCGAAGAGCCGATCGCGCCTGGCAAGGACCGGACCTTCGCCCAGCAAGTCGCGATTCCGCGCCCCAGCCTCTGGTCCCCCGAACAACCTCACCTGTACACGGTCGTCAGCCGCGTGTACCTCGGCGGAAAGCTGGCGGACGAGCTGAGGACGCCGTTTGGCATTCGGAGTTTCTACTTCAGCCCAGACCGGGGTCTCTTCGTAAACGGGCAGGCGGTCAAAATGCGAGGGGTATGCATTCATCACGATCTCGGCGCCTTGGGTGCGGCCTTCTTCGAGGAAGCGCTGGAGCGGCGTTTGAAGCGCTTGAAGGAGATCGGCGTGAACGCCATTCGGTGTTCGCACAACCCCATGGCGCCCGAGTTCTACGATCTCTGCGACCGCCTGGGTTTCCTGGTCATGGACGAAGCCTTCGACGAGTGGATCGGCGGCAAGCGCAAGTGGGCCGAAGGGTGGAATAACGGCGCGGTGGCGCGCCGCGGGTACCACGAGGCGTTCGAAGAGTGGGGCGTCCGGGACGCTCAGGACATGGTGCTGCGGGATCGCAATCATCCCTCCGTCGTCATGTGGAGCATCGGCAACGAAATCGACTATCCCACCGACCCCTTCGTTCACCCGCGCGGCAGGCGGGACGACTCGATTCCGCCGGATGCCGGGGGCGTGCCGCAGACCCTCTCCGCCAATCTCATGCCAGCCATCGCGCGCCAGTTGATCGCGGCCGTGAAGCGATTCGACACCACGCGTCCCGTCACCATGGCCCTGGCCGATATCGACGCCTCCAATGCGACGGGCGTGGCGAACATGCTGGACGTGGTTGGGTATAACTACCTCGAGCAGGACTACGAGCGAGATCACAAGGCCTATCCCACGCGGGTGATCTACGGCAGCGAAAACGGCGGGAGCCCGGATGCCTGGCGCGCGGTGGCGCTCAACGATTATGTCGGAGGCCAATTCCTGTGGACGGGCGTGGATTACCTCGGCGAGGCCGGCCAGTATCCTAGTCACGGATCCTCAGCGGGGCTGCTGGATATCCAGGGATTCCGGAAACGGAGCTCCTACTTCCGCCAAGCCCTTTGGAGCGATAAACCCATGGTCTACGCCGCGGCCTGGGGTGCGGGCGCCGATGAGTCGCGCATGGCCGAGTGGCCGAAGAATCTGGGCAGAACTCCGGCGGTGGAGCGCTGGGGCTGGACGAACGACCCACGAAGGAACATCCCGGTCGAGATCTACACGAACTGCGACTCCGTGGAGTTGGTGCTGAATGGCCGGTCCCTGGGTGAAAAGCAAATCCGCGACCGCCTTCTGCCCGCCCTGGTGTGGGCCGTGCCGAATGAGGCGGGGGGCGTGGAAATTGTGGGGAAGAAGGCCGGGGCTGCCGCCGCACGCTTTCAACTGAAGACCGTCGGCCAGCCGGAGAGGATCGAGCTGAGTCCGGACTTGATGACGCTTAAGAACGAGGGACGGCAGGTATCCACCATTGAAGCGCAGGTGGTGGACCGAAACGGTAGCCCTGTCCCGGACGCCGCCCAGACGGTCAGTTTCGAGGTGGCCGGTGTCGGACGGCTCGTGGCGGTTGGCAACGCGGATCTTACCGATGGCACACCCGTAACCGCGAGCCAGGTCAAGTTGTACCAAGGCAGGGCGGTGGCCGTGGTGCGCTCGGGGGCCGGGTCCGGCAAGATCGCCGTTCGCGCCACGGCGCCCGGTTTGAAAGCGGGAGAGGCCGTCGTTGCG
>Ga0326728_10005147_pt1 | contig 37454 bp, 32 predicted proteins | sample MB3enrmetagenome_FD_207602 | JGI IMG/M metagenome (GOLD analysis project Ga0326728, IMG submission 207602) | Lab enriched peat soil microbial communities from McLean, Ithaca, NY, United States - MB31MN | ecosystem: Environmental > Terrestrial > Soil > Wetlands > Peat | place: USA: New York...
TGTGTCGTGCGGGAGTCGACGGCTGCGCTCCCCCCAATTCACCATTTACTATTCACTATTCAGAATTTTGTGGAAGTGAGCCGGCTGGGACTCGAACCCAGAACCCCTGCCTTAAAAGGGCAGTGCTCCACCGTTGAGCTACCGGCCCACGTCTGTTGCTCGCAAGGTTTGTCGTTCAGCAATCCTGCCGCTGACGGCCAAGATGCTGTGCCTCCCTCGTCATCCAGAATGGGAGGACACCAAAGGGCGTGGCCTTGCGCTGCTTATCCTAACAACTTACACCAGTAGGACCGCACGCGTAAATACCAATCCGCAGCAGGATCCTCTAACCCTGGATGCCTGCGCGATTCAACTTCGAGTTGAGATATTGCCGCTTGTGCGCTACTCTGTTTAGCCCCCAGGTTGTCGCCCAGAAGGGCGGGAACCTGTTGCGAATATCCGGCTTATTCGGATGAGTCCGTGGCTACGCATCACAAACTTTGGCAAGAGTCCGGCAAATCATCTGGACACTATTTGATTTGAGGGGAGAAGAATCATGGCGAAAGTTAAAGACCTAAAAGTGAACGAACCGACCAAGCGCTTGCGCGGCACCCTGCCGAAGATCGGGATCCGGCCGGCCATCGATGGGCGGCGCAAGGGCGTCCGGGAATCGCTCGAGAATCAGACCATGGAAATGGCGAAGTCCGCCGCCGAGTTTTTTGGCGAGCATCTGCGCCACCCCAATGGACTTCCTGTGGAATGTGTGATCTCTGACACCTGCATTGGCGGCGTGGCGGAGGCGGCGGACGCGGCGGACAAGTTTGCGCGCCAAGGTGTGGGACTTTCTCTTACCGTTTCGCCCTGTTGGTGCTACGGTTCGGAGACCATGGATATGGATCCCCTGACGCCCAAAGCGGTCTGGGGTTTCAATGGTACTGAGCGGCCCGGCGCGGTTTACCTGGCAGCAGTATTGGCGGGGCACAATCAGAAAGGATTACCCGCCTTCGGCATCTACGGAAAGGACGTGCAGGACGCGGGTGATAAGAGTATCCCGAAGGATGTCCAGGAAAAGCTCCTGGGCTTCGCCAAAGCCGGGCTGGCAGCGGCGGAAATGAAAGGCAAGTCCTACCTTTCCCTCGGCTCCGTTTCCATGGGCATTGCGGGTTCTATGGTTGATCCGGCTTTCTTCCAGAATTATCTGGGAATGCGCAATGAGTATGTGGACATGTCGGAATTCGTCCGGCGGATCGACGAAGAGATCTATGACCAGGAAGAATACAAACGCGCCTATCAATGGGTAAAGGCGAACTGTCCCGAGGGAAAAGACCACAATCCTCCGGACTTGCAGGCCCCCAGGGCCAAGAAGGACGCCGACTGGCACACGGTGGTGAAGATGACCCTGATCGCACGCGACCTGATGGTGGGGAATCCCAGGCTGGCGGAACTAGGATTTGGCGAAGAGGCTCTGGGACACAATGCAATTCTGGCCGGCTTCCAGGGCCAGCGGCAATGGACCGACCACTTCCCCAACGGGGACTTCATGGAGGCGATGCTCAATTCCTCCTTCGATTGGAACGGCATCCGGGAGGCTTTTGTCTTTGCCACCGAGAACGATTCGCTCAACGGCGCCGCCATGTTGTTCGGACACTTGCTGACCGAAACGGCACAAATCTTCGCTGACGTGCGCACCTTCTGGAGCCCGGAAGCGGTCAAACGCGTCACCGGAAAGAGCCTGACCGGAAAGGCCAGCGGAGGCATCATCCACCTGATCAACTCCGGCGCGGCCACCCTCGATGCCACCGGTGAACAGATGAAGGGGGGTGCCAGGGTCATGAAGGCGTACTGGGACATCACTGCGGAGGAAGTCGGCCGATGCCTGGGCGCCACCACGTGGTGCCCGGCAAGCCTGGGTTACTTCCGTGGAGGAGGTTTCTCTTCCTGCTTCGCGACCAAGGGTGAGATCCCCATGACCATGTCCCGCATCAACCTGATTCAGGGCCTGGGGCCGGTGCTGCAAATTGCCGAAGGCTACACCGTGGAGTTACCCAACCAAATCCACGAGGTGCTGAATCTTCGGACGGATCCTACATGGCCCACCACTTGGTTTGCTCCCATAATCACGGGTGAGGGTCCATTCAAGGATGTCTACTCAGTGATGAACAATTGGGGCGCCAATCACGGCGCGATCAGCTATGGCCACATCGGCGACCTGCTGATCTCCCTCGCTTCGATTCTGCGCATCCCTGTCTGCATGCACAACGTGCCGGCGGAGCGGGTCTTCCGGCCTAGCGCCTGGACGGCCTTCGGCGCTCAGGATCCGCAGGGAGCGGATTATCGCGCCTGCGCAACCCTCGGTCCCGTGTACGGCAAGAAGTAGGGGTAGGGCTTGCCCTACCCTCGCCATCGGAGGCGTCTCGCGAATCATGAGGGGACGGCAAGCCGTCACCCTACGACTCAGGCGATCAGCTTCTCCAGGTACTGCTTTTCCTTCCGAATGTCCTCGATTTGCCGGGGACCGGAGATCTCCCGCTCAATAGTTAGAGGCCCGTCGTAACCGAGTTCCTTCAGGCGCGGAATAAGCTTGGGGAAATTCGCCTTCCCTTGGCCGATGGGGACTTCTTCGCCCAGCTCTTTCGGGTCAGTGGGAAAGAGCCCGTCTTTGGCGTGGGTGCCGCGCACGAGCTTGCCGATCACGTCCAGCGCATCGAGCGGGTTCCCTTTGCCGTAAAGGATCAGGTTGGCGGTGTCGAGGTTGACGAACTGGTTGTCGAGTCCCACGTCGGTGATGGCCCGGAGCAAGGTTATGGGGGTCTCCTGCCCCGTCTCATACAACATTATCTGGCCGTTCGCCTTGAGATAGTTCGCAACTTCGCGGAGGGCTTGCACAGTCTCCTTGTAGAGAGGGTCATTGGGATTCTCGGGAATGAATCCGAAGTGCGTGTGAAGAGCGGGAATCCCCAGCTTCTTGGCGAAATCGGAAGCTTGCTTGAGGTGCGCGATTCGCTGCGGGCGGTATTGCCGGGGTACCAAACCAATGGTCAGCGGCCCTTGGTAGAAGTCATACACTTGGGGCCCAGGGCCGCTGGTATTGAGCGCTGTGACCTCGAGATTGAACTTCTGCACCGCCTCCCGGATGCCCCCCAGCATTGCGTCAGAGAGATCCTCCGTCGAAACCTGGCAGCTTGGAATTCCAAGGTCGTGTACTTTCTGCAAGGCTGCTTCGGGGTTTTTTCCCATGCCCACAATCAAGCCCAGACGCATGCCTTTTTTGGCAGGGGCAGCGGACAGTCCGGACATCAGCCCAGCCGCCCCCGCGGCGGCAGAGACTTTCAGGAAATCGCGTCGGTCAAATGTCTTCATATGTGGTTGCCTCGTGGAATAGGATTCAGGAGTCAGAAGTCAGGAGTCAGAAGGTCAGCAGCGGTCCCTTCACGACGGCATGCGATGCTGCCAACCCGCTGGCTCCTGATACCTGCCGCCGGAGACCTTTTCTTCTGTCTCCTGACTTCTGACTCCTGACTTCCGCTCATTGACAACTTCTGAGCCTAGAGCATAGTATCCAATTTTGGGCAGAATTGCTCGGGATTAACAATATGAGACAAGCATATCTGGATTGCTTTTCCGGCATTAGCGGGGACATGTTTGTCGGTGCATTGCTGGATCTCGGCTTGCCGCTGGAGCAGTTGCTTGCTGAACTGAAAAAGATTCCACTGGGCTCTTACGAACTCAAGCGCACGCGCGCGGTGCGGGGACACCTGGTGGGAACCCGAATCGAGATTCTCATCCCGGCGAAGCAGCCCAGCCGGAAGCTGGGGGACATCGCTGAACTGATTGTGCACAGCACACTGTCGGCAGGGGTCAAACAACGAGTCCTGAAAGTATTTAACCGCTTGGCGGAGGCGGAAGGAAAGCTGCACAACCTGCCGCCCACGGAGGTGCACTTCCACGAGGTTGGCGCGGTGGATTCGATTCTCGACATCGTGGGGACTTGTGTCGGACTCGAGCTCCTCAATATTGCGCAGCTCACTTGTTCGCCGGTGAATGTGGGCAGCGGAAGCGTGCAGGCCGCGCACGGTTCGTTGCCGGTCCCGGCTCCCGCTTCTCTCGAATTGCTCAAGGACGTCCCCCTCTATTCTTCGGGTGTCGAGGGAGAACTGGTGACTCCAACCGGGGCGGCGCTCATCACCACGCTGGCCGCGGGCTTCGGACCCATCCCGGCAATGAAAGTGGAGCGCATTGGATACGGAGCTGGAGCAAGGGAAATTCTGGGGCAGCCGAACCTGGCGCGCTTGCTGCTGGGGCAAAGCACGGAGCCTGTAACAACCCAGCTCGGCGCTCCCGGCGATGAAGTGGTTTCCGTGATTGAGGCCAATGTGGACGACATGAGTCCACAGCTCTACGGCTTTTTCGTTGAGCAAGCTCTGGCCGCAGGCGCGTTGGACGTGACCTGCACTGCCGTCCAGATGAAGAAGAACCGCCCCGGAATCCTGGTGAGTGTGCTTTGCACTCCCGAGAAAAGCGATGCGCTGGCTCAAGTGCTCTTTGAACAGACCACCACCATCGGGGTGCGCATCTACGAGGCGCGGCGCAAGGTTCTGGAGCGCGAGCTCGTCAGCATCCAGACCCCTTACGGTGCAGTCAAGGTCAAAGTGGCCAGGCGCCAGGGGAAAGTGCTGAATGTTGCGCCTGAATATGAAGACTGCCAGCGTTTGGCAACGGAGAAAGGCGTTCCCCTCAAGCAGGTGATGATTGCCGCGCAAGCGGCCTACTTGGCGACCCAGGTGTCAGGTGCCGGGTGTGAGGTGTCAGGGGAATGAGCACATTCTATCTCACGACTCCCATTTACTACCCCAACGCCAGGCCGCATGTGGGCTCGGCCTATACCACCATCGTCTGTGACGTGCTGGCACGTTACAAGCGCATGTGCGGTTACGATGTAGCTTTCCTTACTGGCACGGATGAGCACGGGGAGAAGCTCGAACGCGCCGCGGCCGCGGCGGGCCAGTCGCCCGCTGAGTTTGTCATCGAGAAACGGAAGCTTTTTATCGAACTCTGGGAAAAACTCGGCATGCCGGTCAGTGTCTATCCAGACGCTGACCACGATTCCCTGCGCTTTATTTACACCGGCCACCCTGACCACGAGAAGTCCGTGCGGCGCATGCTCGTGGCGGCAAAGATTTACCCGCTGCGGTACTGTGCTAATTGCGGTCTTTACGTACATGGCGTCGAACCCCCGAGTTGCCCAAAGTGCGATGGGACCTTGGAACCCAAGGCGGTAATCTACAAGCGGCAGTACCAGGGACGCTACTGCGTCTCCGACGAACGGTACATATCCGACGGCGCCGATCCGGCCAACTGCGACATCTGCGGCCGGCCCGCAGAGTTGATCAGCGAGGAGAATTACTTTTTCAGGCTTTCGGCATTCGAGAAACCACTGCTCGATTACTACGAGAAACACCCGGCGTTTGTCCAACCTGAATACCGCATGAACGAAGTAAAGAGCTTCGTGAAGAGCGGGCTGCGAGATATTTCGGTGAGCCGCAAGCGGATCAAGTGGGGTATTCCTTTCCCGCTTGATTCAGACCGGGATGACCCGGAACAGGTGGTTTACGTCTGGTATGACGCACTTACCAGTTATCTGACTGGTATCGGCTACGCACAGGGCGAGAAGGGCAGTGCCGACTTCCGGAAATACTGGATGGGGGCGGAAGGGCCGGCCGAAGTCGTGCACATGCTCGGCAAGGATATCCTGCGCTTTCACGCCGTTTACTGGCCCGCGTTCCTGATGGCCGCCGGGCTGCCGCTGCCGAAGATAGTCTTCGCTCATGGATGGATTTACTACGAGCAAGATAAGATGTCGAAGTCCAAGGGCAACGTCGTCTACCCCGAGCCCATCATCGACGCGCTTGATTCCTTCGGCGCGCCGGGCAACGATGCGCTGCGTTACTACCTGCTGCGCGAAGCACCGTTTGGGCAGGACACGAGCTTTTCGTACGAGGGCTTGATTCAGCGTTACAACTCGGACTTGGCGAACGGTCTTGGCAATCTGGCGAGCCGCACTCTCGCGATGATCGCAAGATACTGTGGCGGCGAGATTCCTTGTATGCCACCTACCTTGAATGGGCTGTGGCGTGAGCGTAGAGCTGAGGTCAGCAGGGAGGAATTTGTAAAGAATATCAATTCTGCGTACGGGAACTTTCAATTTTCGAATGTGGCAGAACAGATCTGGGGCATAGTTGCTCACTACGGCGATGAATTCCTCGCACATTATCAACCGTGGGCGATCGCACAGGACCCGGCTAAACGTCCCCTCCTTGATAGTGTTCTGTTCATCGCACTGGAAGCTGTGCGCGCCGTTGCCGTTCTTGCTCACCCCATTCTTCCTGAAGCCACGCAGAGAATCTGGAAACTGTTGGGCTGCGAGGGGTATCTGGGCAAGATTGAGGACCAGCGGATCGATCAACTCAAATGGGGCGAGCTAAGGCCCGGCACTAAGGTCGGAAAGCCCGAGCCCATCTTCCCGCGACTCGATAAAGCGGCGACGTTGGCCAAGCTTGACGAACTCGCCGAAACCGACCGTGAGCGCGGCAAGCCGGCGGTAGGGGCGCTTCGCGAAGCGTCCCTACAAGAAGCGCCCCCACGAGCCAACCTCGCCGAAGCCGACCGCAATCGCGACAAACCTAAGGAGGCATTGAAATCCGTGCAAACCGAAAAGACACCTGAAGCAACGCCATCCCCCGAGACTCGAACCCCGAGTCCCGAGTCCCGAACCCCCAGCCCCCAGTCCCCAGCCCCCAGTCCCCAGCCCCGAACCCCCAGCCCCGCGCTGATTTCCATCGAGGATTTCGCCAAGGTGGACATGCGCGTGGGCGAAGTGAAATCCGCCGAGCACGTTCCTGGCGCTTCAAAACTCTTGAAGCTGATGGTGGATATTGGCGCCGAAGTTCGCCAGCTTGTGGCCGGACTGGCGGAGTACTACCAGCCCGAAAACCTGATTGGGATGAAAGTCGTGGTGGTCACCAATCTCCAGCCGCGCAAACTTCGCGGCGTGGAATCGAACGGCATGATCGTTGCGGCTTCTTCCGGCGAGCAAGGCCGGCCCGTCCTCGTAACCTTCAAGGAAGACGTAGCGAACGGAGCAAGGCTGAAGTAAGCGCCGGGTGTCAGGTGCCAGGTGTCAGAGAAAAACCAGGTTTCAGGTGCCGGGTGCAGAGCTTGGCCTTAGGCCCTGAGTTTCAAGAAAACAACAATGGCCATCAAGAGCTACCGCGATCTTCAAGTCTGGCAGAAGGCGATGGATCTTGTCGTCGAGAGTTATAAGGTTGTGAACCTTCTCCCCAAGAACGAAGCCTATAGCCTGGCAACGCAGATTCAGGGGGCGGCAGTTTCAATTCCAGCTAACATTGCCGAGGGGCACGGCAGGGAACATTTGGGAGACTACCTTCATCGTCTCTCTTGCGCCAATGGCTCTCTAATGGAACTGGAGACGCATTTCTTTATCGCGAACAGGTTATCATACATTACAGAAGCGCAACTGCAGTCGGTTTTAGATAACGCGGCCGAATTGGGCCGGATGCTGGCCGGGCTAATTAGTAAGCTGAAAGCCCGATATGCGAGCCCTGACACCTGACACCTGGCACCCGACACCTATGTTCGTTGACTCCCACGCCCATCTCGACGATCCGGACTTCAACGCGGACCGCGAGGCGGTGATTGAACGCGCCCGCGCCGCCGGACTGCGCTATCTTCTGACCGTCGGGGGCGGTACCGGACCGGACAACCTGGAAGCGCCCGTCGCCCTTGCTGACTGTCACGAGTGGATTTACGCCACGGTGGGCGTTCACCCGCACGACGCGAGACATTTTGCGGAACATCACGCCCAGCAAATCCGCAAACTGGCGCAACATCCCAGGGTAGTGGGCATTGGCGAAATCGGCCTCGACTACTATTACGACCATTCCCCGCGCGAGATTCAGAAGCGCGTCCTCATCCGCCAATTGGAATTGGCCTGGCAAGCAAGACTGCCGATTGTTATTCATTGCCGCGACGCGTGGTCCGACCTCACGGAGATTATCCAGGCCCATTGGAAATCGAGCGGGCTGGGTGGCATCCTGCACTGCTTCTCGGGCGCCCGCCAGGATGCCCTGAAGTTTCTCGATTGGGGATTCCAGGTTTCGTTTGCGGGGAACGTGACGTACAAGAAGGCGGAGAACCTCCGCGAGGCGGCGAGAGAGATTCCACTGGACCGTTTATTGACAGAAACGGACTGCCCTTACCTGGCTCCGATTCCGTACCGGGGCAAGCGCAATGAGCCAGCCTTCGTGATCGAGGTTGCCCGGACGCTGGCCGCTCTCCGCAACCTGAGCGCAGAAGAGCTCGGGGAAATCGCGGTCCAGAACTTTGAACGCTTTTTCGGGCTAGATAATGCATTTCAACTGCTGGAAGTGCCGCGCGAAGATTGAATATCCCTCCAGAAGCCGTGTGGGCAGGCGCGACGTCTGCCCCAAGTGCCACGCCGACCTGCACACCTGCCGCAATTGCCAATTCTATGACCCCGGCAAACACAATCAGTGCTCGGAAACCCGGGCCGAACGGGTCTGCGATAAAGAGGCCGCCAACTACTGCGGCTACTTCCAACCAAACCCGACCCTCCTGGCCAGCGCGGATCGCCCCGCCCCCAAGGCCTGATGGGGCCAAGAAGAAGTTCGACTCGCTATTTCGGGGTTAAGTTAAGCCGCTATTGACATTCGATCATCGCAGGAACTTCACCCACCTTCAAACCCGCCGGCTTTTTCGAAGGCATCGGCGACGCGCAGCAACCTTGCCTCGTCGAAGTGCCTGGCGAGAAGTTGCATGCCCACCGGAAGGTGTGGTTCCCCTTTGGTCCTTCCGCAAGGAACGGAAATGCCCGGGATGCCGGCAAGGCTGGCGGTAACGGTGTAGATATCGGCGAGGTACATTTGCCAGGGGTCGTCCATCCGCTCGCCGAGCTTGAAGGCGGGGATGGGGGAGGTTGGGGTGACGATCACGTCCACTTCGTCAAACGCTTCCAGAAAATCCCTGGTGATGAGGGTACGCACTTTCTGGGCTTTCAGGTAATAGGCATCGTAGTAGCCGGAGCTCAGGACGTAGGTGCCAAGCATAATGCGCCTCTTCACTTCGGCGCCAAATCCTCCGTAGCGCGTCTGTTTGTACATCTCCTGCAAATCCGCGTGCTCGGCGGAGCGGAACCCATAGCGCACGCCATCGTAGCGCGCCAGATTCGAGCTGGCCTCCGCCGTGCAGATGATGTAGTAACAGGCGATGGCATAATCGGTGTGGGGAAGGCTGATGGGTACGACCTCGCATCCCAGCTTCGCCAGCAGGTCGACTCCCTTTTGGATGTTATCTCCAGTTTCCGGACTGAGTCCCTTGAGATACTCGCTTGGGACGCCCACCTTGAGGCCGCGCACGTTTTGATCCAGCCCTGCCACGTAGTCCTCGACCGGAATGTCCGCCGACGTCGAGTCGTGCGGGTCGCGGCCCGCAATCGTCTGGAGCAGACGCGCCACATCGCGGACCGAGCGTCCGAAAGGCCCAATGTGATCGAGCGAGGAGGCGAAAGCCACCAATCCGAACCGCGAGACCCTGCCGTACGTCCCCATCATGCCCACAATTCCACAAAAGGCCGCCGGTTGCCGGATGGAGCCCCCCGTATCAGAGCCTAGAGACGTCACGGCCATGTTCGCCGCCACCGCGGCGGCTGAACCGCCACTCGAGCCGCCGGGCACGCGGGTTAAATCGTGGGGGTTATGAGTTGTGAAAAAACCAGAGTTTTCCGTGGAAGACCCCATGGCGAATTCGTCGCAATTCGTCTTACCCAGGATGACTGCCCCTGCCGCCTCCAGCCTTTCAACGGCAGGCGCATCATAGGGCGCGACGTAATTCGCCAGAATCTTCGAGGCGCAGGTGTTGCGCGCGCCTCGGGTCAGAATCACGTCCTTCACCGCCACGGGGATTCCAGCCAGGGGACCCAAGGGCTCGCCGGCGGCAAGCTGCCGGTCGATCTTGGACGCCTGCGCGAGGGCGCGTTCAGGACACAACTGCAAGTAGGCGCGGACCTCTTTGTCGCGCCGCTCGATGTGCTCGAAGTGAGCTTGTGCCACCTCCACCGCAGAGGTTTTACCCTGGACCAAAAGCTCATGGAGTGGGTCGATAGTGAGTTCAGTTAGGTTCATGTTCGCTTTTTTCGATGACGCGAGGAACACGGAAACAGCCCGCGCTCTGATCGGGCGCGTTGGCGAGGGCCTCCTCCTGCTCGAACGTCTTGTGCGGTTGGTCTGACCGCAGGGAAGGGTTCGCCGCAGCGGGGTAGGTCACCTGAGCCATCGGTTCCACTTGCGAGGTATCGAGTTCATTCAGCTTCTGCATGTGTTGGAGGATGGAATCGAGCTGCGGGAGAAATTTCTGAACCTCTTCGGGAGTTATTTCGAGATGGGCGAGTTCGGCGACGTATCGCACGTCCTTTTCTTCGAGTGCCATCAGTACACCTTTCCACGCTTGCGTCCGAAGTATTTGGCGCGGGACCGCCCGATCACCTCTGCCACGTCAGATGCCATACCTGGACCCTGCCGCGGCCAATCCCTCCGGCTGGGTTCCGAAACAGAAACGTCTTCTGGCTCCCGTCGTGGCCTGTCGCCGTGATCGAGTTTGCGGACGCATAAGATCCTGAGATGTTTCACCACAGACTTGCCCAAAAAGTTGTTAACATGCGCCCGGATTTCCTCCGCCATCTGTTGCAGGGGTTCGGCCCAGTCGGCATCCTCCGTGGCCAGCGTCAAAGTTCCCGCGCTGAACGCCACTGGCCGGCATCCCTTGGCCAGCGCCTTTCCGGCCACGCGAGTCCAGAGAGGGGCCAAGACTTCGACCACGGGGGGCTCCAGACGGGACAACTGAGGCTTGAGAACCTTGGGTAGAATACTCCCGATTTCTTCCATCGCTGGGCTCCCACGATCCGGACATGTAAGGCAGATAGATTTGGCAGTCTAGCACATCGGGGTCGGTCGAGGGAATCACTTGTGACCGCCCTCCCAGGTCCCCTATAATTCCTGCGCATGCGTCTCCTCCTTGCCTCAAGTTCGCCGCGGCGCCGGGAATTGTTGCGCCACGCCGGCTTCGATTTCGACGTCGAACCCAGTCATATCGTTGAAGAGACCCAGCGGGGTGAACGGCCCGAGGAATTTGCGCGCCGCGCGGCGCGTGAGAAGGCCATGCACGTCGCCGCATCCTGTCCTCCCGGCAGCTTCGTCTTAGGCGCGGATACGGTGGTGGTCATCGATGGGGAGACGCTGGGGAAGCCGGCAGACCTCGAGGATGCCAGACGCATGCTCCGCCTTCTATCCGGTCGAACCCACCAAGTGCACACCGGCATTTGCCTCGTACGGGCCCCAGACGAAATTGAGGCCCTGAAGCACGAGACAACTCTCGTTACCTTCCGGGCGCTTGATGAAGAAGAGATTCGCAGCTACGTGGAGAGCGGTGAGCCTTTGGACAAGGCGGGCTCCTATGCGGTTCAAGGGCTCGCATCCAAATTCGTCACCCGCATCTCGGGTTGCTACTCGAACGTTGTAGGCTTGCCTGTCGCGCTTGTTTACGAAATCCTTAAGCCGCTCATGAAAGCAGAAGCCAGAAGTTAGAAGTCAGTAGATAGCTTAAAGGATTATCCGCTCGTCGCCTTCCCGCCTCGTCACGCGTTCCCGGTCAAGGTACTCGAGCAAAGGAATTGCGTACTTCCTGCTCAGCCCCGTGATCTCCTTAAAGACCGCGACGTTGATGCGGTTACTTTGCGCTTTGCGCCGGACCAGCACCTCCTTTAATTGCTGTAACGCCGAGCGGTGAAAAATCAAATCCTCGGTCACTTTGAAGAGCACGTTTTCCCTGAGCAAGATCTGGAGCAGTTTTTCGGCCCGCGGGCGGTCGATGCGCAGCTTAGCCAGAACCTCCGGCGCGCTGGGGACCGCCAGCCCCCTCTTCTCAAACGCCACGCTGATCTGGTCCTTGGCAGCCTGCTCTTCAGGAGTCAGTTGAATCCTCCGTCCGGCAAGGCGCACCGTTTCCCCCTGCACATCGATTCTGCCCTGAGCGGCCAGTGCTTGAAGGAGCGCGTTGAAGAGCAGGTTTGAAGGCAAGCCGGGGTGCAGCGAGCTTCTGGTGTCGGTTCTCGAGCGCAGGTCTTCCTTGGGCAGCCCGGCAACCAGGGGGTTTTCGGTGTGGAACTTCTCAAGCTGTTCAATCACTCTTTTTGCCAATTCCCGGAAATGCTCCTCGTGCACGAATAACTCCGGCGGTTGCCCCAGCGGCAAAAGCCGATTCGTGAAGGCAAGCGCCCTGCCGACGCGCAGAACCTCGGCGGGAGGCCATCCGGTGCGCGACACGAGTTCGCAGAGAGGAGCTTCGCCGGCTTGTCGCACCAGCCATTCAAGCCTGACTTGCGAATCGCCTTTCTCCAAAGTGTCGAGAAGCGGCACGACAGTTGGATCTCCAAAGCGGTGCCGGAGGGGCTGGTTATGAAGGACCGATCCGCCTCCGATCGTGGTGACGGGTGAGAACTGACGGACGATAAAGCGATCTCCCGGCATGAACACGCCTGGTTCGGAAAGGCGGAGTTGAGCGAACGCACTGCTTCCAGGCCCCAACTCCTTGCTCTCTAATAGAACGACTTCGGCAATCGTTTCGGATGTGTTGCAGTGGAAATGGACCCTGGCGCGGTTTTTCAAAGGCCGGGCGGTGGGCAGCAGGTTCAACCTGCAATCCAAACGCGAGGTCGGCGCGAAGAGTCCGGGCGGCGCCAGGACCATCCCGCGGGAGATTTCCTTGGCCTCGAGGCCTGGCAAGTTCACTGCCGTCCGCTGTCCGGCCAAGGCGGTCCGGGCGGAAGCGTTATGGACTTCGATGCCGCGCACACGCACCCGCCGGCCCAGAGGATAGATTTCCACTTCCGCGTCCTTCTCGATTCTTCCCGCGATAAGCGTTCCGGTCACTACCGTGCCAAAGCCCTTCATCACAAAAGCGCGGTCGATGGGGAGCCGAAAGGGAAGCTCTTCAGGTTTGGGAGTGACCGTCAAGGCAAGCCGTCGCAGTTCGTCCTTCAGAGCTTCGAGACCCTCGCCGGTCTTGGCGCTCACCGGGAGCAGCGGTGCGCCCTCGAGAAAAGAATCACGCACAAACTCCTGCATCTCCAGCCGGACCAGATCGATGATGTCCCCGTCTACCAGGTCGGACTTGGTGATGGCCACCAGACCCTTGCGAATCCCCAGCAGTTTGCAGATGTCGAAGTGCTCGCGAGTTTGGGGCTTAATGGACTCGTCGGCCGCCACCACAAGTATGACCAGATCGATCCCTCCCACTCCCGCCAGCATGTTTCTCACGAAACGCTCGTGGCCCGGCACGTCTATGAAGCCGACACGTATTCCATCGCCGAGGTCCAGGTGGGCGAAGCCAAGGTCAATCGTTATTCCGCGCTTCTTCTCTTCCTCCAGGCGGTCGGGGTCAATGCCTGTCAGTGCCAGCACTAACGCTGACTTGCCGTGATCGATATGGCCGGCCGTTCCCACAGTAACGTATCGCATCTGGTCCTTGATTAGAGGAAGCTCACTTCTCGGTCGACGGCTTGCTTGGCGGAGTTGCCCCCGGCTTTTCAGTTTCAGCGCCCAGCCAGACGCTCACCACTCCCCAATTCCCCAGGCGCTTTTGCAGAACCAAGTCGTATTTAGCGACGGCAGAAGGGTCTTCCAAGGTTACGGCAGCCAGCGCGCGTAGCCTGTCCGGCGAGAAAGCGAGACTCTGGATCTCCACCTTGACTTCCGGCTTCGCAGGGGCGCGGTGGGGCTCGGCATCCAACGGAGATGGAGGAGGGGGCTGAAGCGCCGGGATGAAATAAGTGCGAACGGCTGCATCGATCGACCCACCTGCTTTCTTGCCTTCCGGAGTGGCCAAGTACTTGGAACGAATCTGAATGACGTCGAGGGCGTTTTCCAGGTCGTCGCGGATGACCACATCGTTCACCTTTTTCTCCGCCTGGCGAATCAAGTCCGCCAACTTCGGGTCAGTCCGAACCGTGAGAGCTAGAATCGCCGCCTCGGTCACCGTGCGGTCGGGCTCTGAATCCGACTTGTTGATGACCTCAAAAAGTGTTTGAGTAGCCTGGTCGGTGTCGTACTCAGCCAGGGCGCCATAGTAGAAGCGCCGCAAGTTGAGATCGCGCTTGTCCTCCTGAAGTTTCCAGAGGATTTGCATCGCTTCTTCGCCCCCTATAAAGGCCAGCGACTGTGCCGCATACTCGGCGGTACGGTCATCCTTGAGGGCCTCGGCCAGTTGCGGAATGATACCCCGCCCTGCTGCGAATGCCGCGCGAAAGAGCGAGTCCGCCGCCTCAGCGTTTGGGGCGCTCAAAATGCCGTCCAAAAGTTCCGCAGCCCAGTCGTTAGGGAGTGGCGCTTGCCCTTGCTCTCCGCCCTCATTCTCTGGAGCTTGCGCCTGTGGGACGTTCCCCGGCGGACTTGGCGGCCGCTGCTGCTGGGCTACGCCGAGGGCGGCAAGGAAAAGGCAGCAGGCCGTGAGCAACACGCGCCACAGCGAACATCCGCTGTTCTCTCCATTCGTGATACCTTTTACCCTGTGCATTCTGCGGTCTGCCGATTTTTGGATGCCAAGCGACCCGTAAGAGTTGGCACAACCTGCTAATCCGGCTCCCGGCCATCCAGGATGGGAGGCAGGTCGCGCAGGTTCTCCAAGAGCAAGTCTGGACCGGCATCCTCCAGCGCCTGCGGTCCGAACCCATAAGTTACGCCGCATGTCCAGACGCCCGCGTTGCGGCCTGTAATCACATCCGTGTCGGAATCTCCGACCATGAGCGTCTTCTCTGCGGGGATCGATAGGCGGCTCATCAAAGTATTAATTCCCATCGGATGAGGTTTCTTCAGAGGAAAACTGTCGCCGCCATAGACCTCAAAAAAGTATGGGGCGAGTCCCAGCCCGGCAATTATTTCGCGGCTGAAGCGAGTGGGCTTATTCGTCAGGATGGCCAGCTTTCGATCCCCGAGATCCTCCAGAGCTTCACGCACACCTGGGTACGCAAACGTGTTATCGAGCAAGTGGCGGGCATAATAATCCAGAAAGAATGCAAGCCCCTTCTCCACCTCGTCGTCGGGGGCGTTGTCTCCCAGCGCCCGCTTGATCAGAACGGTCACCCCGTGACCCACATAGGACGTGACGGCCTCGAGAGGCAGAGGGCTGAGCCCCATATACTCCCGCATGGCATTAACACTCAGGGCCAAGTCCTTCTTGGTGTCTGCGAGCGTGCCGTCCAGGTCGAAGACGACCAGGTGGATTCCTGGCAGGGTGCGCCTATGGGTTGTCATCAACATTCCTTCTGTTCACGAGGCTGGCGGAGCAGCCTCTGACTCCGGTTCCAATGCACGAAGCACGAGCGCCGCTTCCTCTGCTGAAATCGGGTTGAAATAGAATCCCTCACTGCCCAAATATCGGCGTTCGCCCTCCACATCCGGGTGGAGTTCGATGTGCCAGTGGAAGTCGTCTGGCACCGTGCTCCACCAATCCTTGGTCGGCTTGTGCGCTTCGAGGTTGGGCTCAGTATGGATGACGAGGTGCAAAATCACAGAAATCTTCTCGATCCTCTGAAGGCAGGGCTTCAAAAAGGAAGCAAGCGACTTCACGCGGGCCGGCTCCGCCAGATCCTTTTCAAAGGAAGAGGCGTGCTGTAACGGTAGCACCCACAATTCGTACGGCGACCGCGAAGCGAAGGGACAGACCGCGATAAAATCCGCATTCTGATCCACGACCCGCTTCCCTTCCTGAATCTCCTGTTGAATGCAGTCACAAAAAAGGCAACGTTCTCTCCTCAGGAAATGCGATTTGCTCCAACGGAATTCGATCTCAAGAAATTGCGGCAGAACCGGCGAGGCCAACACTTGAGAGTGGCTATGGCCATGCTCATTCCGGGCGGCAGGCCCCTGGTCCTTGAAAACAGAAACGTAGCGAAGCCGGACGTCTCGCTTGAGGTCCAGGATGCGATCACGATAAAGGGCGATGCATTTTGCCATCTGAGGGACCGGAAGTTCCGCCAGCGTCACTCCGTGTCGCGGAGTCTCAACCACGATCTCATGCGCGCCAACAGGGTTCACGCGGTCGAACATGCCCACGGCCTGCCGGTCCTCCTTCCCCTCAACGAGAAAGATGGGAGCACGATCATGAAACACCCTGGCGCTCCATGCGCCATTGGCGTCTTTCAGCTCCTGAATCGGCGGGGGTGTGAAGTGCTCATTTCCAGGACAAAAGGGGCAAATGGCTTCCGCATCGTCGAAATCCGCCATCACCCGCCTTCTTCCGGTCACAACCCATCGGTGAGCGACCGGGTCGAGTCGAAGTTCAGCCATTGTCTTGGCCTCTCTTTTGGGTTCCCTCCATAGAGTCAGAAACAGTGCCGGCCCTGGGGTTGCACCCCTGACGGTAAATACAAGAAGCTCGCAACCCGTTAGTTTAGTCCCAAATGTTCCAAGCGTCATCCCTGCCGAGTCAGCGGTAGTGGGTCAATTTGATGCTGTGTAGATGCTGTAGCGGCGAGTTTATCCGTCAGCCGACGGACCAAATGGCGGCGTAAAGCCGCCTCTACGTCAAATTGAACCACTGCTGAGTCAGCACAGGATGCGAGTGGGATGATTCGCTTCAGCGATGTGCTACAGTACAGGTTTCTCGACGGCCCAACGCCAGTGTGATAACTTCACAATCTTACAGACGGAGACAGCTCATGGCTGAAATTCATGCCTTTCGCGCGCTTCACTACAATCCATCACGGATTCAGGAGCTTTGGAAAGTCGTGACTCAGCCCTACGACAAGATCTCCCCGGAGATGCAATCGCGCTACTACCGTTCCAGCCCCTTCAACCTCGTACGCGTGATACGGGGCCAGCCACACGCGGATGACAACCCCCAGGACAACGTTTACATTCGTGCGGCGCGGCATTTCCGCCAGTGGATCGAAGACCGCATCCTGGTTTCAGAGGCGGAACCCGCGATCTACCCTTACGACCAGGAGTATGAGGTTCCAGGCTGGCCAGGAAGCAAGAAAGTGCGTCGCGCCTTTATCGCTGTTTGCCGGCTGGAGGATTACTCGGCGAGGATCATCCACCCGCATGAGGAGACCCTTTCAGCGCCCAAAACCGACCGGTTGGAGCTGTTAAAGGCCACTCGCGCCCATTTTGGCCAGATCTTCGTATTGTACAGCGACCCCACCGGGCGGGTTGAATCCCTGTTGGCGGAGCAGGCGCGACAAAAACCGTGGGAGCAAGTCAGCGACGAACACAAGACGCTCCATTCCGTCTGGCGCCTCACTGAGCCGCGGGCAATCGAGCGAGTCGTGGCGGCGATGGCGGACAAGAAACTGGTCATCGCCGACGGCCACCACCGGTACGAGACGGCGCTCGCCTATCGGGATTACTGCCGAAACCGGGGAATCTCCGATAACCGGGCTGAATACGTGATGATAACCTTCGTCCGAATGGAGGCCGACGGCCTCACCATCCTGCCTACTCACCGCCTCGTTCACAGCCTGCCGGCTTTCGATTGGGCCGAGTTCTTGTCCCAGGCCCGCTCGATCTTCGACGCGGAAGAGTTCCCGGTTCAAAGCGACATCCACGACTGGGCGAAGGGCTTCTTTGAAAGGCTGGCGCAGGCGGGGCGTGAAGGCCCGGCGTTCGGCGCCTACGCCGGACTCAGAAAGCTGGCGCTTCTCCGTCTGCGCAGCGACTCCAACCTGGACTGCGCTCTGAACGACCTTCCACCAACCCTCCGCCGGCTCGACGTCATCCTGCTACACCGGCTGGTCCTCGAGCAGATCCTCGGCATCGACCGTCAGGCGGTGCGGGAGGAAAAAAACCTGACCTATCATCGGGAATTTCCCGCTGCGGCTGGGGCAGTTGCCAATGGCGAGGCGCAACTCTGCCTCTTGCTGAACCCCACTCCCGTCGAGGCTGTGCGCATCAACGCCCTGGACGGACTGACGCTTCCGCAGAAGTCCACCGACTTTTACCCCAAGCTGCTCTCGGGACTCGCCATCTACTGGCTGGATAACCCGGCGGGACTTTAGAAAGCACGACGTCTTCGCTGCAGGCCTTCCTGCGACGGACCGCGGACGAGGGACCAACCCTCATCAGGCACCGAAGGATTTTACCGCCTCTTCGACGCCACCGTACACCTCGAACACTGTGACAAGTTTAGTGATATTTAATTGCTCGCGAAACCTCTTAGTGAGGTTCGCCAGCTTCATACCGGCTCCCTGGCTCTGTGAGGAAGTGTAGCCGGCGACAAGTGTGCCCAGGCCGGCGCTATCAATATAGCTGACATTCCCAAGATCCAGCACCAAGCGCTTCTTTCCCCGGGCCAGGATATCTTTGATCTTCGTGCGAAGTTGATTGCTCTCTTCGCCCAGCGTCACGCGCCCCGACAACTCCACCACCGTGACCCCGCTGGATTCTTTCTCAACAATTTGCAACGCCATAATCGGCCTCCTTGATATACACCTACAATCCCTGCCCCTTGCAACTCGCTGCGGACTCGCTTGCCTCTCCTCCTCAGCGACTCCTTCGGGGCACAAACCTGGCTAATCGCGGTGTGACGGAAATCTCAAGCCGTCGTGCAGCACGGCCTTCATCGCTACCCGGCCTTCCCGCAACGGTGCCAGGAAGCTCCAGATTCTACAGAGGATTTTGGGAAAAGTAAATCAGCTCCCGAGAATCCCGGAGCCCGGAAGTGCTGTCTCTCCAACTTGCGATGTAAGTGAAGTTCCCATACGTCTTCCGCAGAATTTGAATCCATGTAAGAACTGGCAAGAGGGCCCGGTCTAGAGCTGTCAAGAGGCTTCCTCGATGGCGTCCAGTCGCCGCAACGACCTGGCAATGGAAGCGTAAACCAACACGCAGGAAACCACGTATACGAACGATGTGGAAAGGGCGATCCCCGCCACACCGGCGTACCTCATTAGGATGAGATTGAAGATTATATTGAGCACCATGTTTACGCCGGCAATCACCATGAGCACCGAATTCCTCTTCAAGGCGCTGATGAACCGGACACCGAGTTGGGCAAGAAAGTAGAAAGGGATCTGGAGCGAGAGGAAAGCTTGAACCCGGCCCACGACTCCCGTGTCCGCGGCAGTGAAGGCCCCGCGCTGGAAGATAATTCTTATCAGAGGATGAGAAAAGGCTACCAGACCCATTGTGATGGGGACCGTCACCAGGACAACCGATCGGGAATAAACCTTCAGAATGTGGCGGCAGCCGCTCCAATCCCCGTTCGCTACCATCTGCGAAAAATAGGGAAGCGCCGCCGTGCTCAGCGGAATAGCGCCGACTACGATGAAGAGGCTGACGACCTTGCGCGCATAGTTCCAGGCCGCCACACTGCCGGGTTCCAACATGGCGGCCATGGCTTGATTGACCAACTCGGTGCTGCCCATCAACAGCGCGCCGGCCAGCATGGGTGCATACTGGCCAATGACTTGTCGCAAGCTGGGATCCCAGCCATACCAACGGGGCTCGAGCCGGACGCCTCGCACTCTCAACAACCAGCCTAATAGGGCGGACTGCAAGGCGACTCCCGCCACTGTCCCCGCGGCCAAAGTAAAGATGCCCCAGGCCCCGCCCAGCAGCAAGAGGAAAGCAATTATGGAAAGCGGTGTCAGTATGGCTGACAAGGCGGGCAGGCCAAAGTGTTCTCCGGCGTTCAGGATCGCGGTCCAGGCCACCGCCAGTCCGCTTAAGGCAATAAATGGCAAAAGGGCATAAAGAAGCCGCTGGGTGAGCATCAATTTTGCCGGACTGAAACCTGAACCCAGAAGAGGGAGAAAATAGGGAGCGAGGATGCCGACCAATACGGAAACTCCCACCAGCAGGCCCAGACTGACGACCATAACGCCGGAAAAGAGTCTTTGAGCCGCTTCTTTCCCCTCCCTCTCGCGGACCTGAATGAAGGTTGGGATCATGGCGGAGTTGAAAGATCCCGCCACCAGGTTCACAAGGAAGGAGGGCAGGAGAAAGGCGATCAGGAATGCATCCAACGCGTCTCCCCGCCCAAACCAGCGCGCCACCACCAACTCTTTTGCTGTGGATGCGAAGCCTGCAATGGCAGAGCACGCAGCGACGCTGATAGCCGCGTTAAAGATCTTGCGGCCAGGAGTCAACGACGCTGGGGCTTGAGGCTGTAGGGAGGTCAGTTTCATGTCGTTCGGTGCATCGGGTGTCTTCATCTGAATTGGGAATTCTAAATTATGAATCGTCAGAAGGTGTGGATGAATTCAGAAAAGCGCATTTTTCGGTCTGCAAATAGTTGAAAATACATGCTGGCGCAAATCGATTTTTAATTTATTCACACCTTCTCACCGGTCACTCGTCATTGCTTTCCCGTCGCCCGTGCGAGGGGGAACACGCGCAGCGTCGCCAGTGCCGCCAGGTAAGCCACACTTCCTGCTCCGCAGAGCTCGCAGAGATAAATGAAGTTCTGGAAACCGGAGTGAGGGGGAGCAACCCAGAGGCGCAAGGCCCACACCGCCAATGCGGTCAGGATGGCTCCCAATAGGTTCTTCGAAGCAAAATGGACCTCGGACCAGTCGAGGGCTTGACGGAGGTCGCCAAGATTCCTTCGGATTGCCAGGGCGGAGACAAGAGCCGACGCCATCAATAAGCCCAGTGGTATTCCCTTCGCGCCCCACCTGAGAACACCGACGTAAAACAGATCGAATCCCAAGTTGAGACTGTAAAGCAGGATGGAGAGGCGCAGAAAGGCCCCGCTCTCGTCGCGCGCAAAAAGGTAAAAGGTGAGCAGCCGGATGAAAGAGAGGGGAAGGAGGCTGAGGCAGTAGTAGAAGAACACCCTCGACATCAGGCCGGTGGCTGCGGGGGTGAAGTTGCCTCGCTCAAAAACCAGTCGGATGATATTGTGGGCCAACATCAGGCAAAAGACCACCGCGGGGGAGGTCAGGAAAAGACTGATTTCCGAAATATCCTTGAACGTTCTTCGCTCTTCCTCGTGCGCCTTATTCATCGCGGCCCGCGCGAGCTGCGGCAGGGCAGCGGTGCCCACGCTTCCCCCCAGTAATTCCACCATGGTGTACAGAATCTTCGAACCATAGTTGACGGCCGTGAGCGTTCCGGCGGGTAGGAACGAGGCGATCATCCTCTCTGCGAGGACCACAACTTGCCACGCTAATGCGCCACCAATCTGGGCGGTGCCGGCACCGCGGAGCCTCCGAAAGGCCTCGCCGCTTCCCGTGAGTGTCAAGGAGTAGCGGACAGGAAAGGAAACCACAATTTGCACGCCCAGCACGAGCATCTGGAGAAGATAACCCGCCAGGTAGCCCAGCACGATGCTGAAGGGACCATAGCGGTTGAAGCGCCACAGGATGACCGAGATGACCACGACATTGCGGATAAAGCCCGCCGCCGAGGAGAGGACGAAGCTGTGACGGCTCAGGAGGAAAGAGCGGAAAGCCTCTGCGATGCCCGCTGGTACAATGACCAGGAAGAGCCATCGGCTAAGCTGGGTGGCGAGCTCGATTTGCGGGCGTGTGAAACCAGGGGCGATTCCGCGCATGAGCCATGGCGCCCCGATGGCGCCCACGGCCGCAAACAAACCCAGCCCAAGGAACACCAGGTTGACCACATAGCTGACGCCCTTACCGAGGCCTTTTAGTGAATCATTCGAATCCAGTGTCGAAAAGAAAGGCACCAAGGAGAACTGGCTGGTCGCGGAGAGCAAATTGGTGATGATGTAGGGAATTGTAAAAGCGACATAGAAGCTGTCGGAGTTCCTGGAGAGCCCCAGCTTGGCGGCGATACTGGTCTCAACAAGGATGCCCGAGAGGGCGCTCAGGAGGCTGAAAAAGCCCACCACCGCTGAACCCCAGAGTAATTGGCGCTTCAAAGCCATATTAAGTGCAGTGACGAGTGACGAGTCTCGAGTTTCAAAGTTAACGCCCCTCTTCGCCAAGTGCTATCTCGCTTAACCCCTTCGTGCGGCTCTCGAGATGTTCCGCTACAAATGGCGTGGACATAACGAATAGAAAAGCCATCAGGACGGGGGAAGTCCCAAAATTGAACTCGAAAAAGCCCTCGGCAAGAAAAGCCAACCAGGCCGCAAAGGCTGCATCCGCCACCCACCGCCCGCTGGAGAGCTTGCGACGAATCCTCAGGGTGTTCCAGCCAAGTGCCAGCATGAACCACAGCCAAGCCGCCAGGCAAGGCAGGCCCCGCTCGGCGGCCAATTGCAGGAAGTTATCGTGAAGATGGTTGTGGTATCCGCCTATGGGCGTCGTGCCGGGCGGCAGGTATTGGGTATAGACCAGCGGGATATTTTCAGGACCCACTCCCACCCAGGGATGTTCCCGGACCATCCTTAGACCCGCACGCCACATCTCCAGGCGAATAGCCAGCGCCGGATCGTCCGTTGGGTGGAAGGCAAGTGACACTCGGCGGCGAATCATGGAAGGCGCGGCCAGATAAGCAACGACCAGCAGAACAGGGATTACCCAGAGCGTGCGCGGTTTCCACCTCGCCACGATGTAAAGGGTTGCCACAACACCACCCAACCATACACCCCGAGTGAAATTCAAGACTATAGAAGTTGCGACGACGGCCATGACCAGCCAATAGAGCCCCTTGCCCTTCACGCCTTGTACGGCTAGGGAACCCTTAGCCACGCTCGCAGACAACAGCAGGAAGGCGAGCAAGGCGGAGAAGACCAGCATTTGCTGGCCGCCAAAATTCATCCAGTGTCCCATAAACCCATGGCTCCGGGTTAATGTCATATAGTAGTAAACACGGTCAGGGTGAAGGTGACGCACGCCGTGATACTGAATGACAAACTGCGCAGTTCCCACCAAACCAGCCAAAGCCGCGACAAAGAATAGCCCTCGAAAAAGCGCTCCGAGGTGCTTGGCGCTGGCTACCAAGTTTACACTCAGAAGCAGGATCAGAAAAAGGACCAGCTTGCGGAGGGCGGTCCAGCCGACCGCCGGATGTTCGGCCCACAGGATGGAATTGAAAGTGGCCAGGCAGAATAGAAGCAGCGGAAGCTTGACCGGCGGGAAACTGATCGCAGGGCGGAGGCGAAGCAAGTGAGTCAAGTAGGCGACGGTGGCAGCGGCAAGAAAAGCCTGCGACGCAGCTATGGAAATCAGGAGGGTCAGGATATGTAAACTGAAAAACAACAGCGCCCACCGCGCTGCCGCGGCGTGGGGAAGTTCCGTCCACCAAGATTCGATATAGCCGCGTGAACTCGTCACTCGAGTTTCCAAAGAAAAGAAGCCTTCAGCTATCCCGCCACGGCGGGTCAGCTATCAGAGCGCTCTCCCTGATAGCTGACGGCTGATAGCTCATTCTTGGCCTTCCCCACTCACTCCTGTCATCTTCTTTATGACGCTGAACGCGTCCTTTGCTGCGAGCGCAACAAGCACAGGCGCCGTGACCAACACGTTTCGGTTGTAGGCCAAGGCATCGCCGTACCGCCCGTGAAAGAAAGCCGCCAGCGCACGCATGCTCCCGCAGGCCGGACAGGCAGCTATGTGCAAAAGGTTACGCCACAGGCACACATCCGGGCCCCGCGATAAAACCTCCGGCGGCAGGACGCAGAACCCTGCCAGTACAATCCCTACGGCGAGCAACCGCGGCACCCCGCGCGCAAACAACGCCATGCATTACCTCTGTTGCAGCGCATTGCCTTGCGCATCGGGAAGCTTGTTCATCGCGATAAGAATTACATCGACCAGCCACCAGATGCCACAGCCCCCAAGGGTTACCAGTTTCAGAATCCCCAGCCCAACGTACCCCAGATAAAAGCGGTCCACTCCAAACGTCCCGAGCAGGGCGGAGAGAATCAGCGCAACCGTCCAGTCCTTTTGGCCGCCGCGCCCGAGCCTCACGCCGCACTTGACGCAGATTTCCGCGCCCGGCACCGTCTCCTGGCCACAGGATTGGCAATAGCGGTTCCCTAGCAATGGCCGCTGGCCACAGTTGGTGCAATATTCCGCGTTGTCTGCCAACTGTCTTGCACAATTTCGACAATACATGGGGGTCCTCACACGAGAGGATTCAACCTTTGCAATCGCGCTATTTATAGTACCGCAACTGGAAAAAGTAAACAGATTTGGGAAAAAAATGAAACTGGAAACTAGAAACTAGAAAATTAAGCATGCCGGCTTCCAATTTCCATTTTCCAATTTCCAGTTTCTGCTTACTGCCTACTGCCTTCTGCTTAGTTGGGCGCGCCTGCCGCCACCGGGGTCAAGGCCACCTCGCGGGTCGGCTTGCCCACCTCGACGGGCACCGGTTCCCTCTCAAGGGCCAGGTCAACAGCTTCGCGGATCGACTTTACGTAGTGGAGCAACAACCCCTCGAGCATTTCCTCGTTGAGATCCTCGTGCACGTTCGGCTCGTTGTCGGCAGGCAGGATGATTTCGAGCACCCCGGCGCGCTTGGCCGCAAGAACCTTTTCCTTGATCCCCCCCACCGGCAGGACTTGTCCGCTCAAGGTGATTTCGCCCGTCATGGCCACGCGCGGTTTCGCCGGCCGGCAAGTCAAAGCGGAGACCAGCGCGGTCACCATGGTGACGCCAGCCGAAGGGCCGTCCTTGGGAATGGCCCCCGAGGGAACATGGAAGTGGATATCCTTCGACTGGAAGAAATCCGGGTCGATGTCGTAATCAGCAGCATGCGAACGCACCCAGGCAAGTGCGGCCTGCATGGATTCCTGCATAACCTGGCCGACATGGCCGGTCATGGTGAATCCCTTTCCCCCCTTCATGGCATTGGCTTCAACAAAAAGCACGTCGCCGCCCGTCGGGGTCCAGGCCAGCCCAACCATTACACCCGGTTGGCGAGTGCGCTCCACCACTTCGGTATCCAAGCGGAAGCGCGGAATTCCAAGGAAATCGCGGAGGTTATCAGGGGTAGCCAGGAACTTTTCCGCGTGGCCCTCGGCGATCTTGCGCGCCTGCTTGCGGCAAAGGGTCGCAATTTCGCGCTCCAGGTTCCGCACGCCGGCCTCCCGCGTGTAATGGCGGATGATGTGGGCCAGGGCCTGCCGCGTGAACTCAATCTGCTCGGGGGACTTGATGCCGTGTTCATCGGTCTGCTTGGTAATCAGGTGGCGTGTGGCGATCTGAATTTTCTCCTCCTCGCTGTAACCCTGGAGCTCGAGGACTTCCATGCGGTCGAGAAGCGGAGGAGGAACAGTATCCAGCACGTTCGCCGTGCAGATGAATAACACTTTGGAGAGGTCAAACTGCACGTCGAGGTAGTTGTCCCGGAAATGAGAGTTCTGCTCGGGATCGAGGACTTCCAGCAACGCCGAAGATGGGTCGCCCCGAAAGTCGCGGCCAATCTTGTCCACCTCGTCGAGCATGAAGACGGGGTCACGTGTTTCCGCCCGGCGGATGCCCTGAATGATCTGGCCGGGCAGCGCACCGATGTAAGTGCGCCGATGGCCTCGGATTTCCGCCTCGTCGTGGATGCCGCCCAGCGACATGCGGAAGAACTTGCGATCCAGCGCGCGGGCGATGGACCTGCCCAGTGAAGTCTTGCCCACCCCCGGCGGTCCTACAAAACAGAGTATAGGGCCCTTGAGCTGGGGTTTAAGCTGGAGGACCGCCAGGTAATCCAAGATGCGCTCTTTCACTTTTTCCAGATCCCAGTGGTCTTCATCAAGCACTGTCTTGGCCTTCTGGATGTCAACCCGGATTTCGCTGACTTTGGTCCAAGGCAGGGCAACCAGCCATTCCAGGTAGGTGCGCGTAACGTGGTAGTCTGCCGCCGCCGGAGACATCTTGGCGAGGCGGCCCAACTCACGCAAGCCTTCTTTCTTCGCCTCTTCCGTCATGCCCGCGGCTTCAATCTTCTTGCGCAGTTCTTCAATTTCCGACTGCTCGTCGGCTTCCCCCAACTCCTTCTGGATGGCTTTCATTTGTTCGCGCAGGTAATACTCTCGCTGGCTTTGCGTAACCTGGTCTTGAACATCGGATTGAATCTTGGACCGGAGTTGCAGAACCTCAACTTCCCTCACCAACTGCCGGTTCAGCCGTTCCAGCCGCACCTTCAGATCAAGACTTTCCAGCAGTTCCTGCTTCTCGCTGCTGGAAAGCGATGGGAGGTTGGCAGCAATGAAATCTGTCAGCCGGCTGGGATCCTCAATGTTCATGACTACGGTCTGGAGGTCGTCCGAGAGGGTAGGCGAAAGTTGCACAACCTGCTGGAAGAGTGTCGTGACGCTGCGCACCAGGGCCTCAAAATCAGCTTGCTTCTCCTTCGGCATGAGGTCCTGGAGCGGCTTCACCCGCCCGATCATGTAAGGCTCAACTTGGGTGACTTCCTCGACCGCAATCCGTTGCAAGCCTTCGACGAAGATGAACAGGCTTTGGCTGGGCAGCTTGATGATCTTATGCACTAATGCCACTGTCCCGATCTGGAAGAGATCAACCGGCTGAGGGTTATCCACGCGCGGGTCGCGCTGCGCAATCACCCCGATGAACTTCTCTTCGTCCTTGAGATCGCCGACCAGCTTTAGAGAACTATCGCGCCCCACGGTGAGCGGCAAAATAGCGTTTGGAAACAGCACCGTATCACGCACGGGCAGGATTGGAAGATCGTCAAAGTCAATATTGGTTTTGTGTTTAGGGGGCATAGCCATCAACCTCGTCTTCAACATTTGGATCTTGCGCGCACCCAAGGACTTGCAAGTTTAAGCGGCGTCATTCTACCACGCAAGTGACTCTTGCTCGTTTCGCAAGGATAGACCCTCCTTGGTATTTGTCAATCCTTAAAGCCGCGCGTTCGAGTTACTCCACTATTATTAGATGCCGATCTTTCACAATTCGGCACCGGACCCAGCATCTGCTACCTGCCACCTACCGGATTGGATTTGCAGAAAGCGGTTAAAGCAAGTTATCTTGGAGGCCATTGTCATCGTACCAGGAGATCATATGGTTGAAGATCTGGCCCGAGCGTTGCACCTCAGCCCCACAGTGTTCTACATGCTTCTCTTTGCCACGCTGGTGATTGGCTCTCTAGCCCTGGGATTGGTTTTGAATCGGATCATCCATTACTGGAGCAAGAAACTGGCGAACACCTGGGGTGAGCTGGTTTTCTCCTTGTTGGAGTCATTGCCGATCCCCTTGCTGTTCCTGAGTTCTATTTACGCCGGCCTGGAACTCCTCACGCTCCCGCATCGCTTCGAGAGGGTTGGTTCGAAGCTGATCTTCGCCCTGACCATTGTGGTGGTCTTCTATTTCCCCGCCAAAGTGCTGGTCCTTTTCTTGCGCCGCGTGGGGCAGCGGAAACCAGGCATGGAGCGGGTAACCAATCCGTCCATTCTGGTCATTCGCGCCTTGTTCGCCATCCTGGCCATCATCATCGTCCTTGAAAACCTTGGTATTTCTCTCACCGCCGTCTGGACCACCTTGGGCGTCGGCAGCATAGCCGTTGCCCTGGCGTTGCAGGAAACCCTCAGCAATCTCTTTGCCGGGCTCTATTTGCTGGCGGACCGGCCCGTCAGCCCGGGGGATTACATCAAGCTGGATTCCGGCCAGGAAGGGTACGTTGTCCGCATCGGCTGGCGCTCCACCTCCATGCGCACTCAGTCAAATAACATTCTGTTTGTGCCGAACTCCACCATGGCCAAGGCCATTATCATCAACTACTCCCTGCCCGAACTGCGGGTGTCGGTCAGTATTCCCGTACACGTATCCTATAGATCTGACCCCCGCCGGGTAGAAAAGGTCCTTCTGGACGTTACGCGGGAAGCCGCCCAGGAGGGGCTTGCGGGGTTACTCCTGAACCCGCCTCCCAGCGTTTGCCTAAATCCGGGGTTCGGGGATTCCTCCCTGGATTTTTCACTCAACCTGAATGTTCGACGGTTCGAGGACCAAGTCCCCGTGCAGAGCGAGTTGCGCAAGCGCATCCTGGCGCGCTTTGCCAAAGAAGGCATCACCATGCCTTTCCCTACACGAACCATCGGACTCGACCAAGCGACACTCGGGTCGCTCCAGAACTCCGCGCCTAAGCAGGGAAGCTAGAAAACGTGTCAGGTGTCGGGTATCAGGGCCAGTCAGAAGTCAGGAGATCTTGAAGAGGGTTGCTGGAGTTGAGCGTAACCGGTGAGAGCCGCAAGGAGTTTCGTGACGTCGAATTTCACATCGCGAAAGAGCCGGAGGAGGTCGCGTTCCCGTTCCGCAGGGCTTAGAGGCAGGAATTTTTCTGCCGGAATGTAGAATGGGTTGTCACGAACCAGGACGCCTTCCACCAACAAGTGACGATGAACGGAGATGGCGGCGAACAGGTGATGGGTTGCAATCTGTTCGAGGTCGTACTGGCAGAGCGCCACACTGGGGTAATGCTTCACTTGGTAATTGAGGAGCGCATGAAACTCGAAGAACTGCGGCATGGGAAAACCGAGTGGGGCTGGCCACAGTCCCTCCTCGAGCCATCGTAGCGATGGGGCGGCGGCGCGCTCGGCATCGGTGAAGATCACCTTGGTCCACTGTTGCAGCGACTGAAAGGTGTCCAACCCGTGATGTAAGCGAAAGGTTCCGTCACGAATGTGACGATCGACCTCCACCGGCAGTGACCGAAGGCAGGTGAGCATCTCAGCCTGGTAGTCCTCGGGGGCAAGGTAAACGCACAGGTCATTGCAATTGAGCCCCTCGGCAAGAAAGGACGCGACACTGAACGCTTCCGCGCGCTCTCGGTACAGGATGGCAACGTGTTCATGGCGGCGGATGGGAATTCCACCATGGAGGTAAGTAAACAGAGGCGTGGCCACGCTCGGCTCCTGCAACAAGACAGTGATCTACAGATGTTGGCAAAACATGGTCACATTATAATTCAGAATTCAAAAGAAAATTGCTCCAGCCGCCTGTTGGCAGTACGATAAGTTAATGTGAGCTTGAGAAGCGCCTCGCAAGCGAGGGCAAGGGTCGGTAAGCAGATGGCCTGGAGAACAAAGTGGTTGCGGGTTTTTCTCTGCCTTCTGTGGGCGTTGTGCGGTTCCGCGCGCGCTGACGAATTCAGCCGGGTGTCTCGTTACTCGGTCCGCATGTTTTCTTATGGCCTGCTCACCATTGATACTCGAACCGGTGACATCCACATCGAGGGCTGGGACGAACCGCGCCTGGAAATTGAGGCAGAGAAGGTGGTGCGCGCCAAGTCTGAAGAAGCGGCGAAGCCGCTCTATGAGAGACTTACAGTGGTCCTCGAGGGACAGGACAAGCGCGTAATGCTTCGCACCCTCTACCCGCTGCGCCGGCTGTGGCGGCCATTTCGGGGCGAGTCGCATCTTTCGGTCAATTACCGCATCAAAATGCCTTTTGACGCCAACCTGGCCCTGAAGTGTGTGGATGGGGATGTTTGGATTCGCGGCGTCGAAGGAAAGCAGCAAATCCTGGTCAACTACGGCGATGTCGAGATTGATGTTCCGTCCGTTCAGCGGCTGCGTTCGCTCCGCGCCCACACGTGGTTGGGATACGTGCAGAGTGATCTCCACGGAGAGAACAACGCCGGCTTTGGCCCTGGAATTTCCTACTGGAATCCCTCGGGCGAGCAGGATATCTACGTCAACGTCCGGATGGGCGGGGTCTTTGTCTATGGCGATGAATAGACCCGGCTCGGAAACAAGCCGCTTGCACGAGACACTACTAACCCTTGGCTTTCTAATCCGTCCAACATCCCGACAGCCTCACGGAAACTCCGAGCCCCTTGAACGTTATCCCGGATAAGGAGTTTTGTCTCTGGAAGGAAAGATGAGAAAGCTCAGCATCCTACTACTTGCAGCGTTTATCGCACCTGCTCTTGCGACGCTGGCCGAAGCCAGTTCGCGTATTGAAAAGACCCTGAAGCTCGAACCTAACGGCCGGTTCGTGCTCGACTCCGACGTGGGGAACGTGACCCTGACCGGCGTTTCATCCTCCGGGGCGAGGGTGGTTATAAGTTCCAGCCACGATGACCTTGAATCTCTCTGCTATATCAACTTCAAAGAGAATCCGGGAAGTGCGAGCGTGACGGTGCGCCGCAAAGACCCTTCCGGTTGGAACAAGCATATTTCCGTCCATTTCGAAGTCCAAGTCCCCTCCCAGACGCAAACCGAAATAAGGACCGAAGGCGGGAGCATCAGACTCTCAAACCTTCAGGGCGACTCTGAGCTGAAGACCTCGCACGGCCCCATAGAAGTGTCCGACTTGTCCGGAAGACTCGATGCCAAAACATCGCACGGCCCGATCCACTTGCAGGAGGTTAAGGGGGTGGCGCGCTTGGACACTTCAGGAGGGAAGATTGAGGTGGCCTCGATGGACGGCTCGCTCACCGCACACACCAGTGGAGGGCCCATTCGCGTTGATCGCGTGACCGGCTATCTCGAGGCCAAGACTTCCGGCAGCCCGATCTTCGTCAACCTCGGCCGGGAAAACGCGCGCGGCGGGGTGCTCGAAACCTCCGGAGGTTCAATCGAAGTGGAAGTGGACCGCTCCGCCAATCTCGAGATTGACGCCTCGACTTCCGGCTTGGGCTCCGTCACCACGGATTTGCCCGTTCGTGTGGTGGGAAAGATTTCAAGCTCAAGCCTGCGCGGTTTGCTTGGCTCTGGCGGAGAGATGCTCCGACTTCATACGACTGGCGGCTCCATCCATATCAGAGCACTCTGAGGCGACCCTGAACGGGGCAGGGCGGTCAGGGGCTGTCACAAAATAAGCGTTCCATCGTCCCCTGCTGCTGACGGCTTGTACGGGCTATTGCTAACCCTTGGCTTTCTACTCCGTCCAACATCCCGACAGCCTCACGGAACTTCCGAGGCCCCTTGAACGTTATCCCGGATAAGGAGTTTTGTCTCTGGAGGGAAAAATGAGAAAGCTCAGCATCCTACTGCTTACAGCGCTTATCGTACCTGCTCTTGCGACCTTAGCCGAAGCGAGTTCCCGTATTGAAAAGACCCTGAAGCTCGAACCTAAGGGCCGGTTCGTGCTCGAATCCGATGTGGGGAGCGTGACCCTGACCGGCGTTTCGTCTTCCGGGGCGAGGGTGGTTATCACTTCCGACCGCGATGACCTTGAAGCTCTTTACAACATCAACTTCGAGGAGAATCCGGGAAGCGCGCGCGTGACGGTGCGCCGGAAGGACCGTTTCGGTTGGAGCGAGCATGCTTCCGTCCATTTCGAAATCGAAGTCCCCTCCCAGACGCAAACCGAAATACGGACCGGAGGGGGGAGCGTCAGCCTCTCCAACCTTCGCGGCAACTCTGAGCTGAAGACCTCGGGCGGCGCGATAGATGTTTCCGGCTTGTCCGGAAGACTCGATGCCAAGACCTCGGGCGGACCGATCCATTTGCAGGAGGTTGACGGGGATGCGCGGGTGGATACTTCAGGAGGGAAGATTGAGGTGGCCTCACTCGACGGCTCGCTCTCCGCACACACCAGTGGAGGGCCCATTCGCGTCGATCGCGTGACCGGATACGTCGAGGCTGAGACTTCCGGCGGCCCGATCTCCGTCAACTTCGGCCGGGGAAACACGCGCGGCGGGGTGCTCGAAACCTCCGGAGGTCCAATCGAAGTGGAAGTGGACCGCTCCGCTAACCTCGATATTGACGCCTCAACTTCCGGCGGCTCCGTCACCAGTGATGTGCCGATTCGGGTGGTGGGAAACATTACAAGCTCCAGCCTGCACGGTTCACTTGGCTCAGGCGGAGAGACCCTGCGACTTCACACGAGCGGCGGCTCCATCCATATCAGAGCACTCTGAGGCGATCCTCAACAGGACAAGGCATGGGTTCCGCTTACTGCCGATCTTCCATCTCCTAACTCCTGGCCCGTGTTCTTTCAGAATATAAGTCCTCTATTTTCAACAGTATTCCCGCATTTGACCCGTAAGTGCCTTTGTTTTCTATAAGATTCCAGCTTTGTTCGCAGGTTTTCCACGCCTGTCCTTTGTTTTCAAAGACATTCCCGCATCGTTCGCTCAATCTTGAAGAATTCTTTTCTTCTTTCCCCTGCTACGACGGACTTGTTGTCCGTGCCAAGGTGTGGCAAGTCGCGGACTTTTCGTCGCGCTCGGGACATTCTCAAGAGTGGATTGCGGCGCGGTAACATCGCGGCACCGCGCGGCTTGGTGGCCGCAACCAAGACGAGGTTCTCCCTGTTCTCTGTGCTCTCCAAGCCTCCAAAGTCTCAACACAGAGAGCACGGAGGATCTCAGTGACCTCTGTGTTCGGTTTTTTCTGGCCACGGAGGACACAGAGGCGTTACCGGGGCGAGAAGAAATCTTGGCGCGCCAACAAGAAGTTTCGGAATAGCAGCACAGTGTTCCCATGAGGCCATGACCTCCTGCATGGCTTCATCTTAGAATTCTAGCCTATCTCGTTCCACCTGTCAAGAGAAATAGTCAGGCCTTGACTTCCCGTTTGACGAGAATGCGGCGCATTTCCTTGATATCCGACATTAACCCTTCGATTAAGTTCTCCCAATCGGCCTTGTCTGAAGGACTGAACTCCCTTCCGTAGCCCTTCATCCTTTCGGGTCGCGCGTTCTCGAGTACGACCCAAAGTGTGGAGAGCTCCGCCGCGAGTACTTGCCTGGGCTCCGGTTTGCGAAGCCGGATGGAAAACCGTTTCAGAGACTCCGACAGCCGATTTCGAACGGTTACCATCTTTTCCCGTCCCAGACGAATTTGCTCAAGCTTGACCGGCGAGGGTTCATCCCCGCTTGCGGACTCGAGCGATTTCAGCACTAGTTCCATCCGGTCGAATGCGCTTTCGAATACGCTCGCGACCGTAGCCAGACGGCGAGCGTGGAGTTCATCCAGGGCCATAGCGGTACTCCTGCGTAGGGGCGGCTTTACGCCGCCGTTGGCGATCCCGCTCGGAGCGGGGTCGCCGCTACATAGCCTGCGTCCCCCGTATCTCACGTTCCAGGCGCTCCAGCCGCACGCGTGCCACATGGACTGCTGAAGCTCCCTCGGCCCGCGCCGCGCGGGCGCGCGTTAGGGCCTGTTCAGCGATGCGTCTGATTTCGTGCAGGAGCTTGCGGATCTCCACCTCCAAGCGGCTGCGGCTCTCCTGAACTCGGTTGAGGATGTCGCTTTGCACCCGAGTGCAGTTGGTTTCCAGCAGGTGGGTAAGAAACTGCCGCGCATCGGCTTCGATCACGCCATGGGCGCCCGCGAGGCCGAGAATCAAATCGCCCACCCAACGCAACGGCGATGCCGGTTGCGCGATCTCGATCAGGTCGTGAAACATGAACCGCGATCGAATCCGAAATCCTGCTTCCGAGTCGAGGGCGTGCGGCATGCGCGCGATCTCTCGAATACCCGCCTCGGCGAGCTTTTTCAGAAAATCGTTGCCCACCTGCACAAATCGACGGGCGACCTCCCGGTACTCCTTCTCCGCTTCTACTTGTTCGGTCTGTAGCCACGGCAGGACGCGCCGGCGCGCGACCTCCTGAGCCTCGCGCATCAATCGACGCCGGAACGCAGGTCCGATTCCGCGCGGCACCGATTGGAGCGCCCGCTCGAATTCCTGGTTCGCTTGAGGCGACACCAAACTCAAAAACGCTTTGTGCCGGTCGACGAGTGTATCGGAGAGGTGCTGTTGCTCAGCCATGAAGAGATAACCCAACTCTCGCATCGAGCGTTCTGCCCCGGCGAGGCTTTCCTTCATGGCGGCAATTCGCCGTTCGGATTCTTCGATGGGCCGCTCGAGCGCGTCGCGCTCTTCGCTGATGATGGCCAGCAATTGCTCGCCCAGCCGTTCCAGGCCCCGGTCGCAAGCCGCCCGGATCAATTGCCGGCCAGAGTCTTCAACGAGCCGGCCAAGCGCCTCCACCAGTCTTCCCCAATCCCGCTCCGGCCCGCGGTTCTCCAGTCGTTCCGCCGCGCTCACTTCAAAGACGGGTCCGGCGGGCCGTTGCAACCGCTTTTCCAGCAACTTGCGCGTGAAACCCGCGGCCGCCGCTCTCTCTTCGTCCGTAGTCCGGTCCGCCTTGTTGATGACCAGGATCAAATCCTCGACGTGCCGTGCCACAGCCTCGACGAGAGCCAGTTCCTCGCCCGCCAGCGGCGGGTCCGCGCCCACCACGACAAGCGCCGCATCGATGTGGGGTATGAAGGCCTCGGTCGCCGCTGTGTTTCCCGTGAACACCGATCCCAGCCCGGGCGTATCCACCAGGCACATGCCTGCGGCAAGCAGCGGGCTGGGCACAAACACTTCCACGCCCACGACCCCCTTGGCATTCTCCGGGTTGTGCTCTTCGGATACGTACGCGTCCAGGTCCAGGATGGCGATTTCTCGCCACGAGCAATCGCGGGCCCGGACTCGCGCTCTCTGCCGCTCTCCAAACCGGATGACGGTTGGCACAGCGGTGACTGGGATAAAGCCCACAGGGAGGACAGGCGCGCCGATCAGCGCGTTGATCAGGGTCGACTTGCCGCGCTTGAACTGGCCGATGCATGCCACATAGAAGCGGCCCTCCGAGACGCGGGCGGCGAGCTCACGGGCTTCGTCAGCTACCCGATTCGTCCCGAGCTCTTCCCCCAAGGTTGCCAGGTGAAGAAGTCTGGCCGTGCCATCGACCTCACTCGTCGTAGCGAGTCCTGTAGTGACGCCGTTTCCGGGCGCCGTGTTCACTATCAGAGGCGGAGCTTTTTCACTTGCGGTCATAGGCGATACCTGATAATAGTCCTTGTGGCTGTAATTTGGTCAAAGCTGGGCGCTGCTCATCAAACAATCAATGTGAATCAATCTTGTCTTAAGGCGCGAACCGAATTGATATTTCGGCACCCGGGCCAAATGGCACATCCTTACCTCTCCTTCGAGGCCTCTTCCCGCTTCCCTTCCGTTTTCGCCTCCCGAAGCACTTCACGCAGACGAGTAAGGAGCGCTAGAATTCCATCCATGCGCGGATCAAGATACGCCTTCAACTCCTCGGGCACTGCCCCGTAGCCGCGCAAGCCAGGGGACTTGCTTTCGTGCAACGTGACCCAGATGTGAGAGAGGCGCGATTCGATCAGCTTATCCAATTCAACCACCTGCTTCCGAAGCCCCAAGGCCAGCCTGACCGATGTGACCTTATCCAGAATCTCGGCAAGCATCGCCCGCATCCGCTGTTTAGTGTTTTCTGGAATTTCCCCCGCGTACTCGTAAAGAATCCCGTGGAATCCATCCAAATGGCGCTCGATTTCCCGGCAATCTTCTTCGAGTATAAGCATCCGTGCCGCAAGGGCGCCAGCATGGGCAGGTGAAATGCAGACCGTCGCCTCAAAATCCATCTTGCCGCCATCCTCCATGAGGTCACCCTCCCAATATTCATTTCTGCCTCGTAATTTTCGGGTCAAGCAGGGCAAAAACAAAAAACTCCTACCACGACCCGCAGCCGTGATAGGAGTTATCAGTCCACAAAAACCTGGACGATTGCTTAGGCGAACTCCATCACCCAGTAAATTCTATTTTATCACGTTCACCAAAGCTCCAGACAAATGTTCTTGGACCGCGAGCGCTGCGATGAGGGCGGTCGTGATCCCATCACATCGTTTATGGGCGCCTCTCCACGCGCCTGTCGCCCTATCGCTTCACTCCCCTAATGTTTCCAGCGCGCATAGGCATCGCGCCCGGCGTACTTTGCGCTGCGCCCTAATTCCTTCTCAATTTCCAAGAGCCGGTTGTATTTGGCAACCCGCTCCCCGCGGCATGCTGAGCCGGACTTGATTTGGCCCGTACCCGCAGCGACGGTCAGATCCGCGATCGTCGTGTCATCGGTCTCGCCGGACCTATGAGAGACCACCGCCGTATAGCCATTTCGCCGGGCGAGGTCAATGCATTGCATGGTTTCAGTGACGGTTCCGATTTGATTCAGCTTGATGAGTACAGAGTTTGCGACTCCCTCGTGAATTCCTTTCTCCAGAATGGCGGGGTTCGTGACAAAGATGTCGTCCCCCACAAGCTGCACTTTTGCGCCAAGCCGCCTGGTTGCCTCTTTCCAGCCATCCCAATCGTCCTCTGCGAATCCGTCTTCGAGAGAATAGATCATGGGGTAGCGCTCCAGCCAGTCTGACCAGAGAGTCACCATGGCTGTGGGTTTATGTTTCGACTTATCTGATTTCTTGAAGGTATACGCCCCGCCTTCGTAGAACTCACTGGCGGCGGGATCGAGATTAATCGCTATGTCAGGCCCTGGCTTGTATCCTGCCTTTTCGATCGCGGCAACAAGAAGCTCCATCGGCTCCTCGTTGGAGCGCAGCCTGGGTGCGAAACCGCCCTCATCCCCGACACTCGTTTCGTAGCCCTTTTGATGCAGGATGCTTTTCAAGGCCTGAAATGTTTCGGCGGCAGCTCGCAACGCATCGGCAAAGCTGAGCGCCCCGACCGGCGCGATCATAAACTCCTGAAAGTCAACGTTGTTGTCCGCATGCCTGCCGCCATTCAAGACGTTCAGCATGGGAACAGGGAGAATGTATGTGTCTTGGTCGGAGAGGTACCGATAAAGAGGAATCCCCTTCTCTACAGCCGCGGCCCTTGCGACAGCGATGGAAACCCCCAGGATCGCGTTGGCGCCCAGCTTGGCTTTGTTAGGCGTACCATCCAACGCGATCAGCCTCGCGTCCAAAGCAGCTTGGTCCGTTTCCATTCCGAGTACCGCTCGTTGAATCTCCCCCACCACATTGGCAACCGCCTTTTGAACACCTTTTCCGCCGTAGCGCGACTTGTCTCCATCGCGAAGTTCAACGGCCTCTCGCTTTCCCGTCGAAGCGCCCGACGGGATCTTCGCCACACCGCACGCGCCACTCTCCAGACGGACAGTGACTTGCACCGTTGGATTGCCCCGCGAATCCAGGATTTCCAGGGCATCAAGCTTTTGGATTCTCGACATAAAATCACCTCAATCAAATAAGAATTTGGAAGCAAAAGAGTTACGAAAACGATTGCGATCCCCTTGTGAGCGAAACTCGTAAGGGCGTTGGGAATCGTAATGAGAGCAGGATTTCAGGAAGCACTCCTACCATGGATCTTTCGTAGGAGTTATCAGTCTCAGTCAGGGGAGACGGTTGGGTTGGCGAACTCCATCGCCTTCAAATTGCTATTATACAAGATGGCTGGCCATTTTCGAAGGGTCTTGGCCGTCCGAAGGGTCAGTCAACCTGGAAGGATGCTGAAAAGACCGCCCAGCCTGTCATTCCGAGGAGTCCCGATCTGATCGGGACGACGAGGAATCCCGCATGTCCCTTCTATTCAGAGCGAGATTCCTCGCGGAGTTTACCCTGAGCGGGCAGAGCGCGATCCTTCGCTGCGCTCAGAGCTTGTGACTTTTTTAGATGTTTTCCACAGATATTTTACACCCAGTGCGAACTTTCCGCTGGCGAGCTCGTTGATATATGCTATGATGCCTTCATGGACAACGTTATTAA
>Ga0326728_10005148_pt1 | contig 37448 bp, 37 predicted proteins | sample MB3enrmetagenome_FD_207602 | JGI IMG/M metagenome (GOLD analysis project Ga0326728, IMG submission 207602) | Lab enriched peat soil microbial communities from McLean, Ithaca, NY, United States - MB31MN | ecosystem: Environmental > Terrestrial > Soil > Wetlands > Peat | place: USA: New York...
CATACCGTTGAGGTTCCAGCAAATTGCCGCATCGAGAACAGAAAGCATACACTATGCCTAAGTTCTTGTCGTTGGTTGACAGATGGAAGATGCGGTTTTTTCCACTGATTACTTTAGCTCTGACAATGTCGCCGGGCTTGCATACATCATTCATTGAATCGATATACCTGTCGGAAACATCGGAAATGTGCAAGATGCCGCTAAATTCGCCTGAGAGCCTTTTGTTTTCTATTTTAAAGATTCTTACCAAAACATTATCTGACTGGGCATTACCAATTTGCCCCACAACCGTGCTTGAAACTTTCGGGACGAGTTCACCGTTTACTAGTGGATAAACAGAAACACGTTTGTTTAACAAGTCAAGCAATGCACGACCAACAATTTTGGAGTAGATAACGCCGTCTTTAACGTATGTTCCGGAGTCTGGAATAAACTCTTCAATAACGCCTAAGCGTTCTCCAGGCACCACTAAATGACCGCTTTTTTGTTCAGGTGGTTTTAGACTCATGATAGTTCACTTTTATGTTAAATAAGCTAAACAGTCGCTGATTGATAAATGCATATGCTTAGTTTCCAGTCGCATCAATAAACCTTTTGATTAATAAACAAAATTAATTCCAGATTCAAAGGGCCTAAAAATTTATTAAACGCTTACTTTTTCGATAACATATAAGTCAACGACAAATTCATGCTTAATTTTTGTGTGAAAATCAAACATCCGGGGAATAGTCATTAGCATGGCGTAAACTGCTTTAACGGCGCCATTGTGTTTGGTGACAAACCGCTCTAAGAAGGGAGATGGCGGAACCTGCAAAAATCCGCTGCTTGCTTTAAGTTGCTTGATTAATTGCTTATCGGTTTCTGGATGATTATGCAGAGAGTAAACGGAATTGCCCAATTCCAAAGCTTTAACTAAAAATGCCCTGTCAGCCTCACGAGTTTGCACCCCAAAAGGCGGATTCTGCAAAACAGTATCAAACCCGCCCACGATAGCACTTATGTCGCCAATAACCCACTGAACCATACCAGCTAAACCAACTTTCAAAGAGTTTTCAACGGCGGTTTTAATGGCTCGCTTATCAATGTCAATACCGACAACTTCTTGAGCGCCAAGGTAAGAGGCGCCTATAGCAAGCCTACCTGTTCCGCAGCCTAAATCCAGCACGGTCTTGCCGATAATATCGTTGTTTGCATAGGTAGCGATGTACAGCATGGTTGATGCAATCGATGGGGAAATGGTGTACTGTTCAAGTTGCGCCTGAGGAGAAGGCTGAAGAGCAATTTTTGAGAGAAAAAGCTCTAAATCTAATTTTCGAATAATCCTTTTTTGAGCATGTTCCCCCATGAAGATTCGCCAGAAGCTACCATGAACTCGTTAATAGTTAGCACAGGCTTTGAAAACTTTTCTGAAGCATCAAGAGAAATGCGGGGGCATGCCGTGTTGACATAGGCATCGATAGATGGAAACTCCAAGAGTGTTTCAGGAGAAATTTCCCTAGCAGCTAACAGATAAGCTGCTTTCCCATGTTTCTCCGCTAACTCCTTGACGCTTAGGGCTTGATCTAACCGTTTTTGTCCCGGTTTCAAACCAACAAAAACCCCGAAAGCTTTAGCGCTTTGCGCTTCTTCAATGCATGTCCAACGTTTCTTGAGGATTTTTTGAGCTTCATCATCAACTGCGAAAGCCCTGTTATCGTATGGGTCAGCTATGAAGGTTGGTTTAGAAGTGCTTAAAGCGATGCCTAAAGCGTGGAACATTCCGCCGCCAACGAAAAGGAAAGCTTCTACCTCGTCAGCGATTGATTTCACGTTGCTGTAATTGCAGCCGCTGACTTGCCCAGCATAACCCATTTGCCCACTGTCGCCGATTATTACTGTTTTCCCAGCCCTGATTAAAATTTCTCTCGCCTGATTTAGCGCTTGCAAATGCTGCACTGAAGTGGCTAAACCAATCTTACTGTACTTGCTCAAGAGCGGTAAAGATTTTTTGACAGCCTTCTCAACCGTTACTGCTGCCCTTGCTTCAACATAGATTGTGGGAATCTGCTCATGCTTTACAAGTTTTGAGTGCCCAAAATGCACTATCAAATCTACGCCTAAACTTTCTGCTTCATTAACTGCTATATCGCAGGCGCCGTAGCAGGGGTCAGCGGAAATTATTGGAAGCGCACCGCTCTTTTCGATAATTTTAGCTAAGTGTGGACCTTCAGGTTTTAAACCTTCTGGCAGCTGCAGCAGAACACGTTTGGCACCAAGTTTACTTATCTCTTGCTTTATTCTTTCTTCTTCAAAATCAAACCGTTTCATGCTTTAATCCGACCACTGACGGGTAAAAAAGAAACTAATGAAAAAGAAAAGCAAAGGGCTGCACTGTTGGCATAGGGATTTTTGAGGCTAGCGTGGCCATTCCCAGTCTGGAGTTGGCGTCTTAAGAGGTTGCCCACGAGCTAAAGCAGCTTGTTCCGCGAGCCGTTCAAGAATTATCTTTTGTTCTAAGCTGGCAACATTTTTTCTTGTAGCTACTACAGCGTCGTTGTTTACGGATATGCTATCAATTCCTACTCTTACGAGGAACTCTGCGAAGTCTGGAAGGTTTGATGGCCCTTCACCGCATATGGAGACGGTGACTCCGTTTTCATGAGCAACTTTGATGAGGTGCGCAATTATTCTTTTTACAGCCGGGTCTCTTTCGTCAAAATAGCCCATTTGAGCTAAGCGTTCAGAGTCGCGGTCAATCATTAGTACGCCTTGAGTCATGTCGTTTGAGCCTATTGAGAAGCCGTCGACGAGCTTGGAAAATTCGTCAGCCATTATAGCTATGGATGGCGTTTCAGCCATAAACCAAATTTTAAAGTCGCGAGAACGCTCTAGACCTTCCTCCTTCATAACTTCGAGAACTTTCTTAGCCTCCCAAAGAGTGCGAACCACTGGAATCATGACATAGAGATTTTTGAGACCCCATTCTACACGGCATTTTTGGATGGCTTGGCATTCAAGCCGGAAGGCTGGGATATACCATTTGCTTATGTAGCGGCTGCAGCCTCTCCAACCGAGCATCGGGTTTTCTTCGACTATTTCGTATTTTTCTCCACCTTTCAAGCCTCGGTACTCGTTGGTTTTGAAGTCGGTTAAGCGTACTACAACTATTCGGGGCTGGATTGCTCGAGCAACGGTTGCAATGCCATCGGCAAGTTTGTCAACGAATTTTTGGCTTTCACCTGTGTCGACAAACATCATTGGGTGCTGACCTATGGCGCTGGCTAGTATGAATTCAATGCGCATTAATCCGATGCCTTCGAAGGGCAGGTTTTTAAATTCTTCGATTTTTTCTGGAACACCTAAATTCATATAGATTTTTGTTCCTGTTACTGGAGCGGCCTCTGTTACTGCTTGCATAATCATGGCTGGTCCATTTGATGCTGCTGGTTGAACGGCTTGGGGCATTATGCCTTCGTAAACCACGCCGTTTCTTGAATCCACAGTGTATTCTTTGCCTGTTTTCATCACTTGAGTAGCTGTTTCTGTACCTACCACACAGGGGATGCTAAGTTCGCGGCTTACAATTGCTGCGTGTGATGTAACTCCACCTTTGTCGGTGACTATGGCACTTGCTATTTTCATGAATGGCACAAAGTCAGGGTCAGTCATGCCTGTTACGAGAATATCTCCTTTGTGCATGTCTCTGTTTGCGTCATCAGGATTTAGGACAACTGTCGCTTTGCCTGCGCCGTAACCTTTTCTTCCAGCTGAAATGCCTCTCACTACTACTTTTAATGTTTCTTCAGCTTTATTTTCTTCAGTTCTTAAGGGTGTTTCCATGTTTTTTGTGCTCCAAACTGTTTCTGGGCGAGCTTGAACTATAAACATGTTTTCTGGGAAAGATAGGTCTTGGTCAATTGCCCATTCAATATCCATGGGTTTGCCATAATGCTTTTCAATTCGCTTGGCAAATTCTGCAAGCGTAAAGATTTCCTGATCATTTAGGCAGGTTACTTTCTGCTTATCCTCGGGCACGTCCAAGTGCACTGTTTTGCCTGTTTTGGGGTCACGAAGATACATTATTGTTTTACGCGAAATTCTTCTTTCCGTAATCTTGACTGTGTTCTTGTCCACTACAAAATCATCAGGGTTAACAGCGCCTGAAACGACAGTTTCTCCTAAGCCGTAGTTGCCTTCGATTACAATTTCATCCTGGTTACCAGTTACAGGGTTAATGGTAAACATGACTCCAGCACATCCGGAGTTCACCATTTTTTGGACCCCGACGCTTATGAAGACTTTTTCATGCGCAAAGCCTTTTTCATTTCTGTAAAAGATTGCACGTGGCGTAAATAAGCTTGACCAGCATTTTCTTACTTTATCGATAAGATCATCTGCGCCTTTAACGTTTAAGAAAGTTTCTTGTTGACCTGCAAAGGATGCGTCAGGTAAGTCTTCGGCTGTAGCGCTTGACCGCACAGCAACGAAAACGTCCTTTAACTCAAGCCTTTGGTTTAGTTCTTTGTAAGCTGTTCTTATGGCGGTTTCAATTTCTTTAGGCATCGGAGTTTTTTCGATAAGTTCACGTATTTTCTTTGACGCCGTATCATACTGTTTGGGGTCGTTTGGGTTTGTGACTGTTTCCGTAATTATTTTATAGATTTGCTCGGCTATTCGTTCTTCTTGAAGGTATTTTTCATAAGAATAAGCAGTTACTGCAAAACCTGGTGGAACAGGTAATCCGGCATTAATCATTTCGCCGAGGCTGGCGTTTTTGCCGCCAACAACAGGAATATCTTCTTTTCTTACATCATCAAACCATAAAACCAATTCTTTCTCTTTAACTCTCAAGGGTCTCCGTCTCCGGTTCGGACTTCTCAGTTTCATCTAGAGAAGGTGGAATCTTGGAGATAACTATTTTGCAAGGTATAGGAAGTTTTGCGCTTCCTCTCTTGAGGGATTCTTTGGCTGTTTCAGCAGCAGCTGCTTTAACTTTGACGGTTATGATTGTTTGTCCTACCTCAACTTTTGCTGCAGTCCCGATTGCTGTTCCGAAAGAACGCCTCATTCCCTGTTGAAGCCGGTCAGCGTGAGCACCAAAGATCATTTTGTTTTCTCTCAGGATAACATGAGGGTATAGATTAACAACCATGAGATAATCATTTATGAGTTTATCTATTAAGACACGATTTGTAGCCACACGCGCTGCTTCCAATGCACTATGGCGTATTTGAGCCCGTTCCAAAGCTATCAATTTCCCTTCGCAATCAAACGTGCCCTTCGTATCACCCATAGTGAACTTTACTATTTTTGGCGGCGGAAAACCTCTAGCGTATTCTTTCCTTGTGTACGCTCGATTTTTCACGTGCCTGTAATTTCGTGCGTGCATACAAACGTCCCTTTTTAGCATACTCATCCAGCGGTATTTAAACGATTTGCAACTCTACGGTGAAGCTTCGTGTGAATTTTTTAATTTCTAATTGTCTACTTTAACCATTTGTTCAGTTAACAGCGGCGTCATTTCTTATATACTTAGTTTAGCTTTTCTTTTCCAGATGCCAACAGAGTTGTTTATTTCCGGAAAAAACTGGAAGCTCTCGTTAGCGGAGCTTGTTTCTTACTTGAAAGCAAGAGAAACCAAATTTGAAGCGCAATTTTTTTCGAAAGAATTCTTTGCGATCAGCGTCGAAGAGGGTTTTGGCGCTTCTGTTATTGATGATTTAGGAGGAACAATAAAAATTGGCGAAGCAAAAGCAAAGTTTCCTACTCTAATGGTTAAGGAAACGTTTCTTGAAAGAAACAAGCAAGCCCAGTCACAAATAGCTGCATCGATAGCATCAAGCGGTATAGTTGATGATATGGATAAGTCAACTGAGAAAATTTTTTTTGGAGTAAGCGTGTACTGTGCTGAGAAAATGCTGCGTCCATTATCAGGGGTTATTCAACGGTTTATCGGAAGCACTGTAAAGGATGAGTTAGCTGGTTACGGCAAGAAATCTAAGTTTATGGGTTTTTCTAAAGATAGAAGGTTAGCTCAGCTAAGCCATATTGAAGTTTTAAAGAAGAATTTAGTTGAAAACAAATCAGAAGTGCTGCTGTGCATTGGCAAGGAAGAAACGTGGGTTGCCACCACAGTTGCTGTGCATAACCCGTTTGAATTTCAAAAAAGAGACATTTACAAGCCTAATCAAAGAACAATTTTCGCCATACCTCCAAGGTTAGCTAGGATAATGGTTAACTTGTCCGCTTGTAAACCCGGGAAAGTTTTGCTTGACCCATTCTGTGGCGTTGGCACAATTCTTCAGGAAGCACTCCTTGAGAGGGCAAAGGTTGTTGGCGTAGATGTTAATCCTTGGTGTGTTAAAGCAGCAAATGAAAACCTTGAATGGATCAAAAGAGAGTATAGCCTTGAGGATGTGGAGTTTAGGGTTTTGCAAGGAGAAGTTGGCAGATTGACAGAGAAAATTGGACAAGAAACAGTAGACTGCGTCGTGACAGAGCCTGATTTGGGTCCAGCTCTACGGCAAGTACCTACCGGACCGTACGCATTGAAGATTATTCAGAAGCTTAAGCCCTTGTATTTTACTTTTGTTGAAGAAGCGTATAGGGTAATGCAGAATGATGGACGATTGGTTCTTGTGACACCCTACATCATAACGCGTTCGGGACAATCTGTAACTATGCCTATCGGTGAGAAACTTGAGAGTTTAGGCTTTAGGAGAGTTCAGCCTTTCTCAAAAGACATGTTTTCTGAAGATGCAACAGGTCTTGAAGAGTTGATCGATGCCTCCTCTTTGGTTGAGGTTGATGAGCGGCACAAGATTTGCAGAGAAATTCACATTTACCAAAAATAAGCCGTTTGTTTTCAGATATGATTATTAATTTGTTTTAACGAACTAAACGGGTTGAGGCAGGAGATCGTTGAATAATCATTCAAGGCCTGATTGGGACAGATACTTCTTAGACCTATGTGAAGCCGTGGCTAAACGTGCTACCTGCGACCGTGGGAGAAGCGGCTGTGTAATCGTTAAAGACAAAAGAATCATGACCACGGGGTACGTTGGCGCTCCTGCTGGTTTGCCACACTGCGACGAGGTTGGACATGACTTCCGCAAAGTGTTTGACAGCAACGGCAACGTAACCCAGCATTGCGTACGGACTCTTCACGCTGAACAAAACGCCATCATTCAAGCAGCCAGGTTCGGCATATCACTTGAGGGAGCAACACTTTTCTGCAAAATGACTCCATGCCGAACTTGCGCTATGATGATAATTAACGCGGGCATAAAACGAGTAGTTTGCGAAAAGCGTTACCATGCCGACGCTGACACTATAGAGATGTTCAAGCAAGCAGGTATTGATTTAACTGTAATGAATAATGAAGTCGAAAAATACGACAAGCAATAAGTAACTATCAACCCAAATGTTCGGCAGTTAGGTAGGGGGAGGGGGAGTACTTTTTGTTAGGTTCTTCAGGTGGTAAAAAGTCTTTTGGGCTCTATTGAAAAATGGACAGCATGATGTTGATTAGTTGCCTGGTTGAAAGGCTTTATTTTGTTTTTGGAACAAAGATCCATTTAACGTTATCAAACCCGTACTTTGTTATTAATGGGTCAAGGAAGTCCGGGGCTAAGTCATCATCTATCTCTGAAAAAACCACGGTGTCGCCTATCCTGTAAACGTCGCATATTTCTGAGAGGCTTTTCAGGGCAGCATATTTTCCTTTGATTTCCCAGTAGCCCGGCTCATCTTTCCCAACAACCATAATCCAAGAATACTGATCTTCAGGATGCTCGCCTTGTGAAAAGTTGAAACTGCAAACAATGTCTCCAACAACCTTTGGGTCATCGTTTGTTTTAACGTAAAACCAAAGTGTCATTTTGAATCACCACCATAACCAATGCGTTATACCTTTATTTGCTTTTCAGCGCAACCCGATAGCGCTTGCTATTCAGTTATGTTTTGGCTTCTATAAGTGTTAAGGTTTCAAAGAAAGGCAGTTTACAGTCGGCTTTAACGCTTGCTTTAAGATTGAGTTCCCCAAATCTGCATATTGTTTCTTCAACGTTTGCGAGTGTAGATTGCATCAAGAGAATGCGACCGCCGGGTTTCAAGTGAAGCGGTGCTTCGGCGATGAAGCGGTCGATAACTTTCCGTCCGTTAATGCCTCCTGCCCATGAGCGCCCAATCCAAGATTCCTCTTCGGACTCAGCAGCAGGGAGGTACGGTGCATTAAAGAGGATTAAATCAAACTTTGCGCTTTCGTTTAAAGCGGTTAATAGGTCTGTTTGAATGAAAGCCATTTTACAACGTAGATTATTCAACATCGCATTCTCCCTTGCGCAGCAAACAGCGTAGGGATTTAAGTCAACCGCAACCACGTTGTCAGCTTTTTCGGCTGCCAATATTCCGAGTATACCACAGCCGGTACCAACATCCAGTACCTGTGCGTCTTTTTCTACGTCAAGGTTTTCAGCGAAGAGAAAGGAGTCCTCTGCAGGCTCGTAAACATTCTCCCAAACATTAAAAACGTAACTGCCAAAATGTATTCTCTTAACTGGAAATGGCATTTGCTAATACTCCGAAGTCATTAGGGGATAGCTCTCTTGCGCGCCTATCGTGAAATGGCAGGCTAAGAGCGAGTTTTTCGGCGTCTTGTTTGCTTACTTTCAAGGTGCTCTTAATGAATGGCGCAAGCGCTTTGCCTACTTTCTTGTTACGCTGAGTAAAAAGCCACTTAACCATTTGCTTAAAAAACAGTTCATCCTTCACTTTAAACGAACTTTTAACCCAAGGTTTTATCCGAACGATTACCGAATCTACTTCCGGTTGAGGATAAAACATCTCTTTAGGAACCGCATCTAAAAGCTCAACCTCTACATGCAGATAAGTCAGTACTGTTAACCAACCATAATCCTCACTGGCCACCGCCGCTGTAAGTCGACTGGCAAATTCTTTCTGTAAAATCATCACTGCACAATCGATTCTGCCTTTTACCAGCCACGTAATGAGATGAGAAGACAAATAGTAAGGAGGAATCGCTGTGACCTTGTTAAACTCAGGCAAAGCTGCCTTCAACACGTCGCCCTCTATTACAATCACATTGCCCGCGCCTTTGACTTGTTCACGAAGCGCTTTTGCAACCTGCGGATCCTTCTCAACCGCAATCACAGCCTTACACTTATCAGCTAAGAAAAGACTCAGAAAACCGAAGCCTGCGCCAGCATCCAACACCACGTCTGAAGAGTCAAGCGTGGCATAAGTGCACAGCTTATCGTAAAGTGAAGGTTCAACCATGAAATTCTGCCCCGAAAGCTTATTCGGGGTAATTCGATAAGTTCGAAGCAGCTGCTTCGTTTCCTCAAGGCTCATCGCTTTATGCCTTACTGCGCCCTGGTGAACAATCGGTACTTGCTGTCGCTATCAAGTTCTTCCATAACTCGCTTAGTAATTAACTTTACAGGATTAGGCAACTCTGTGCGCTTCTGCAAATCCTCAAAACTTTCAAACGGCTTCCGCTCTCTCTCGTTGATAACTTGCCACATGTACTTTTTGCCGATGCCTGGAATAAGCTCTAAAGCATGCATACGGGGGGTAATTGCTCGTGCGGTGTTGAAAAAGTTCACAAACCATTTTTCACGATTCTTCACTATAAGACTTATCACGCTTGGGAGCTCCGCTTTAGCGGATGCAGTTAACTCATCAAAACCGATGCGGCCGATAATGTAAGTAACCTCTTCACGAGAATCCTTTCCCACATACACGCGGTCGCTTGGCTTAAGCATTAAACCCTCTTTCACCAAAGCCTCCAACAGCGTAAAAAATTCTTCACCCACGCATTGAATTAAAGCTCCCGCTCTGTAACCTGCCCGCCCACTCGGACGGAACCCTGGCTTGCCATGTGATAGGAAATCTAACACGTAAGCGTACTCTTCATACCGCTTTTCCATAACAGTCACTAAGCCCTCTAGTCTATTGTGCTTACTGCTTAAAAATACTTAGCCGTTTTTCGCTACTTCAAAGTTCTATTCTCATTCAAAAGCGCAACTATGGCTTGTAATTTTGCAGTTTCGATAATCTTGCGACCGCCAGCTAAGAAAACTCGAAGCTCATCAACAGTTTCAGGCATACAATTTATAATTTGAACCGCTTCAGCTTCGTCAATTTCGTATTCTTTAACAAGAGTTTGCAAGAGCTCTTCAGCCTTATCAGGATCAACTTTGGAGAACTTGTTCACGTAATCTAATGTTCGCCGCTGGAACTGGTCTAGATTTTCTTCGCCAATATCCCCTAATATCTTCTTAACCTGTGGTAATGTCAAGCGGCTTTCGCCTATTTCCCTCTTGCTCATTTTTCTCCACTGCCCATGTACGACTCTATATGTTCAGAGCGAACAATGATTTCTTTAACAGAATTACCTTGAGGCACACGAATTACGTATCCTCGACCCCGCTTCTCAATTACGGTACCTATCTTACCGTGGAACCGTTTATGAGGCATACTCTTTTGCACGCTAGAATCCATCCTTATTATCACTTGAGACCCAGGCTGATACTCCTGAAGAATTTTGCCAATGTTTGGCTTACCTTTTTCCCGGGTTGGCTTTCTCAGTAGACTGCGAGTTCCCGCATAATATCCTTTTGAACCTCTCATCCAATTTTCACCTTTTAATTAATCATCCATTATAACTTTTAAAACGTCAAGCTTAAGCGTCTTCGCTCTGTTTCCAAGCAGATCCGAAACGTTCGGTATTGTTCTTCCTTCATCTCCAGACACCAATTCCTTGACATAGAGGCCGCCTTGGCAACGAATTTCCATCAGAGCCCTCTTAAGCGACACCTTCTTAACTTTAACCTTATATATGTACCTTTCTCGGATTAAATCCGCCCTTCTATGCAAGACACGAAGCGGCGTCTGCTGCTTTATTGAAGCCCCACTTAGCGTCTCTTCCAACATGCGCAAACCCTCATCGGAAACCTCGTTCTCAAATTCAGCCAGCAACCGATACTCTTTTTGAGCGCCTTCACCCTTCTTGAGCCGCCTGACCACATCCTTAGTGGTAAACCGCAACCGTGAAACCTCAACCTTACCAGCAGCATCAGCATTGACTTTGGCTTCAATTTCCTTCAAATCAACAAATCGCTTCTTAGGTTTAGAAACCTCGATAACAAAAGGTCGACCAGCACCCAGCATCCGAGCATCAATATCCTCGCGGCCAGAAGCATGAAACGCTGTTTTTTCACCCTCAGTTGCTTCCAACAGGGGCTTTGAAGAGAGCTCCTCAACGGATTCAGGATACAATTTCCCGGTTCCACCGCACTTTTCACAGCCTCTTCCACGGCAACTGGAACAGAACCATTTAGACTGGGGAAGGTCACGTACGAGCTTCCGATATCTGCCTGCGACAAAAAGCGGGTTAACCTGAACACGCACTTTTTCGAGGAAAGGGTTGATTACTACGACCAGGTCAGGCTTTAAGTAATCCACTTCTTTGCCAGTGCGTATGGCAAGCGCTTTGCCAAATAATCGTCCAAATTCATGCTTTATACTTTCGCTGTAACCAAGGTTGAAGGTCGCCTTAAACTCGTCTTCCCGCTCCTCAACCTTAACGGGTAATTCAATTCCTACAAGATACGTGGTAAACTCATAACCGTCAATAGCGTCTAAGGACTTCTCGGTTAAGCTGCTTAGAAGCTCAAACTTGCCTTCACAAAGAAAGCACTTGGCATCCAAGCCTTGTTTAGGAACCCGTTTCTTGAGGTGTTTCAGTGTTTCTTGGGCTTCTTTTGAAAAGCCATTAGTCGCCAAAATTTTAAGCTGCTTAACGCCATCAAGGTTTTTTTCTTTGGCAAGGTCGTTGGCTTGCAAGGTTAAGCTGATTTTTAATGCTGAGCCTCGAACGTTATTTTCCATGCTGTAACCAAGCGAAGCAAATTGTCTACCAAGGCAGTGGTCGCAGAGGGGATATTTGCTAAGAAGCTCAAACGCTTTTTCAGGTATATCCATTTCATGAAGCCTACCTGCCGAAAGTCGCGGGCATTCCTTGTCCGCCGAGTCCGAAGGGCAGTTTCTTTTTCCGCTTAAGCGTCTTAAGCATTTTACGCATCATTACATACTGCTTAAGGAGTTCTTTAACGTCTTTTTCAGTTGTTCCTGAACCGCGTGCCACCCGTCGTGCCCGAGAAGAGTTCAATACTTTGGGATTTTCTCTTTCTTTAGGTGTCATGGATTGAATTATTACGCCCCATTTATCCAAGCGACCTTCAGCTGTATTGAGCATATCTTGTGGAATATCAGAAGACATTCCTGGTAACATCTTTATCACTTTACTGAAGGGACCCATTTTTTTGACTGCCTGAAACTGCTCGTACATGTCGGTTAGGGTGAAGTTGCCGCTGAGTATTTCCTTGGCTTTCTTTGGCGGAACCTTAATTTCGGCATCATGCACCTTTTCCAAAAGCGTTTCTAAATCGCCCATGCCGAGGAGTCGACCGACAAAACGCGAGGGAATAAACGCCTCGATATCTTCGATTTTTTCTCCTGTACCGATAAACTTTATGGGAGCGCCAGTTGCTGCAACTGCTGAAAGCGCGCCTCCTCCACGCGAGGAACCGTCGAGTTTTGTCACGATAATTGCGCCTATGGGTGTTGCTTCATGGAAAGTTTTGGCTTGAATAAGAGCTTGCTGACCGATGGTGCCGTCGATAACCATTATGACTTCGTCAGGTTTGAGGTGTTTTTCAAGGTCCTTCATTTCTTTGATTAAGTCTTTCTCTTCTTTGTGCCTACCTGATGTGTCAACGATTATCAAGTCCTTGTCGCTGAACTGTTTTAACCCTTCTTTGACGACTTTAATCGGGTCTTTAGCTTTCAAGTCACCGTAAATTGGAATATTTATTCTAGAGGCCAATTGCTGAAGCTGAGCAAACGCGCCTGGACGAAAAGTGTCAGCGCAAATCAACGCGGGTTTTAAGCCTCTTTTCTGGAAGTATCGCGCTAGTTTTGCTGCTTGAGTGGTTTTTCCTGAGCCCTGAATTCCAACAAGCATTATGATTTCTCTTTTTCCAGGCTCCATCTTGATTGGAACAGGCTTATCACCTATAAAACGCGTTAACTCTTCGTAAACAACTTTGATAACATGCTCTCGTCTTGAAATGCCTGGAGGAACTTTCTCTTTTAACGCCCGCTCTTCTATGCGCTTGGATATTTCAAGGACAAGTTGGACATTAACATCTGCTTGAAGTAAAGCTCTTTGTATGTCACGGACAAGTTCTTTCACTGCCGCTTCGTCTACTACGTTAGCCTTAAACAGTTTCTTTATAGCGTCGGTTAGAGAAGAACCTAACTTGTCTAGTGCCATCAGAGTCTCCAGCCTAATCATTCTATAATTCTTTTAAATAAAGATTACATCTGAAAAGGAAAAGAATAAGCCTAATTTTCAAGTTATTTTGTCAAGTTAGCCATTTTTCGCTTTAAGAAAGCTTGCGATGTGCCGTGAAGCCTCAGTTCCCCATTAAATTATCTTCTTCACGATTCAGACGGCTCTTCATGCATCATTGGCTTCAACATCAAAATGTTCCAAGCTAGAACATAAACATTAATGGCAAATCTTTTAACAATAAAGGAACAATCAACTGTACAAACTAGTGGATAAGTTGACGGCAGAACGCGTAATTCACGCATCGATATTCATTTGGTTGCTGGCAGGCTTAACAGTTCTAAGCGCATGAATAAGCTACATTTACCCGCAATTTAATCTTATACTTGCATTCGCAGGTGTCATGTTAAGCTGGGATGCAAGTCTGTTGGCAATGTACCTTAGCTTCAAAAAACTCGGTTGGCAATGGTGGAGCTAAAAAATAAAGACGGACAAACTCTCAGATAAGTAGAAAAGAAAATTAGCAACTCGTTAATTGATTATTTTACTCTGACGATTTTTACTCTTCCAAGAATTTTCCAGTATTCAATTTCCGCGCCGGAGACAAGCTTAGCTTTGAGGTCTTCCTCTTCAGGAAATGGAGCATCTAAGTACTCGTAGGTTTCCAGATCCATTATTTGAACTCCCGTGGGGTTAACGGCGAAAACTTGTCCAGGTCTCTTATCAATTATCGGAATTTCAGCGCCTAAATCAACGGGTTTAACAAACTGTCTTTTTTGACCGTCAAACACGCCGATGGCAACTATTCTTGCTTTAGCGGAACCGTGTTTTCCAGGCTTTGACTTTGCGATGTCTACTATACGGCAGGGTTCGCCTTCAATCATCATGTAGCCGCCAACGCGTAATTCGCCGACATCAACTGGTCTGCTCATACACTCACCAACAGTATAGTTCTATCAATGCAATTCTAAACAACACCCATATATAGATTAAGGTTTACGCTATTACTGAACGGTGGAATTATTGTTCAAAAGCGTAGGATTAGTCGCCCGCTACGATAAAAAATCAGCTTTAAAGCTTACAGAGGAGCTAGCGGACTATCTTACAAATAAAGGACTGAAGGTTTACATAGAAGATACCTTAGCAGGAAAAGTCGCCACCAAGGAAGAAATGGTTCCCCTATCAAAAATGAAAACTGATTTCTTAATAACAATCGGCGGAGACGGAACGATATTTCGTACATGCATAAGTGTACCTAAGCCTGAACCGCCAATCTTAGCAATTAATATGGGAGTCAGAGGATTTCTAACAGAAGTCGAGCCTAAAGACGCCTTTGAAGCAGTAGAGAAAATCTTGAGGGGCGACTACAAGATTGAAAAATGCGCTAAACTATCTGTAAAAGCAGGCGAAGAAACATTGCCAGATGCTTTAAATGACGTTGTTATTTCCGCCGGTGAACCGTCAAGCATTCTTAACGCTCAGATATGCAAGGACGGAAAGCCGATTCTCAAATGCCAAGCAGACGGCTTAATCGTCGCTACCCCAACAGGCTCCACAGGTTATTCTCTTTCAGCGAGGGGACCCGTTTTAGACCTAGCTGTTGATGCTTTTGTTGTCACGCCCATCTGCTCCTTAACAGTCTTTCCTTCGCTTGTTTTCCCAGCCGACTCAACAATTACTGTTAACGTGTTCAGACCCAAGGAAGCACTCGTCTTAATTGACGGAAAATACCGTAAACTTGTGAACGATAACTCGCCAATCTTAAAAGTCACGGTGTCAAAAAACGTAACTTCTTTTATCCGCTTCGAAAATGACTTTTACGACCGATTAAGAAATCGGCTGCTTTTTAAGGGAAGAGAATGAAAACTCAGACAAACAACCAATGCAAACGAATCATTGTCCTGGACACTTCCGCATTCTTGGCAGGCTTTGACCCTTTCTCTCTAAGCGAGGAACAAGTAACCGTTCCCAAGGTTGAAGAAGAAATAAGGAAAAACTCCATGATTTTTGTAAGATTCAAAACAGCATTGGAAAACGAAAAGTTGAAGGTTAAAGCGCCTTCAGAAGAATTTATAAATAAAGTTAAAGCCTCATCAACTAAAGTCGGCGACTCGTTCCTGTTATCGGAAACTGATAAACAGCTTTTAGCTTTGGCCTTAGAATTGAAAGCAACTGGTTACGCGCCTCAAATCGTTACCGATGACTATTCAATTCAGAATGTTGCGACGCAGCTAGGAATAGAATTTTTAGCACTCGCCACCTTCGGCATCAAACGCCTTTTAGAGTGGATAAGATACTGCCCAGCTTGCCATCGGGAATACCCCGCCAACTTCTCATCCAAGGAGTGCCTAGTTTGCGGTACAGAACTTAAGAGAAAGCCTCGTAGAACAGTGAAAAGCTTGAAGCCAAGATAGCTCTATGTTTCTTTTACCACCTCATTAATCGTATCTTCAACGATATCCAGCGCTGAGCCCAGCAAGTCACTTTGTATAGTAAGCGGCGGAACTATTCTTAGCGTTGAAGCACCACAAGTAACAAGTGCTACTCCACGCTTCCAAGAGCGCAAAATAACCTGGTAAGCTTTCTGCGGCGCAGGCTTTTTTGTTTCCTTGTCTTCCACAAGCTCGACACCAATCATTAGACCTTTACCGCGTACATCTCCAACGATGTTGCTGGTTTCTTTCAATTCCTCCAATCTTTTCATCGCATAAGCTCCTTGCTTGTTGGCGTTGTCAAGCAACTGCTGCTCCTTAATGACGTCTATAACTGCGGCTGCCGCTGCACATGACAGTGGATTTCCGCCGAAAGTGCTTGCGTGCGAACCACCAGTCCAATCCATAATTTTCGCTTTAGCAATCGTTGCGCCGATAGGTAAGCCTGAAGCTAAAGCCTTCGCAGCGCAGATTATGTCTGGTTCGATGCCCCAGTGTTCAATGGCGAACCATTTTCCTGTTCTGCCTATGCCAGATTGCACTTCATCATCGATAAGCAGTAAACCGTTCTTGTCAGCGATTTTCTTTAGCTTCTGGAAAAACCCTGGCGGAGGAACCACATAACCACCTTCGCCCTGGATTGGTTCAAAAAGAATCGCCGCCACATCTTCAGATGGCATGTATTTTTGGAGTACTTGCTCTTCGATAAAGTCTGCGCACCAGTAGTTACAGTTTGGCTGTTCCAATTTGAATGGGCAACGGTAACAATAGGGATAAGGAACATGAGATACACCGGGCATGAAGGGAGAAAAATGTCTCCTTTGCGCTGGTTTGCTGGCGGTAAAAGCTAATGAACCCATCGTGCGACCATGAAAAGCGTTGATGAAGCCAATAAATAACGGTTTACGCGTGTGCCATCTAGCAAGCTTTACTGCCGCTTCAACCGCTTCAGTGCCGCTGTTACCAAAATAGGTCTTTTTCTCAAATTCGCCAGGAGCAATTTTGGCTAATTTTTCTGCTAGGTTGATTACTTCTTTGTAGTAGAAGTCAGTGTTAGAATAATGCAGAAAACGGTCACATTGACCTTTTATGGCCTCAACCACGCGAGGGTGATTATGGCCAACGTTCATGCAGGCTATGCCAGAGTTAAGGTCGATGTACTCGTTTCCATCAACGTCCTTAACTATGCAATCGTTTGCTGACTCAACAACAAGGGGGTAATACCGCATGTATGATGGGGAAACAAACTGTTCATCCTTCTGCACAAACTCTCTAGCTCTAGGACCAGGTGGAGAAACAACAATTTTTGGATAAACAACCATTTCGAAGCACTCCAGCAAAAGCGACTAGTAAAGAGGCAATATTAACCTTTACGCACCAAGAAATAAGGCGGTTTAACTTATATGAGCATTAGGAGCAAGATTAAAATTAGTCCTTCCAACCCGAAGACTGGAAGCAACATTTGTTTCGCCTTTTTAATTGACTTATCAACAAGAGTAGTCATTGATTGCAAACGGGCTTCTCCAATCACTCTAACTTGGGGAACAACAAAATGTATGCATCCAGCCTTGGATGCTTCCAGGTTTGCCTCTGCCTTTTTTGCCAAATCACAAATATAACGAATCAGTATCTCATGGCTCATAACTTCACCGACAGGATGGTAACCACGCCTTCCAGCACGCCGTCCAGTAACTATCGCGCTTACGGCATGAGTATCCGTGGTGAAAACTTCGCTTTCATCAAAACCTACAGAAGCTAAAGCGGCAAGGATTTTTTCCCTTAAACCAGAAATCATGTTGTTTCCATCAATTACTACGTAAGCTGTTTTCTGTTTTTCTACTTGAACAACTATCGCAGTGATGCCGCCGGTGCCCATGCCATCTTTTAAAGTAAATTCTTTGGGGAAAACAGTGGCGGCGCCAACCATGAACGGTTTAGTTGGCAGCGCAACTGCTTTTTGAATGCATTTAGAAGCTGCTATTTGCAAGGCGTCTAAGTATTTTTCAGTATCCACTATGTCATTGATACTATTATGGGTGTTAACAACCATAGCTGATTTTAATCCATACTTTGTCGCTTCCTCATTAACCATGCGTCCTAACTCTTGCGGTAAATCTTCAGTGGTTTTTGGAGCAAGCGTAAAAGAAAGGAACACGGTATCCCCAAAAATTTGGCATGAAGCGGTAGCTACACCCTCAGTGACTTTAACATAAGGGGAGGCTAAATCAGCTGTTGCCTTAAACTTCGCAGAAGCTAGTACCTGCGAAACTATTTTTTGATTTTGCGCTTGCGAGGCTAAGTCAAGCTCATGGCCAAGAATGCCTAAAGGGACACAGGCGTCACACCCAAATTCTTTTTCATACTCATGCTTAAGAAGAGACGGCAAAAGGCTACTGCCCACATTCTTGAATGGACCGGGATGCACAAGAGGAACAATTATGGCAGCTTTAGGTTTGGAAGCGTCAAATTTTAGAAGAGTAACCTCGATATCGGCATTTTCACCGGTCTTTTCAAATAACTCTTCAATAGGCGCGTTAAGGCCAACTGCCCAGTCAAGTATAAAGGCTCTGAATAGTGGCAAAGAAGGTGTCGAATAGGTTTTCTGACCTAAACGGTTTATGGATGAGAGGAACAGGAAAACTGCAAGGCAAGCTATTACTGGAGAACCGACTACGAAGAGTAAAATTTTAATTAGTATACTATGTGAAATGCCAACCCAAAAAGCCCAAAAAACAAGAAAACCTACCATGCAAAGGGTTGGATTTAGCAGAACGGACACAAGTTTTCTCCATGTGGCAGCCGTTGATGTTGCAATAAACACGACTCCTCTCAGAGTTATGACGGCGGCAAAACCTAAAAGGGAAAGTTTAACCCATAATAACCAACCGAATGGAAAACTTAAAGCAACACCTATAACGATGAAAAAGAGCCAAAAAAGCCAACCGACTAAAGAGAGCGTCAAAGTGCGACGCAACGAGTAAATTGGGTCACTTCTAAGAACCAGCTTGCTTATCATTAAATCAGCTGTAAGCGTTAGAACGAAAAGTGAAAAACCGAGAACCAAAGCACCAGTTAACCCCGGCGAAGGGTGAGCAACAAGAGCGGAAAAACCAACTACAAAACAGATTACAGCGACTGCAAAAAGCGCTTTTTTGAATGATGGAAGAGAAAACATGGAGGAATAGTGTTTAGCTGCACTATCTATTGAACGATTAAGTGAACTCTTACTCTCCATATTTCCAACTCAATCAGGCTTCCTATTGGAATTAGCGAGACTTATTAAAATTTAGCTAAATAGAGACTCTATTTTAGAGCAGGAAATACACATTTTTTTATAACACAACTCAGGGCAAGTTGTAATTTAGCATGAAGAAGTTAAAATCCAAGGAAACAAAACACCACGTTGCCATTGTGACAACAGAAGGTAACATGCTTTTAGAGGGGAACTGTTTTATCTTTAGAATAACAATTATATTAGTTTGCGAAGTCTATGCCAGATCAAGATTTGCCCCTCTCAATATTTCACATGCTGGAGAGAAACGTGGGCAAGAAAATCAGAGTTATTATAGATCCAGCTTACGGTTTTGAAGGCACCTTAGCCGCCGTGACGCATGAACCATCAGGAATCTGGCTTTCAGACGCAGAAGCAATTGTTTTAAGATCAACCATTGCTCAGCCTATCCCGCAGGTTGCAAGTCGAGAAGAAAGAAGCGAGCTATTTCTTCATTTAAATTCGGTTCAAAGAATAGAAGTTTTGCACGCCACTGCTCCTAGGCGGTAAATCAGCCTTTAACCTGCTTAGAACACTTTTACTAAAACAGAAAGAACTATCAATGAGACTGCAAAGACGACAAGCAGTTCGGGTCTAATTTTTATTCCTTCGGTCTCTTCCTCAAAGAACCTCAGCAGACCTGCACTTGCCGCGGGCATTGGACCTGTATCTTTCTTCTTTTTTCGTCTAGTGCTCACTAAATATCCCTGCTCTTTCAATGGGGTATATTCATTAATTAATGTTACGCAGAATCCAAATTTTTTTGAGGGAACTGATAGTATTTAACTTTGCGCAGAGTTAAGAGTAACCACTAAATCTGGTGAGTCTATGCACATACACGAATTCCAAGAAATGATGAAGCGTCTATATTTCAAAAGAGATTCTGAACGTGGAGTAAACGGAACATACAGTTGGCTTGTTGATGAAGTTGCAGAATTGGGAGAAGAATTGAAAGGAGAAACGGATAAAGAGGCTGCTGAGAAAGAATTTGCAGATGTAATCGCATGGCTTGCATCTCTAGCTAACATAATGGGAATCGACCTTGAAAGAGCAGCCATCAACAAATACAACTATAAATGTCCAAAATGCCAGCAGTCACCATGTCAATGCCCATTCTAACTAACCAGGCGTTTCTGCCCTAAGCCTGTAGACACCCAATAGTATGGTCTACGCCCTTTACGGTGAACTATGCTTTCGTTTTCAAGAAGGCGCAAGTGATGCATTACAACGCTATAAGATAAAGACGCTTCCTTTGCTATCCCTACTGCATCACATGGCTTGCTCTCGAGAGTCTCTAGGATTTTGGTTCTGGCTTTAACACCGTTACTTACGTTTCGTATATTTTTTAAGTAGGCATTCGGATGCAAAGAGACCCTTATACCATTTCACCGATAGATAAATGGCTGTTTACATTGAAAAGCTTTAGCTTAGGTAAAATCGGAAAGGCTGGCCTGCTTTGGCTTTTTGTTATCGAACATGGAAGCTATTTCTTCTTTTATGAGGCCCATGCGTTGAGTGTAGTAGTTTGGTAAACCGTATGTGTCAACAAGTTGCTGAGCCGCCACCAGATACTTCTCTATGCCACCACGGTAAACAGTAAGAGTCAACTTTCCACCACAGAAGGGGCATTTCCCTTTAAGAGGCAGTCGACGAAACTTTTTGTTGCATGATTTGCACCTAAACGCTTGCGTTGAGAAAGCACGTAAATTCCCTGCTATGTCTCTGAGGAAATGAGTAGTTAAAACTTTTAAGGCCACACGCTTGACATCTACAGCGTCAATTTTTTCGCCTAGCTCCAGCTGCATGTTGAGTTTTTCAATCATTGATTTGAATTCTTTATAGGCGCTGTTAGCGTTGCCGAGGTTTATGTTTGTCACGGGAGTGGTGTATTGGAAGCCTTCAAACTGCGCTTCAGTCCCAAGCCTATGGCTGACAACGTCCATAATTGAACTCACCGGTCTAGCTTCAGCTTTCTCCAGAGTTTTTTGGTAAAATTCAAGCGGATAAGAAGCATCAACGTCAAAATCATGTGCCTGTCTCTGCACTTCCTTCGTGTTAACAAACGGAATTAAAAGTATAGGAGCATCCATAATTCCGCCTATCTGAGCAGGCAAATAGACACGAGAAAAATTGAGAAGCGTATCCAATGCCAGCATGATCGCGTCTTCATCACCATCGCAGTCACGACGTTTGGCTGAGTGCCAAATCGGATGAGCATAAATCACGTTACGAGTCGTATAACCAACTATGCGGCCTAAAATGCAAGCACATGTGTGGGGAGCTAAGCCAAAAACCAAATGCCCAACAAGGTCTTCAGGCTTCTTAACGTTATAGTAAGCTGGAAGCTTGTATACTCTTGCCAGCAGGTCATCAATGAAAGCTGCGATCTGAATAAAATATTCTCCTGCCTTCCAAGGAATCACAATATCCTGAACCTTAAGCTCACAAACCTGATCAGGATCAACCAAAGATGCGCCATGCGTATCATAGCAGTATCCTAACTGCCTGATCTTTTCAACGGGCACTCCAACTTCTGCAGGCGTAAAATGTGTTAGAGGAGCATTTGTAGCATCAAAACGAATTGTCCCATCCTTGTAAACTGATAACTCGTACCTTGCCCGCAACACTCCTTTTTCGATAATTTCAGGTGTTTTATCCTGATTTATTAATCCTTTAACACCACGTAGCATTTTTGGAACAGGATAATTAAGTGACTTGCATGCTGCATCAACCATTTCTTTAAAGTTAATCGGTTGCCGCTGGTACTGAATAGCATCCGTTTTACAGGTGGGGCAACTGTTATCCTTCAAAGCTTTACCACAACGAGGACAAATTGTCTCTGCTATAGTGGCGCATCCGCAGCTGGAGCATTTTACCCTTAAAGTATAAGTTTTACAGTTAGGACACTTCCTCTTAACCATCTCGACAAACACAGGGCCCTGCTTTGCAGCTTCCAAAAGGTCTCTATGTGAACCGCCAGCTAAACTTACTGGGAAAAGAACGTGGACAAGAGGCTTCATCTCCCGCCTTTTAGCTTTCTCGGGTCTTCCCATGCGTGCACCCACAAAGGTAGGCGCTTTGTTCTTAACTTGCACTCCTGAAAGCAGACTAATTGCCTCAAGCACTGTAGCAGCCTGGGCACTATCAACCATGTTTGTGGTACCGTAACCAAGACAGAATGCTAAAGCCGCAGCATCTTCGCCTTCCAGCAAAATCTTATTATTTATTAGTTTATGTGGAGCAAAGATCAACCTAAGTAACTTCAAAACATCTTCGTTAGCTTCGCCGGAAAATTTGCAAACGACTCCATCTTCAAAGGCAACTTCACAAGAAGCCAACCATTTTTTCAGCAACTCAACCTCTTGAACACATGATAAGTTTGACCAAAAGAATGTATGAGCTGGGTGCAAAGGTATGCCCATGTGAAGGCTGAGAAGCGTTGCCTCTTTAGTCGTAGGTTTATTCCTAAATGGGTCATCCAGAAAACTATTTAGCCTTCCTACAGAAACCTGAGTGGCTTCTGCTGCTTTCTCATAATCTAAGCTATATTTTTCCTTAAGAGCCCCCTGCAGATCTTTAACCCACCATTCCTCAACGTATCCTGAGGGAGGAAGCCCCTTGCTGGTATAGAGAAAATCGCCAAAACTAATCAGGATATCGCCTAAAAACAAGATTTTTTGGACCTTACCTTTAACTTCTGCAAAATTTTCCATTGTCACTCGGACTACAGAGTTATCCTTCAGCAAAACAATGGGAGGCTCAATAGTATCAACGGGAAGTGTAACGCAGCCTTTTCCTGGAAGCTCTAAACGCATTTGGGTGCCTGCAGCAAGAAAACTCTCTACAACAAGCATAGTGGCAGGATGAATGCCTACAGCTGACAAGCCAGTGTTTCTTGCTCTGCCATACCTTAACCTAAAGCCACCACGTCTTGAAGGAAAAGCGAAAATTGGACGCCCGGCAATCACATCATCCATAAAGCCGCCTGATTTCTTTTCAGATTTCTTTTTGAGTTCTCTTAGCCAGTCCCAGCCTTGAAAACCAAGCTTCTCAATAATTACCAAAACTTTTTGGGCACGTCCAACGATGCCGTCGTTTACTACTCTTAGGGCTCCGCCTCTTACACGGTTAGTTTCTATCCGTGGAAGGTTTCGGTATGAGGAGACTTCAACTGGGTCTGATTCAGTGCCTGTGACTTCAACTGGAAGTAGATTAAGGGCTTTCTTTAATTCGTCATCAGGAATGTGATATTGAAAACGACCCACTGACCGTTCATATAATCTTAATTCTTCTATAAAACGGGAGATTTCTTCATCTGTAGGCTTATATCTATCCAAGCCTAATTGGCGGCGCACGAAATCGCCCACGACCAAAGTTAACGCCTGATCTGTTCCGCCCGCTGACCTGATTGGTCCCGCAAAATATATAGCTAAATAGCGTGACCTATCGGCGTTAGTTTTTATTTTAACTTGAGCTATACCTTGTATTGGCGCTGCAGTTAAGCCTTCAGTGAAAATTGCCAATGCAGTTCGAATCGCCTGTTCAGCCGCTTTTTCAGGTTCCATGTGACCGAATTTGCCCAGAACGATTTCTTCAGCAACTTTGAATGCTATTTCTTCTCTTTGCATTTTAGTGCCTAATTCCCTGATGCTGAGCGCCACTTCTTTGGGTCCTACTAATCCTTCTACTAAGTCAGCCAGATCTTGGGCTATAATGCACTCAGTTTTTAACGAGGGATCAAAGCCTTCTGATCTAGCGCTGTCGCTTATAGCATACAATCGCTTTAGTTCATATTCCATTGTCTCAACGTAGTTTTGATAGCCCTTGCTGATATTCAAAGCGCAACTTCCAGTGGCAACATATAGAGCAATGGGTTATTTTGGCTTTCTAAAAAACTAAATACAAAAGGCAAAAGAGACTTTAAGCATTAACCTTAATGCCTTTAATTGCCCCGATGATTTCAGAAACCCTTTGCTTAGCATCACTCGTCTCAGTGACGTTGCCAGTGACGATTATGTCTGCTCCTGCAGAGACAGCAGCAATTGCTTGCTCTTTAGTTCTTATTCCTCCACCTACTATGAGGGGGATTTCAAGCAAATGTTTGACTACATGAATCATTTGTGGGGGCACAGGGTTTGCTGCTCCAGAACCGCCTTCAAGATAAATAAAGCGCATCCCAAGGTATTGACCTGCAAGGGCGTGAGCGGCTGCAAGTTCAGGCTTCGTATACGGTACTGAAATCGCTTTTCCCACTATGCCGGCAGTGCCGCCGTCCCCAACGATTATGTAACCCATAGAAATAGGTTCCAAACCGTACTTTTTGACAATTGGGGCTCCAAGAATCTGGGCGCCCATGAGAAAATAAGGATCAGCCGAATTCAGAAGGGACATAAACCATATGGCGTCTGCATAGCTACTAATTCCAGTTATGTTGTTTGGGAACAGTATTGTAGGAATTTTTACTGCGGACTTTATGGCTTTTACGACGTCGTCAAGGTGGGCTTGAGACGCAAATGTTGAGCCTCCAATCATTATGGCTGCGGTTCCGCTATTTTCGGAGTTTTCAGCAATTTGAGAAGCTTGTAGGGCTGATACTTTTTCTGGGTCGATAAGGGTTATGTGAATTGACCCCTCGGTTTTTATTTTTTCGAGTAAGTACTTTTCAGTAGGCCCTAACAAAGTGATAATCCTTCAATCACTCTTTTTTTACGTTTGTTACAGGTGTTCTTTTTGTAGAACCATAAACGCGGTCTGTTAGCATACAGTAAACGTCAACTTCACCTTGGGCAGGCTTAATTGGGAATTCTTCTTTAAGACCACAGCTACTGCATTGTGCAATGGCATGGCCTCCGTCTTCTCTGAATACTTCAACTCTAACTGTCTCTTTTCCACATCTTGGGCATGAGAAGAATTTAGGTAAACGTTTCTTAGGAATATGAACTACTTTTTTCCTTCTTCTCCCCATTCATAACAGCCTTCTAAATCGATGGTGATGTGAGTAATATTTATGCTTGTCCTTAAATACTTGCCTAGAAACCAAGAATATGAGGCTGCGTGAAGCCAAGTGAAATTAACGCCTTCTGTCTTAGAAATGGACTTCTCAGAAGCTCAAAAAAGAATTTGCCGATTTATTAAAGAGTACGTAGAAAACACTGGAGCAAAAGGCATAATGCTTGGTCTATCGGGAGGAGTCGACAGCGCAACCATAGCGGCACTTTCAAGTCTTGCAGTAGGCGGAGACAACGTGTTGGCTCTTATGCTACCGGAAAAAGAAAACTTTAACCAGAAAGACATCGACGATGCAAAAGTTGTTGCAGACAAATTTAAATTGCAAACACAAATCTGTGACATATCAAGTGTTTTAGAATGCTTCTACAAGGATATTCCAGTGTTTGAATCAAAAGACAGGCTTTGTAAAGGTAACATTAAAGCAAGAACCAGAATGATTTATCTCTACTATTACGGCAACAAACTTAACAGAATCGTTTGCGGAAGTTCCGACAAATCAGAAACAATGATGGGTTACTTCACTAAGTGGGGAGACGCCGCAGCTGACATAACGCCGATCATGGATTTGTACAAAACGCAAGTCCGCAAACTCGCAATTCATTTAGGAATTCCAGAGGAGCTTGCATTAAAACCCTCCACACCAGCGCTTTGGCCAAACCAAACTGCAGAAAACGAACTTGGAATCAAATATGAAACATTAGACCTAATTCTCTATGGGCTTGAACGGTTTATGGCTACTGAAGAGATTGCTAATCAACTAATCATCCATAAATCAATTGTAGAAAAAGTTAAAGCCCGATGGCTCGCAAATGAACATAAAAGGAGAAACCCAATAGCTCCCAAAATGGGGTATAGAACTGTGGGAAATGATTTTAGGCTCCCAAGACATACGTATTGAAAGTGGAAATGACATGAAAGATAAGATAAAACTTGCCCTTGCCCAAATAAGCAGTAAACGTGAAAACAAAGAAGTCAATCTGCAGAAAATAGAGGCACTAACCTTCAAAGCCAAAGAGCAAGGGGCAGATCTAGCTATTTTTCCAGAGATGTCTTTAACTGGTTACGTGGTTAGGGATCAATTCTATGAGTTGGCTGAAACAATACCTGGACCAACAGTTGAGAAGGTGGAGGCTTTGGCTAAGAAGACAGGAATGCATGTTATTTTTGGGATGCCTGAGTTAAGCGAGAAAACCCGAGCAACAGTCTTTAACACTGCTGTGTTTGTTGGTCCTGAGGGTTTAATCGGTAAATACCGTAAAATGTATTTGCCAACCCACAGCGTGTTTGAAGAGAAAAGGTATTTCCGTCCAGGTTATCAAACAGCCGCGTTTCAAACGGATTTGGGCAACATTGGTTTATGCATTTGCTACGACCTTTTCTTTCCTGAAGTGCTTAGGCTCATACGTTTGAAGGGTGCACAATTAATCGTATGTATATCTGCATCTCCATCGGTGCGTAGGAGTTACTTTGAAATTTTAACTTGCGCCAGGGCACTGGAAAACACTGCTTACCTCGCTTACGTGAACTTGGTCGGGGTTGAAGATGGCTTGCAATTCTGGGGAGGAAGCAGACTGGTTAGCCCAGCTGGCGAGGTTCTTGCAAAAGCAAAATACGATGAAGAGGACTTTGTCACCTGTGAAGTAGATTACAGTGACCTGAGAACGGCAGAGACTTTCATTCCTACATTAAGGGACTTGCGGCCTGAACTTTTTGATAAATTAAAAGAGTACTCAGAACGTCTCTAAGCAGGAATGTAAACGGCAACCATTGAGAAAGACAGCGGCAAGGCAAATCACAAAAACATCACAAGCTCACCAAAATCCGTGATATCAAGTGACTTAATTGTAAATCACTGTGATTTCAACGTGATAGATGACGTCACGCTTTCCCTATTAACGTCACACGCTCAACGGGGTATAAAAAAGGTAAGTTGTTAAAGTTGACCAAAAGAAGTCATAGTAAAGGACGTAACATTGTCAACTGAAGCATGGATATGGGCTAGAAAGAGTTTGTAAAACTGTATTTTTTGTTTAAAATTCGTGATAAAGCTTGCGTCTAATATTCAATAATTTTGCCGTTTATCTGTAAATCTCACTCTTTATCCCTTTAATTATGAAAAGGAAGCCAGATTTGTTTTATTTTGCTGTTTAATTCATTTTTTGGCTTTATTTAGTTGCAGCTAACAGTGTATTTTTGCGTGGATAAGACTTAAAAAGTGGACTCAGTATACAAAAGCGTATTCATTTAGATAGTGAGGAGATAACGAGGTTTGAAGCTAAAAGACGGCGTTCAAGCATGGCTAAATGGGGCATTAAACGACCCAATTGTGAAAATATTGGCTAAAAACAGCCAATTAACCAAAACCCAGCTTGAAACACTGTTAATTGACATTTTAGCCGAGAATATTTCAGGGAAACAGCTAAAATACGATGAAAAAGCCAATTTAAGGCTAACCAAGGCTAAAATAAGCCGCGGATCCTTTAACAGGACGTTAAAACAGTCTAAAGAAAACGTGATAAAATCGATCTATACGGTACTACTTTTAGGGTATTTAGGGGTATTTGACAGCACAACTCTTGACCCATATCTCGAAATAGCCAATAAACTGCACGAATATGTGGAGGCACATCAAGAAGCCCCCGACAAGGAAGAAGAACTAAAAGACCATCTAAAAGTCATAGAAATCATACGGGAAGAGCTTGAAACAAGCCTAAAACGGCTTTCTAGCCCATCAGAAGAGCGCTTGTGACGTCACAAATCACAGACGAAAACTACAGTTTTTGACTACTAAATGGGAGTAAGAAAAACAAAAATATAAGTGGCGTTATCAAGTCTTAAATGGCAAAATAAGCGCGAAGCAAGGATATTTTATCAAGCCAATAACAAGAAGCTACAGCCAAGAGAGCAACTGTGACATGTGATATCATAGTAACATGCGCAGACACCACCGCAAACCTTAAAAAGTCCATGGATTACTGTGATGTGTGATGCAACCGATTAAATCACGCGTACATCACGGGGATGGAAAATCACGGTTGACTTTGTAGCGGTACTCTTAGGCGTTTTGCTGGCGACCACAGCTGCAGCGGCAGTTGAGTATTATAGGCAAATACGTAAGGCACAAAAAGAGTATCAGAAAGCCAAGGGTATTGTTGAAGACATTGTTCTTAGTTTTAGCCGGGAGCTCAAGCGTGGAGCGGACAAATTAGACTTAATCGCTTTCAAAATAGAGGGAAACTTGGCTAAAGCGGAGACAAGCCTAAAAAAAGCAGATACCTTAGAAAAAAGGATGGTGCCTATAGAAAATCAGATTGGTACTATTTCACAGACAGTTTCACAGAGTAGCAACAGCATTCTTTTAGGCTTAACGGATTTAGAATTGAAAATCAAAGATATTGAAGCGTCACAAGAGACATTAAGAGTAAAGATAGCAGGTGTTGAGGAGCAGATTCAAAAGTTCAATGTTACTCCAGAAATTAATGAACCAGTCATACCCATCAAACGCGATAAGGCAATGGCCGCATTAACAGATACAGAAATTGCAGTCCTGGAAATGTTATCTTCAGAGGGACCCAAGACAGCGCCAGAGATCAAGACCAGAGTTAAGCTTAGCAGAGAACACACAGCAAGACTAATGAAGAAACTCTATGAAGAAGGATACTTAGAAAGGGAAGTAGGCAAAATACCATTCAGATACAGTATCAAGAAAGAGATGGAAAAGCTGCTTAAGAAACCCGAAAATAATCAGCCAACATAAAGCTACAAAGAATGTTTCTCTTGACGGCCCAACCGTTTCAGACTCTCAGCTCAAGTCACTTTATTCTTTGCTTTATGGTTGCCTGAGAAATGCTTGCAGTTTTATACTTTAAATTATTTGGTCCACCAGTTCTTAAAAGTATACCTTTACTAGTCATCCTAGAAAGATAGGTTGAAACGGTGCTAAGGCTAACTGGCTCCTTAAGCTCCTGCTCATAAATGGACTGGATATCCTTTGAAGAAAACCAAATCAACGGGAAACTTTTTTGAATCACTAACTGAACTTTTTCAAAGCGTGAAAGCATACGATTTTGTGCAGAAACGCCTGCGCCTATAGTCGGACCCTCACCCGGTGCACCGCCCAGCAATTCAACAAGATCTAAGAGGCGTAGAGCTTTATCGCGGGTCACTTGGCCCTCGAAAGCAATAGTATATCGATTACCATCGCTATCGAACAGCTCAACGCGTATTTTACGAGCTGGCATTTGTCTACACCAAGGCTGTTCACAGCTTTACACTTCACACCTTATAGCTGTTATGGTGAAGGCTAAAAAGTAGAAAAGACAATATACAGCTTATTATTACGAAAACGCCATAATTTACATTCTGTTCGACATAACAAGCTTCACAACAAATCAGAATGACTGGAAAATTAAAGTTATTGCTTGCTTCCGCTTTTCCAGTAGAAGCGTAGGGGTGGCTTGTTCACAGCAAAGAGACAAAAAAATGTAATATGAAGCAAAAGCAAACTGATTAAGCGGCAAATTTAATGATATTTCACATGTATTCACAATTTTGTGAACGAAAATTTAGAACCGCTCAGAACAAAACTCCCGAAAGGTTACTTAAGTTGGAATTCAATGAGGTTATTGCTAACAAAATTTTGCCTCCATTATCATAAAGATAATTTTCCATGGTAAAAATCATCAGGCAGACACCCCTATGTTTCCTGTCGAAGCCTTCAAGCAAAAAAAGAATAGAGAAAACATCTGAAAAATTTTTGCAGCAATTTTATCTAAAAACTTGGATAACAATTGTTAATATATAAAATTATGACTTAACTATCAGAGTATATCACCTAATTATAATAAATAGATGTTTTTCATTAATCCAAGAATTTTTTCCAGTAGAAACTTTGGGGTGTGCCTTGCTCTCAATTTACCTATTTGTTATCTAATGTTTTCATTGTTCTTTAGGATAATGGTGCTTTAAAACCATTTTTTTGTACTACATCCTTTATCTGTTCCACACGAAATAACGGTTGAGCCTCTGAAAACGAGGGGATAGGCAGATGGGGAATCCAAACATATTAGATGATGTATTCGAAAACTTCGTTAATGGAGTTCGGCTGTTTAAGGATAGAGAAGTTCTGAGGCACGATTACCTTCCTGAAAAATTACCACACAGAGAAGAACAAATAAAATTATTAGGACAAACAGTTGCGCCAGTCCTAAAGGACGCAAGATGCTCTAACATTTTCATTTATGGAAAAACTGGAACTGGAAAAACCGCGGTAACAAAATACGTATTAAGTCATCTAGAATCTAAGGCAAAGGAATATGGTGCACCCGTGAAATTTTGTTACATAAATTGCCGAATGACTGGTTCAGAGTACCGAGTTTTCGCAAGTCTAAGCCAAAACCTTGGTATGGCTATACCTTTTACAGGATTATCTGTTGGTGAAGTGTTTGATAGGTTCAGAGCAGGCTTAGATTCTTCAAGAATAATTTTCATAATAATCCTCGATGAAATTGATGCCTTGATCAAAGACCGCGGAGACGCTTTCATGTATGAATTAACAAGGATAAATGAAACTCTAAGTAAGAGCAAAGTTTCGATAATCGGCATATCAAACGATCTACGCTTGAAGGAATTTTTGGATCCTAGAGTTTTTAGTTCTCTTAGCGAAGAAGAACTAGTTTTCAGGCCATATGACGCGGCGGAACTTCGAAACATTCTTCTTGAACGTTCAAAATTATCTTTTCAGGACGGAGTTTTGTCTGATTCAGCATTAAATATTTGCTCAGCTTTGGCTGCTGCAGAGCATGGCGATGCGAGGCGAGCTTTGGATTTGCTGCGTGTCGCTGGAGAAGTTGCTGAGCGACAAGGCGCTAAGTTAATTACAGAAGAGCATGTACGCCAGGCAGAAAAGCATATTGAACACAACCGAGTGGTTGAAGCGCTCAAAAATTTAACATTACATTCAAAACTGGTGCTTCTTAGCGTCTATCACTTGAACAAGCCAGGTGCTACTACAGGCGAAATATACGATGTTTACAATGAACTGTGCGGAGAAATGGGCGCTGGTCTTCTAACACAACGCCGATTAGGCACGCTAATCAACGAACTTGATTCCATGGGACTTGTGAACGCGAAAGTTGTAAGTATGGGGCGGTATGGCAGAACCAAAAAAATCAGACTTGAAATTTCAAGAAGCCTCATAAAGGATGTATTCGGTAGTGATAACAGATTTAGCAGCTTACTCAATTATTCCCTTCAATTCCCACATAAAGGATCAAGTGATACTAGCTAAAAACGCTGGAAAATTAGTTAAATGAGAGAATAGTAGTCTCCAAAGTTTGCAAGTTTACTACTGGAACTTTTCCTGGTGTAGGAACCAACCCTAATTTCTCCATATAATCAGTCTGTTCTTGCCAACCGCCTGAATTCACAACCAACACTCCACGATAATTGCAGTAACCTAAAACGTGAATATGCCCGGCATGAAAGATGTCTGGAACCCTATCGATGACTAGGTAATCACGGTTTTCTGGGGACAGCATGGTTTTTCCTCCGTATACTGGCGCTAAGTGGCGGCTTTGCATAAGTAGCCTCATTGCCTTTTCTGGGTGGTCATGATCCATTCCAGGTATAACCGCGATAATATCATCTAAACTGCGGCCATGATACATTAAAACTTCTACACCGTGCAGACTTAACAGGCATGGGCTTCCAACAGAATGAATGTTCTTTTTACCTTCCATTCCAATCAAATAGCCTTCAGGTATGGCCGGCTGAGGTACTGCTTTGCGTGAAGCATCATGATTACCTGGGGAAATAATTATTTCAATGTATTCAGGGATTTTTTCCAGATATTTCGCGGCAAAATTGTATTGTTTATGGACATCTCGTATGGATAGTTCTTTTGCTTGGTTGGGATAAATTCCAACTCCGTCGACAATGTCGCCTGCGATTAGTACATATTTTACTCTGCTTGCTATTTCCTTCATTTGCTCGTTCCCATATTTTCCATTAAGCCAGAGTAAGAATCGTTTGAATGCTTCTTTCTGGAATTTGGTGCTGCCAATGTGAAGATCCGATGTTAAGACAGCGTAAACTGGTTCTTGGGCTCTTTGTTGGGTTTTTCTGCCTATTTCAGGGAAAATTATATCTTCAGCTAAGAAAAGGTTACTTCTTGTTTTTATCAATGCCAAGCATACTACCTGGTCCTGCAAAAGAAGGAGTGCTTTTTTGCGGACTTCTTCTGGTGCTTTTTGAGGCACTAAGACAGTTGTGCTTCCTTGCAAATCTTCAACTGACAGTATCATCTGGTTTTTTGATTCTCTTTTTTCTGTTATCATACAGATTATTTTGAGTTTTGTTTTAGCCGGTGATTTGAGTGCTTCCAGTATTGGTGTTGCAGCTTTAACGTCGATTCTTTGCCTTAGCAAACGTTCGATTCGTTTAAACCTGTCCTGAAAATATTCCAGATATTCTTCAAGGGTGCCGTTGGAGCTAAGTTTGCCCGTTGAATCTTCCAGAATGTTAATGTTTGCTTTTATGTCCTTGGCGTAGGGATAAAAAGTGCTTTCAACTGTACTTATTTGCTGCGGTGCTGGTGGCTCTACGGCGTTTTGCTGTTGCCTAGGCTGTGTTTCTACGGCAGGTGCTGTTAGCTGTTGCATTAAGGTTTCTAAGAATACTTTGTCTATAAAGAACGGTTTTTCTTGCAAGTCTGCTATCCTTTGAAGTGCCAAGTTTATAATACCAACGGGGTCGGTTGTGTCTGAGTTTTGGCTTAAGAATTCAAAGGCTTCGCTGTTAAGTTGGTATCCAGCTGCGATTGTTGCTTCAAGTGCTTTTTGTAGTTTTTCTTTTTCGCTCATTTTGATCGTATTCTTGTTAGCAGGTGGGTGAGTGCATGCTTTATGTTTAGGCTCTTATGCTTTGCGTTATTTACTGTTTTTTGTTTACAGAATAAATTTTTGAAGTTTAAGGGTTCTTTGATTTATCGGTGAGGTATGCTAGCGTTTTACTGTTGCGTTGATTACGCATTAATCATTAATTATTCAAAATCAACTTAGTTTATATAAACGATCTATAGTTTAGATATGTTATATCTCTCTGAGGTATCATTATGGGTGAATTACGCAAAGTTCAACAAACACCAACCGGCACTTTTTTTGTTTGTGTGCCTAGAGCTTGGGCTCAACAGAATGGTTTAAAAAAGGGCGCTTTAGTGAGTGTGGATGTAACTAGTGATGGCAAGCTTATTGTTGATTCTGAGTACAATGTTGAGCCGCAGCCGAGGATTGCTTCTTTAAATGTTGGTCCTTACTTGGGCCGGGAGATTATTGGTCATTATCTGCTTGGTTATGACGTAATTCGTATTGAGGCAAAGGACCGAATAGCTTACGACGTTAGAAACACGGTTAAGTCAACGGTTACTTCACTGATTGGATTAGAAATTGTTGAAGAAACGTCTTCAGCAATAGTTTTACAGTGCTTACTGGAACCATCTGGGTTTTTGCCTGAAAAAATTTTGCGACGCAACTACGCTATTGTCGCTGGGATGATTCGTGACGCAACTAACTCTTTTGTTAGCGGTGATCTGCAACTAGCTAAAAGTGTTATAGCCAGAGATGACGAAAGTAACAGGTTATATTTTTTATTAGTTAGAATCTTACGAACGATAATTCAAAATCCACGCTTAAGTGAGAAGCTAAGGATTACCCCGATAGACTGTTTGGATTATCGTTTAGCTGCAAGTTTAATTGAAGGCATAGGTGACGCATGTGTTCAGGTGGCTACAAAAACCATAGCACTCGATGGAGTGAAGCTTTCTGGGGAAATGCAGAAATTACTTGTTGATTTGCAAGCTGTCTGTTTTGAAGCTCATGAGCAAGCGTTGAAAGCGTTTGTAACTAAAGACATCTCTTTAGCTGAGCATGTACGCAGCCTCCGAGGAAAAATGGATTCAACTTACTCAAATATTGAACGCGCCGCAAAAGATTCCTCTGTAGATTTGATGCCTCAGGTTCTGGCAGCCGTATCTTTCCTTAGGCAGATTTATGAACACAGTGTAGACATGGCAGACTTGGTCGTTTAACTTAATTTTACTTGATCGTTCCTCGTGGTAAAGGGTTAAATTTGCTGATTTGTATTGAATTCTAGGTTGACTGATATGTCAAGTATTACCGATAAAGTGGCTGACGCTCTCTACTCTTCCGGATGCTTAAAGTTTGGAAGCTTTAAAATTAAGTCTGGAGCAATCAGCCCATACTACGTTGACCTTGCACGTTTGCTTTCTTCACCAAAACACTTATGCTCGGTAGCCGATTTGGCTGCTGAACAGGTTAGGCAGATAATGGTTTCTGACAGAATAGACAAGTTGGCCTCTATTGAACTTAAAGGCGCGTTAATAGTGCCAAGCATAGCCTGCAAAGTAAACCTGCCCTGTTTAGTGGTTAGGAAAGAGGAAAAAACCTACGGTGTTACAGGCAGAATTGCCGGCGCAGATGTAGCCAAAGGCGATAACATCCTCTTCTTCGATGACGTCATAAGCGAAGGTTTATCGAAAGTTGAAGGAATCAAGCCTCTGCAAGAGCTAGGCGGTAACGTTAAGCACTTGCTGGTTGTTGTTAACCGGGAGCAAGGCGGCAAAGAAAACTTGGAACAGCTGGGCTTTAGAGTTCATGCTTTAGCTAAAATCTCTGAGATCGCTGATTCACTGTATCTGAATAAGCATATTTCGAAAGAGCAGGTTGACGACGTGTTAGATTTTGTAAAACAATTTCAAGAAATTAAGGAAATTAAGAATACCACCTGACTATTTCCTCTGCTGTGTCACTAGAATAACCGCTTTTTATGAGTGCCTTCTTAAGGTTCTTTAGCTCGTCGTTCTTCACTCTCTATCCCCGTTATATCTCAATCAAGTAACCGCTTAAAATAGATGCACCCTATATTTATTGGATGGTTACCACAAGAGTATACACTTCAAGGAAAGAAACATAACAGATGCAAACCCAGAAACCAGTGGTAGAAGCCCTTCTTGGTCCAGAAGCTTACCCGGAAGACCCAGGCAAAATCGAATTAATCCAAACACACATATCCTTTGTCTTTTTAACCAAAAATTTTGTTTATAAAGTCAAAAAACCCGTGAACTTTGGTTTTCTAGACTTTTCTACACTTGAAAAACGGCGGTTCTTCTGTGAAAAAGAGTTAGCGCTCAACAGACGACTTTGCCCAGACATCTACCTTGAAGTCGTGCCTATCAACAAATCAAATATTATCAAGATAAACGGTATCGGCGAAACAGTTGAATATGCCTTAAAGATGAAACGCTTGCCCCAAGAAAAAATAATGACAGTGCTCCTCAAAGAAAACAAAGTGGACAATAAAACGATTGATAAGATAGCGAAAAAAATCGCTCAATTTCATTCCAAAGCACAAACAAGCACCGAAATAAACGAGTACGGTTCCCTTAAAATAATAAAGACTAACTGGAACGAAAATTTCTCACAAACCCAAAAATACGTTAACCAAACAATCCCGGTTGCTGAGTACCAGTTTATTCAAAACAGGGTCAAAAACTTCATGGAGCAGAATAGACCCCTTTTTGAAAACAGAATAAAAGACGGCAAAATTAGAGACTGCCATGGCGATTTGCATTCAGGAAACATCTTTATCACAGACGAAATCTGCATTTTTGATGCCATAGAATTCAACGATCGCTTCAGATACTCTGACGTAGCCTCAGATGTGGCCTTTTTAGCGATGGATCTAGATTTTCAGCAGCGGCCTGATCTATCCGCTTATTTCATAGAAAGATACACAGTGTACTCTAAAGACCAACAATTAACAAAGCTGCTTCCGTTTTACAAGTGCTATAGAGCGTATGTACGTGGTAAAGTAATCAGCTTCAAACTTGACGACCCCAACGTTAGCGGCGAGGAAAAGACAGCTGCAACAAAAGAAGCACAAGCCTACTTCAAACTTGCCGCCGACTACGCGAAAAACCTGTAAACAAACATTCAATTATGCGAATTGGTTAGCTACCCAATCGGGAACCGGAACTGTACCCATAATGATTGGTTTTTGGTGGCAATCGCTTCCGCCAGTCATGATTAACCCATACTCCTTTGCGAATGCTACATAGTGGTTTGTTGTTTCAGCCGTGCTTCTCGAGTGCCAGCATTCAACGCCGTCAATGTACGGTAACATTTTTTCTCGTACAATTTCCGTTTGCTCAACTAACGATTTAGTTAATGCAACTAACGAAGTTCCATGCGGATCATTAGGATGAGCCAAAACCAATTTTCCGCTTGCATCCCTGACGAGTTTTGATGCTTCTTCCAAGTAAAGAGGGTACTTAGGGACATCACACTTTACAAGGTATTTGTCGAAGGCTTCTTGCCGCGTTTTAACGATGTTCTTTTTCACTAAATAATCTGCAATGTGCGGTCTGCCAAGCACTCCGTCCACTGACTCTTCAATCTGCCGTAAATCATCCTTAGTTAATGCTGGAATGTTTTCTTTTTTAAATTCAGCGTTTAGGTTGTCAAGGATTTTCGCTGCTCTTTCTTCTCGGTACTTTGCCATTGTTTCAAGCTTGCTTTCAAACGCTTTATTGTTGGCATCAAATTGGTAGCCCAAGAAATCCAGAGAAACAGCTTTGCCTTCATGGTACTTTGGATGCATAAAGGTTACGTTTAACTCTACTCCAGTGATGTATCGAATACCTTCTTTCTTTGCTAATGCGGTGGCTTGAGTTTGGCAGCCGATAGAATCGTGATCCGTGATCGACATGAAACCAATGTTTCGGTTTTTTGCTTCCTTAAAAATTTCTTGAACAGTTAGCTTTCCGTCTGAAGCGCTGGAGTGAATATGCAAATCGATTATCATTATTGAACTGGTCCCCGTTACCTTTTTTCCATTCCTATAATGTACCAGTCCTCAGAGTTATCACGGCAAGTTTCAACAATTAAATGCATTATCTTAAGTGCCGGATACCTTTTCTTTAGGTCATCAATGTCAACTGGTTCAAACTTTTTCTTGTTAGCAAGGTAAGCATCTACCGTCAAAGCGTTTGACTCATATTTCTCTTTAGTACGCCTCTCAATCCTCGCAATCGACACTTCTTCAGGACAGCTTGTTTGCATAATAACAAATGTCATGTTGTGTTTTGCTGCAATTTCTGCCGCTCGTCGCCTCAACTCTTGAGTAACAAAGGTGGCATCCAAAATAATGCCTGGGATATCTTTTTGAGCTAAATCTTCTGCCCTTCTGAAAATTTCATCGTAGACAGACAGGCGTTTATTCATGTTTCCTGCGACTTTTGCGTCAAAAACATCCTCGTTTTTTAAAACTTCTAAACGGATTAAATCGCTTCGGAGAATAGTGT
>Ga0326728_10005149_pt1 | contig 37448 bp, 44 predicted proteins | sample MB3enrmetagenome_FD_207602 | JGI IMG/M metagenome (GOLD analysis project Ga0326728, IMG submission 207602) | Lab enriched peat soil microbial communities from McLean, Ithaca, NY, United States - MB31MN | ecosystem: Environmental > Terrestrial > Soil > Wetlands > Peat | place: USA: New York...
GGTGGTATTGATTTGAATCTCCGGTGGGACAATTTCCGGGAATTGGGCCACAGGCAACTGCATCATTGAGACGAGCCCTATGACGACAAAGATGATGGAGATGACCATGGCGACGATGGGACGATTGATAAAGAATTTCGACATGGAACAGATTACCTCTTCTCAGGTTTCACTTCGCATCCGGATTCTGTCTTGGATATTGAAGATGCCTCTGCCTTTGCCTGGGGCTGCACCCTGTAGGGTATCGGGTTTACGATCATACCCTCTTTCACCTTCTGGAGACCTTCTGCCACAACACGCTCACCCGGCTTCACCCCCTCGTCAATCACCCAGAGGTTATCAACACGGTCGCCCACTTTCACCGGCCGTATATCGACTTTGCTATCGGGGCCAACCACCGCCACCTGATAGCTTCCCTGCAGTTCCATAACCGCCCGCTGCGGCACCAAAAGTGCCCCTTTCTTGACCGTAGTCAGCGCTCGCACCCGAGCGAATTGCCCAGGCCGGAGGATGTTCCCCGGATTGGGGAAAAGGGCGACGACCGTAATCGTGCCGGTCCTAACATCCACTTGACGGTCAGCAAAGGCAAGTGTGCCCTTTTGTGGATGGATGCTCCCATCGGCAAGAATTAAATCGAGCGGGATCGGCCGAGTGCACCCACCGTTATGCATTTCCCTCAAATACTCCTGCTCGCTCATCGGGATGTACACTTTGATAGGATTAACGGTCGAAACAGTTGTCAGCCCCTCTGCAGATCCACGGCCCACGAGGTCGCCTAATTGCGCCCTGGCAATACCCGCTATTCCGTCGATGGGAGAAGTGATCTTGGTGAAACCCAGGTCAACCTGGGCTTTGTCTACTGCCGCCTGTGCTACCATCACTGTTGCACGAGTTGCCTGTTCCGCACCGACAGCATCGTCGAGGTCTTTCTCGCTTATCGCTTTCTGTTCTACCAGAGGCTTTATGCGCTCAAGATTGGCCCTGGCATTTTCCCACCTCGCCTTCTGTTGCGCGAGTTGGCCTTTAGCCTCCTCCAGCACTGCCTCAAAGGGTCGCGGGTCAAGCTCGAAGAGGGCCTCTCCCTTCTTGACTAAATCGCCTTCCTTGTAGTTCTGCTTGATGAGGTAACCCTGGACCTGTGCACGAATCGTGGCATTAACAAAGCCATCCGTTGACGCAATCCACTCCGAATAGATCGGGACATCCTTTTGGATGACCTCCAATACTTCCACGTCGGGTGGAGGAGATCCTTCTCGCCCTTGTCCTTTTTTGCATCCAGGCAGAAGGAGAAGCGTTATCCCAAGGACCATGAGAAAGCTCACATGACAGAAACTAACTTTTCGATTTTTCCATACCATACAAAACCCCTCCTTATATCTGCTCCAGTTTATTGTGTTTATTGTAAAGTGAGGAAGCATCCTCACCTAACTCTTCCGTCCGTTCTTAGACCTCTTCGCCGGCGAGACTGAGGAGTTTCTCCGTCACCTTTTCTCTTTGGTTCTCATTTAAGGGAGATAGAGCAAGGAGTTCAAACAGTCGAGGGCCGCCTACCACGAGTAGGATAGCAGCCGCTCGTTCAAATCTGAGTTTAGCCGGAGTAGGCTTACCCAAGCGTCTTCTGTAGTCCTCACGTAGAGGACCAATTAGTTTGGAATTACATGCGATAGCGGCCAGGAGTGAAGCACCCACCCGATCTCTCTGCAGCATCGACTGTCTTGCCATAACAACTCAGTAATAGAGACATGCGCTCCCTCCGCACTTATCTTTTAATGTTAACGATTTTACATCCATTTTGTCAAGAATTTTTCCCCTCTTAAGAAGCGCCACGGCGTGCCTACTCCGTTCTGTATTCTGCCAATCATGATGAAGCACGGAAGAGAGGAGGTTTTCAGCTTGATGGGGGGAGTATGGACAGATTCATCCACAGAGTTTTCCGGCTTGCGACTGTGAGCAACAACGAGAATGGCCCTGGACTCTAACGCTTCCAGGGCCATTCTCGTTGTTTTGAACATCCATCCGCCTGCGATCAGCCGCAGGAGAGAGGCTGATATCGAACTGCCAGCGACCGTTAGAAATAATAGCGGAAGCTGAGCATGCCAATGCTTTCGTTCTCGCCCGGTAAACTGAAAATGCTGAGTTTACTGTAGGAATAGGAAGCACCGATACGCATCTTCCCAAACTTGCCTTTGTAGAAATCGTACCAGAGTCCCACGGTACCCTGAAGGACGCCGGAAGCCTGAACGAAGCCAACGGCGCCAGCAGCGCCGCCAGGGCAGATCCCACCCTCCTCTTCGCAGCCGATGCTTACGTAGGCCGGGTTGCCGAAGCCGCCGGTTGTTCCGACGACATCCTTGTGACTCTCCTTCTCCAAGCCCCCATAGGCCCAGAGCTCGAGGCGATCGGTGGGATGGCCGATCACGCCGACCAAGACCTCCACCTCGCTGATAGGGTCAAGCTTGCCGGTGATGGGATTGACCACGACGTCATTGAACTGGGCCGACCCGTAGCGACCGATGCCACGGCCCCAGAGGACGCTGCCCTGGAGGTCTATCAGCTTGGGCACAACTGGCAGGAGCGCCGCACCACCTATACCATAGCCAAAGGTGGTGTTGTTACTGCGGCTCACATTAAACAAGGTTCTGTCCGTAAAGAAACGCTGCAGACCGTACACCTCATAGTGGCCGAAACCTGGATCGACTGCCACCTTTTCCACAATATCCGGATATTGGTCTAATGACACGGCGTTGGACAGGTTGGAATTGGTGGCGCTCGTGGTGTAAGCATAGTTGCCAGCGCCCAGTAACGCGTAGTTATAACCTACAGCCCCACCGCCTACCAGGTTCCCTGCCGTTAGCAAGGCCTGGGGGCTCTCGACCGACAGGCCGACCCATACTGTTTTGTCAAAGTCCTTGACCACGCGGAACTGGGGGTTCCGGGTCCACGTAAAACCCGGAATGTACTGTGCATCAATGGTCAGTGGGATGTTCTCTTGGCGAGGCATGATGCCAGCCTTATTCATGGTAATGAGACTCCAAGCCTGACCAGCCAAGAAGTGCCAGCCGTCAGTGTCATAGGTCATATAGAGCTGACGAATTCGTGGAATATAGCTGTTGCTCTCCTTGGAGTTGGCCGAAGTACCGCTGCCGCCTCCTAAGAAGTCAAGCTCGAAATAGGCCGCCAATGAAGCGTAATCCTCCTTCCCTTGAGCCAGCAAAGAGAGACGCGATTGGCGGGCGGTAAAACGAAGCTCGTCCGTGTAGTAATTCGGTGAATTGCGTAGTGGAATGTTCCCTGAACCGAGGTTAAAGCCCGAGTTGATGTCGGAGCCCTCGAAACGGCTGCGATAAATTCCTGCGGCTTCGATGAATCCCCCTATAGTCAGGTCCACCAGAGACGTCGGCAGTGTTCTCCCGGTGCCCGGTTCATATTTTTTGCCGGCCTTCTCTTGTTCTGCTGCCACTTTTTCTTGCTCCTTGGCTTTCGCCTTTTTCATATCTTCCAGCATCTTATCACCTTGTTCTTTGGTGATCACCCCTTGTTTAACCATCTCATCGATCATGATCTCCATATCCCCGGCAAAAGATCGCAAAGCAAAAAAGCAGAGGGACACGGCCAAAAACAGAGTTAAAAGATAGACACAACCTCTTATTTTCTTTCCTCTTTCTCCCATCTCTAATTCCTCCTCCTTTTGAATTTTCAATTGAATTTTCAAAGCGTGACTCCTTTATTAAAATAGACTGAAACGGTAAACCACAAAGCTTATAACTGACCCATCACCTCCTCTCCTCTTTTCAAAATGTCATACGAATGGGATGACTAATCTCTTATCGACGCACATCAATCCTCCCAGCAAATTGTTACAATAATATTATTGGCAAGTTAATTTCTTGTGACAAATTGGTCCGTGTATGAGTCAGACAGAGGGTGTTGCAGGGCTCAAGGATCTTCCTTGCAAAAGAAATAGGCCCCATCCTGAAAATCATTCATACGGCTTCTACGGTTAGATTCCTTATTCTATGGTTTTAGGAAAAAGAGGGATCAAGAACTGGAACGCACAGCTCCGTAGGCGGGGGGGCGAAATTGACTGATGGAGACATTCCGGTCTCCGTTAAGTAATTTCTTGGCATTGATAATGGCCTGGGCGAGATCCTCTCCGGGATTTTTAGAGATATTTCCATGACTTGGAAAAATCTCTGTTATTTTGCGGGCTTCCAAGCGCATGATGGAATTGACATAATCTCCTACGCTTCCGGACTCGGCAATGTAAGAAAGGGTGCCTCCTGCAAAGACGGTGTCTCCTGAGAAAAGAACTTTCGTTTTGAACTCATAGATGCATATGGAGCCTGACGTGTGTCCGGGCGTGTGTATCACTTCAAGCGTATGGCTTCCGAGGTCAAAAAAGGATCTGTTTTCCAGCCAGAGGTGGACACGGAGCGGCAATGCATTCCTATCCCCGGAGCGATAGAGGGTGACGTAGTGATCTTCCAGAGTGATTTTGGTCGCCGCAAAGCGATGGGCAGCGATGAAAGAAGACTCCTGAAAATATCGATTGGCACCAATGTGGTCCAGATGTTCGTGTGTATTGATCACCAGGTCGATGTCCCTCACCTTCAAGCCCAAACTGAGGAGTTGTTCCTGAAGAAAATGAAAATTTTGATCCAGACCTGAATCGATTAAAACATTCAGATAAGAAGCACGGACCAAATAGTTATGGCTTCCTTTCCCTTCTCCTCTTAAAAGATAAATATCCTTTTGAATCTCTTCGGTTTTATCCGCCATGATTTTTCTCCTTAAAACTCTGTTTGACCTGTTCTACGGACTGGGCAATTTCAAATAATTGATCTAAACGATTTTCTCGGATATAACGATAAAGCTCCGGGTTTAGTTCGCAGAGTTTCACCTCACCGCCCAGGAGCTCGCATTCCTTCTTGATCGTATTCAAGACGCCTAAGACATGGACTCCCTCTGATTCGCCCAGACCCTTCAGATTCACGATGATCTTTGTGCACGATCGTTCAAGATAAGGGATCAAACGTTTCTTCACCAATAGACGTTCGTTTACCCCGGCCTTGCCGGATAGCTTCACGATCAAGAAACCCTCTTCACATACAAATTCATAATTCATTAGAGTTCTTCCTCTTGATTCAAATAGTCCATCAGCTCTTCCGATCTCCATTAATTTGAGGTATCCCTTGGCAAGTGAGAGGGTAGAAAATGTGATGTCCTAATGGGTATTAAGCTTTTGCCTTTCTGAAATCCAACTCTCTCTTCACTCCGTTAAGACCAATCAAGATATTTATTTCCACCAGCAGTTTTAAATATCGCAATTTCAATAAAAAAGAATTTACTCTCTTCCGGGTCACCGCTTGAAGTCCTCCATTCTCAAACCGTTTCTTCCTGCCCAAGCCGATCTCTTTTGCTTCGTTGGAACTAACTCTCCAGACTTCTGAGAACTTCTTCCTCCTTTCTAATGGCACCAAATCCACCACATTTGATGCAAACGCTTCGACTGAAAATGTCAGTCAGGCCAGAGCCTTTAATCAAAAACCCTTTCCCATTGCAAACTGGACAGATCACCATCCCATATTTTTCCGGAACAAAGTCTCTATGCATCTCAATCCTCCCTCCTTGATACCCAGTACCTCCTCTCCCCTCGGAGGGAGAGGATCGAGGTGAGGGGAAACATCATCTGGACATCCACCCCCACCCTCGCCCTCCCCCATCATATGGGGAGGGTGATTATTCGGTAGATTCGTCTTGTTTGGATTCAGACCCATTCCTCCCCACTCCTTCGTTTCTCCCTCCTGTTCCACTCTTCTTTTGGCGGTCGATGGACCTCCGGGATCTGATCGATAATCTCTTTACAAAAAAAACATTCCCAGCCCCAAGAATGCCCGCCATAGTCAAAGAACTTTTTGAAGATCATGGTACTGCCACACCGAGGACAATTCATAGAGCGTTGACAATTCATATGAACCTCCTTGATCCGTGGATTACCCTCATTCAAACAAACCGATGTCACGATTTCATGATAGGGATGTTAAATTTCTATGTAGGGGAAGCGATGACCAATCCAAAGCCTTCTTGAGAATTTCAATTATCCGCTACTTTGGCCAATTTGATTCTTGACTTAACGGGCAACAGAATGGAAAAAATGCTTCCTTTGAGAGGCTCGCTTTGAACCAATATTTTACCTCTGTGGAATTCCACTGCTTGTTTGGAAAAGGAAAGGCCCAAGCCCACTCCGGTCTGGGAGGAACTGTTCCTTCCCCTATAGAAAGGCTCAAAAATTCTTCCAATTTCATCTTCCAAAATTCCTACCCCTGTGTCTTTAATGGATATCTCGACAAAACCGCCCTCTTTCCATTGGAGATACGGCGTGATGGTGATATCCACCTTTCCTCCGTGCGGGGTATACTTAAGAGCATTGTCCAAGAGGTTCTCGATGGTCCGGAACATCAATTGTTCGTGGCAGAATATATGTGGAATGGAAACCGAAGAATCAAAACGAATTTCCACGTTCTTCTCCTCGCTTGTTTCTTTCACTAAATTGACCACTTGTTGAATCAGGTGTCGGATATCGACCTCCTTTATTTCAGCCTCCAATTTATTAGAAGAAAGGGTATCATCAATCCATCCGGTCAACCGGACACTGCTGTCATAAATCATCCCAAGAATCTTCATTTCTTCCTCGTTTTGATTCCTACGAAGCATCCTCTTGGCAGAGGCTCCTATGGAAAGGAGCGGGTTTTTCAGGTCGTGGACAACTCTTTTGAGATCCGTCTCTTTCCTGTGCATTGAAGACTGGAGGCACTCCATTTCTTCTTTTAGCTGATACACGGACTTTCTCTTGGTGGCCAGCTTTTCTACTCGTAGAACCAGTTCACTGAGAGAAAACGGTTTCGTGAGATAATCGTCCGCCCCGATTTCAAGACCGTAAACTCTGTCTTCCGGCATGGCCCTGGCAGTAAGCATCAGTATTCCAATATCGCTGATCTCCTTTTTTTGACTCCGGCGGACCAAACGGCAGAGTTCCCAGCCATCCAGATCTGGCATCATCAGGTCGAGGATCAAAAGTTCCGGTTTTCCTGATTCGATTTTCTCCCAAGCTTCAAACCCGCTATAGGCAGTTGAAATTCGGTATCCTCTCTTGCCAAGGTTATAAGCCAGCATCGCGACAAGGTCTCTCTCATCATCGACAATTAATACCTTTCCTTTGTCTCCCCCTTCCGTTTGTTCGGCCCGCTCTGTCTCCTCATTGATCACTTTGGGCTGTTCCCGCTTTCCCTTTGAACCATTCTCATTAAAAAAGAAGAGAGAGAGCTTTCTTTGAAGAATGGCTTGCTTTATGGCTTCCTTTTCTTTTTCTGCAAAGATGAGTGACTTCCAAGCAGTAAGGTGCTGGCGCTCGTGGAAATCGGAACTCGCGACAAAGGAATAGTGTGCCAAACTCACAACCGTGAAGAGGTCTTCCCGATTGGCGATCTCCCACGCATCGAGTTTGTCGAAATACTTTTCCCTATGCCTCCAAAGATGGAGGGGATGGTTTTGAATCGAAACTTTATCTTCCTCTATAAAATAGGAGAGTTTCAAATGAGGATGAGAGGCAATGGCAAGTCCACCTTGGCGATGGATCTCATGAATCACGGCCTCCGCATTCTGGTTCGGATCGACTGCCTCCTTCAAATCAATGCCAAGGATATGGTAATCTTCTAACAAATTGCAGATCTCCAGGCCCGGAATCACCAAGAGATCATAGGTCTCTTGGGCCCAGCGCGAGACCTCTTCGATCCTTTGGAAATAGCCTTTTAGATCCTTGATCGACTTTCCTTCATCGTAGAGTTCGAGACTTCTCGGGGATTGGGTATCAAATACATGGTCTGTGATAGCGATGGCATCAAAGCGTGCTTCCCCGTAAATCTTTACCACTTCTTCTATCGGGATGGTCCCATCGCTCCATGTGGTATGGATGTGGAGATCGGTCAGTAACCATTCAGTCATCACTGACAGAATACCCTTCGAATGTTACAAAAAGATGTCGAACAAGTGAAATTTGTATGAAAAGTCAAAAGGGTTGTGAGTTAAAGACCAAAAGCACGGTGGACGTAACAACTCAGCCTAAGATTTAAGATGGAAATAATCGGATAGAAATCAATCACCCAGAAATGGATAGAGCAGAAGTTTGCGGGTGCGTGGATACCTGTGATATCATCTGCTGTGAAAAGGAGACGAAACCAAAAGAAGGGGCCTAATTAATTTAACCCGACCTAAAAAATACGGCATTCCTTCCAAAAAAATACAGGATTCACCGTATTCACTTTTTAGACCCTCCTAAGGTATTTGTTTATTATAAATAGATGTTCCGGAAATTAAAATGCCTCGTCCATCGCATGAGGTGTATCTATGCCTTTTGCTAAACATAAGAGCAAGCATAGACGATGTCAAGAAAATTGTGCGGAATTCAAAATTGATTTGCAAAAATTTTGGCCGATTTGCAGCGAACGAAAAAACCGTTGTCCACCTGAAAAATTATAACTGGATTTTTTATCCATTCCATTAAAGGAGGTTGGCTATGAAAAAGGCAGGCGTATTACTGGTTGCACTGGTGTTCATCATCGGGTGGGGTTCTCTCCTTTTTGCCCAGGAGAAGGCAGGGAAGAAAGATGTACCGGACAGGGAATTCATGATATATGCTGCCCGGGACGGTCTCTTCCATGTAGAGGCTGGAAAGCTCGCAGTCCAGCGAGGCTCCAGCGAAGGCGTCAAGAAATTTGGGCAACATGCGATCGACCATCACACGCAAATTAACGATGAGTTGGCGCAGTTGGCCAGCAAAAAGGGAGTGACGCTCCCGAAAAAGATGAACACGAAAGCGCGAGAGGCACTTGATAAGGTCGCAAAACTTTCAGGACCAGATTTTGATAAGGCTTATCTTGAGATGGAGATCAAGGATCATTCCAGAGATCTTTCGGCATTCCAGAAGGAAGTCAAGGAGGGAAAAGATCCCGATGTCAAGGCCTGGGCTGCCAAAACGGTGTCAGCGATCGAAGAGCATCTGAAAATGGCACGCGATCTCAGCACAATGAAGTAAGGTCGAAGGAAGATCCCCGTCCGGGGCGGACTGGCTTTGTCTTTCATTTCGTCCCTACTGACTCTGAGGCTTGGTCGAGGCTTGAGAACGGTTTTCAGGTATCGTGCCAAGAGCCAGTGGCCCGGGAGGGATTCTAAAGGGATTTTTCGACTTCAAACTTCTTTTATGAAGAAAAAATTTGATTGACAGAACTAATGTTGACGCTTTATGATGATTTTAATTTTCTATGTTCAATAGCCCTATTTAAATTGACTTATGAATAAAAGGTTTGGCTATCTCCTGATCATTTGCTTTTCTCTCTCTATTCTGGGATTGGCATTTCATCATCATGAAGATGGAACCTCCCATGATGATTGTTCTATCTGCTCTTACGTCTCTCACCAATCAAATGTGGTTTTTCTGGATCTTCCTCAAATTTCGCCACCCACGTTCTACATTACCCTTATTTCTTTAGAAAATACGGTCGTCCTTTCCTTCCTTTGTTGCTCTCCACACTCAACCCGTGCGCCTCCTGCATGATATCCATACCCTAAAGCAGCCCTGATCAAAAAAACCTATAGAAAGTTATCTGATAACTGAACAGGTGGAGGTGCCATCATGAAAATCGTGATTACACTCGTTTCGCTAAGATTGATGAAGGTTTTAAGGGGCTCCGTATTGGCACTCGCTCTTTTCATGATAATGGCGACCGTGGTCTATGCCGCCCCTGGTGCTACTGACGAAATCCAGGGGACGATCAAGGACGCCCTGGGAAGACCCCTCTCAGGGGCAAGTCTGATACTGAAATCATCCGATGGAGCTATCATAAGTAAGACTCAGAGTGATGCCGACGGTAATTTCGTGTTTTCGGCTGTCACGCCGGGTACCTATGCAGTCTTTGGGGAAAAACCCGGCTTTCAAGCGAGCACCACCATCGTGACGGTGGAGGCCGGGACAATAGCCGCTGCCACGCTGACCCTGGCCGCCACAGAAGCATTGGAGGTGTCAACTGACAAAATCCAGGGAACGATTAAGGACGCCTTGGGAAGACCCTTGTCCGAGGTGAGTCTAACACTGAAAACACCCGATGAAAAGGTCGTGAAAAAGACTCAGAGCGATGCTGACGGCAATTTCGTGTTTTCGGCTGTCACGCCGGGTACCTATGCAGTCTTTGGGGAAAAAACCGGCTTTCAAGCGAGCACGGCCATCGTGACGGTTGAGGCTGGATTGATAGCTACTGCGACGCTGACCTTGACCGCTCAAAAAGCGCTGGAGGTGTCTGTCGTGGCGGAGCGTTTGACGCAGGCGAGAGAGAGCTTGTCACCGAAGACAGGGGGGAGCGTCTACACCACCAATCAGGACGATATTACCGCTCTCCCCCAAGGGGCAAACACCCCCTTCAACCAGGTATTGCTTCAAGCGCCCGGGGTGGCCAATGACTCGTTCGGCGAGCTTCACGTACGAGGCGACCACGCCAATACTCAGTACCGCATTGACGGCGTGATCCTTCCCGAGGGGATTAGTGGTTTCGGCCAAGCGCTGGACACCAGGTTTGCGAAGCAGATCGACGTCCTGACCGGTGCACTGCCGGCCCAATACGGCTACCGCACAGCGGGGGTATTTGAAATAGAAACCCAGACCCACTATGAGACCGGAGGGCAAATCGAACTCTATGGCGGAAGCCAAAACACGGTACAGCCGAGCTTCGAGTACGGAGGCTCTACGGGGAATCTAACTTACTTTTTGACCGGTTCCTACCTTCAGAACAACCTGGGGATCGAAAACCCCGCTCCCACCGTTAACCCGATCCACGACCAAACGAATCAAGGCAAGAGCTTCGCATATTTATCATACATCATCAATCCAACCACGAAGGTCAGCCTGATGTTCGGCAGCTACGACGGCTGGTTTGAAATTCCCGATAGACGGGGAATTTCTCCCAATCCCGAGTACTTGGCCGGGGTAGGCATCACCGGCTTCGACTCTGCCGAATTGAACGAGCGGCAGTACGAGAACAACCGCTTCGGAATCGTTGCCTTGCAAAGCTCCGTCGGGTCGGACTTCAACTACCAGGTTTCCTATGTTACCCGTTATACGAGCGTCGATTTCACGCCTGATCCGATCGGCGACCTCGTTTTCAACGGGGTCGCTTCCAATGTTTCCCGCAGCAGTTACAGCAACGGTTTGCAGGGTGACGGCAGTTACCGCCTAACCGATGCCCACACGATCCGTATGGGTTTTTTTGGGAGCATCGAAAATATTACCAGCGACAATACGTCCACGGTTTTCCCGGTAAATGCCATGGGAAATGTCTCCGGCCCCCCCTTTACTATCGTGGATAACAATTCAAAGAACGGTAATATCCTTTTCGGGCTATATCTCCAGGACGAGTGGAAGCCGTTTAAAAACTTGACGGTGAACTATGGCCTCCGGTTTGACTATTATGATGCCTTTGTGAAAGCCGACCAACTGAGCCCCCGTCTGGGCCTGGTTTACAAGCTGACACCGGAGACCACGCTGCATGCCGGTTATGCCCGATACTTCACCCCGCCGCCGACCGAGCTGGTCTCGTCCAAGACACTGGCCCTGTTCGCTAACACTTCCAATGCGCCCCCGGTCAATTTGAATTCACCCGTCGAGCCGGAACGGTCCCATTATTTCGACGCCGGCATAATCCAGAAGATCACCTCCGGGCTGAGCGCCGGCATCGATGGTTTCTACAAAATTACCACGGATTTGATTGACGAGGGGCAATTTGGTGCGGCTTATATCTTTACTCCGTTCAACTATGCGAAGGGGAAGATCGATGGCGTAGAACTGACCGGCAGCTACCGTTCCGGCAATTTCGCTGCTTATGGCAATTTTGCCCGCACCGTTAGTATGGCCAGAACGGTGGAGTCCGAACAATGGAACTTCACACAGTTGGAACTGGATTTTATTGCCAACCACTGGATCCATACGGACCATGATCAACTCTATACCGGTTCCGGCGGTGTCTCCTATACCTGGTGGGGAACGCGATTCAGTGTCGATGCTACCCTTGGAAGCGGCTTACGTTCGGGATTCGTCAATAGAGATCACGTGCCGACCAACTTGCAGGTTAATCTCGGGGCGTTGCGTAAGTTTAAGTTGGGGATCTTCGGCCCCATGCAGGCGCGTGTGGCCATCGTCAACGTCACAGACAATCGCAATGAAATCAGGTCCGGTACCGGAATCGGCGTGTTTGCGCCCCAGTACGGGCCGAGGATTGGGTTCTTCGGCGGTATTAGCAAATTATTTTGACGGAGGGGAACTCGTTCCCCTCCCACAACAATCTATTCAACAGGGAGGTTTATGATGCAGGAAATACACGTGCTTCTGGAAGCGTTGAGATTTGGCGGTGCGATGGTCTATCCATTGTTGGTGCTCGCGGTTCTGGCTGTGGTACTCATACTCGATAAGGCATTCGTTTATTGGCGGTACGTGCGTCTTCCGGAGCCACTGCTCAAACTTATTGAAAGCCATGATTTTTGCTGGTCAGATTTGGAGCGGCAGGTGACGGGGCTCGACCAGCGAAACTATTTTCTGCGGTTTTTCCGAGTGGTGATGGACAACCGCGAGAAACCGGTCTGGTGGTTAGAATCGCGTGCCGGTGATGAAGCGCAGTTGATGGAAAAGGGATTGAGCCGAGGGTTATGGGTGCTCGAAACCATTGTCACGGCTGCTCCTCTCTTGGGACTGCTTGGCACGATCGCCGGGATGATGCAATCCTTCAATCTGATCGGCACCAGCGGCTTGATGGACCCAACCGGAGTGACAGGAGGCGTGGCCCAGGCGCTGATCGCGACAGCCTTGGGTCTCTTCATTGCCATCATTGCCCTGTTCGCGTTCAATTTCTTTTCGCGCCGGCAGTCACAGATGCTTGACGAAATGGAACGACTGGGGACGCGGCTGGTGGACAACATCCGCATGGCCGGGACCCTTCAGGAGTGCACCCATGAAACTGCGTAAATCCCGCGAACGCCGGCGTGGGCGAATCGAGATCATCCCGATGATCGACGTGATGTTCTTTCTTCTCGTCACGTTTATGCTTGCTTCGCTCTCCATGCAGAACCTGCATTCACTGGCGGTCGATCTCCCCCAGGGGCGCGCGGCAGCGATGCGGCCCCAAACCCCGGTGACGCTCACCATCACCCGGGACAGCCGCATCTTTCTGGACAATACCCCGGTGACTCTGGAGACGCTTGCCGCGACCTTGAAGCCGATGCTCAATGGGCCGGAATCAAGTCTCATTGTGGCAGCGGACAGTGCCGCATCCTACGGCGTAACCGTCCAGGCGATGATGCAGGCCCGCAATGCGGGTGCGCAGCATTTTCTGATAGCGGTTAAACATGTTGAGTGAGACAACCTCAATGACGACGCTCTTGGATATGGATAGCCCTTGGCACCGCCTCCGCTGGACGCTGCCGACAGCCCTGCTGATTTGGGCAGTGGCGTTATGGGGGCTATCGTATTTTATAGAAAAGCCTACCCATCGTCCGGTGGAGCTGCTTCCCATCAATGCCCAGTTGATTGAGGAGCCCGTTCCGGCTGCGACACAGAGCATCCAGCCGGCACCACCTGCCCCCGTGCATGAGACCAAACCACTGCCCACGCCCACGCCACAGCAGGCTCCTGCAACGCCTGAGGTGATCCCCCACACCGAGCAGAATCCCGCAGCCCAGGAGGCAAAGGAGACAACTAACAGCGGTGCCCAGGCCGGGGGTAACATCGAGGTGCTAACTAGCGCCGGGTCCGGTGGCACCGGCGGCTTGCCCCGCGGCACCACTGGGTCCGGTGGCACTGGCGGCTTGCTCCGCGACACCACTGGGCCCGTTGGCGCCGGCGCCGGGCACGGAAAGGGCTCTTCCGGGGGTAACATGTACGCGAGCAGCGGAGCCCGGGCAATCATCCAACCAATGCCGCAAATTCCGGATGACCTGCGGGAGGGAGCGTTCAGTTTCGCTGCGCTGGCACGCTTCCATATTGCCACCGATGGCAGCGTAAAGGTGGAACTCGTTAAGCCCACTCCGAATCCACGTCTTAATGGAATATTGCTGGATAGCCTCAAAAAGTGGCAGTTTATTCCGGCGATAAAGAATGGTAAGCCTGTGGCCTCGACAGAAGAGATCGTTGTCAAGATAGAGGTCAAATGACTATACATTTACGTACAACCGGGATACGTATCCCGTAATGCTCGACATTAAAATTGCCGAGTGGGAGAAGGAAGCCGAATCGCTCAATATCAAGAAATTCATAGCTTACCATGATCGTGGATCTACTTCGTAGCGCGTTTCGGTATGGTTTTTTTTCGGGATGATCGAGCTAAAGTCGGCCGTCGATGCGACGGTACGCTGCATCGAGGAATCGATAGCCGCGATAAAGACCGGACATGTCCCTATCGTCGTGCGCGAGGACTCTTCTCTCATCAATAGGGATCTTTTATCATTAATGGTTCATTGCTATCCGTGTGCCCTCACCATGACGGGCACCAATTGGGGACGCCGCGCCAGCTTCTTCAAAATCGAATGATCGTCTCGATACTTACACAGTACATTGCACTCTCTTAGACGTCATCCAAAGAGATATAGGCAAACGGGATGTCGACTAAATCTGCCCGAAAGGCCGGCTCGGCGAGTTGTGCCATAACTTCCTTTTCCCCATGAACCGGGGCGACAAGATAGAGACCGGCGCAGCCCGGGATAGATCGTGCCAAATCCTCCAGGCGCAAAATGCCCCAGTAAATGGAGGTCCTTTTCTCCACTTCGAATGCGCTCACCTTCCCTCCACTTCCTGGTTCCAACCAGATCACATCAATCAGCCCAACCGCCTCTTTTACGTTGGAAGGCAGATTCACAGGCGGCAACTGCGGCAAAGTGAGCATCGCCAGGTTCCGGTCCTGATACGGACGCATGAGTTATCAGTTTGACTGAACTCATTTCGATGGTTTATAATGACCTCTGATTTTCTATTTTCTTTCTTAAATGCAACATCCTTATTTTAATCAGCCGATGAAAAGAAAACTTGCCTATCTCCTGCTCCTTTGCTCTTGCCTCTCCACTCCGGGACTTGCACTTCACCACCACGCGGATGGAGTTCCCCATGATGGATGCTCTCTCTGTTGTCATGTCTCGCAAGGTTCCCTTTTGATCCCTCGGGGCTGCCCTCAAATTTCATTACTACTTTCAAATGTTTCGTTCATCTCCATAGAAAATACACTCAACAGCTCATACCCGTGTTATCATCCTTATTCAAATCGAGCCCCTCCTGCCTAAAGATCTCTTTAATGTGTAAGGAACCATCTGATGTCATCCAGTCTCTTTTTTTCTTGTTGATGGTTACATTACGTGGAAATAATCCTCATCTTAAATCGAGGTATCGAATGCATGGAGGGATCAAAATGAAGACGATTCTTATTTCCATCATTATGGTCTTTGTTTTTTACTCCAGTGGGTTCACCCAGACTTTGGATGAACGGATCAAGATCTTGGAAGAGACACTTAAAAAACAGGAGCAGACTATCAAGGAGCAACAAAAGCTGATTGAAGATTTAAAGGCTGAGATAAAACAAGCAAAGCCTCCAGAACAGCAGCAAGCGGCCCAACCCAAGGAAGCTCCACCTCTTGCAGCGCAGGAAACGGAGAAAAAGCCAACCCTTGAGCAGGTGCAGCAGCAGGTAGAGCAGTTGAAGGAGGAGGTGGGTCAGGTGGTCGAGACGCAGAAGAAGAATGTTCTGAGCGTGTTCAATCCCGCCATCGGGCTCGTGGGTGAGTCGATCTTCTCCTATCGAAGCAAGCCATCCAATGAGACAGGCAGTGACCAACCTGGCGGGTTCGATTTCAACCAGCGTTCGGTGGAACTGAACCTGGCCGGATCAGTCGATCCGTTTGCCCGTGGTTATGCGGTGATCAATGCTTCTGCAGACCCGGTGACTGGCCAAGCTACGGCGCAGGTGGAAGAGGCCGCGATCCAAACGACCTCACTGCCGTGGAACCTGACGCTTAAAGGCGGACTTTTCTTCGGTGAATTCGGCCGGTTGTCGTATATCCACGATCATGAATTACCTTTTGTGAATCGTCCGCTGGTGCTTGACAATTATATCGGCGGTGAATCAAAGACGTACGGGATGCAGCTCAACTACTTATTGCCCATTTCACATTACGTAAGCCTGACAGCGGGCGTAGGCGATCAGTTCGGCGATACACCAAACGATGTCGGTAACTTCCGTCACTTGAATGAGTTGAACTTTTGGGGCCGCGGGTCCACCTATTTCGACCTGACACCTAACGTCCAACTCGAAACCGGCGTTTCAGGCCTGTGGGCCCCGAGCGAAAAGGACCGTGGTGGCGAGTTCGTTCAACCTGACGGCAGCATACTCACCGAGCGCAGGCGCCTCGTGGTGGGAACAGACGTGATGGTGCGCTACTGGCCTCTGCGTAACAATCAGTTTCAAAGCCTCACCTGGGGCACGGAACTGCTTTACAGCGACAACCGCTATCTCGATAATCTTACTGGGATTCCGGGCGGCCCTCTGTTCAACCGAGACGTTGGCTCCTTTGGCCTGTACTCGTATCTCGCTTACAAGCTCCATCGGCAGTGGACAGTGGGGTTCCTGTTTGACTGGATGGAGAACCCACAGAACAATTTTGATAAAACCCGCGCATACTCTCCATACATCACTTGGGCCATCAGCCACTGGAATCAATTGCGCCTTCAATACACGTACACCACTCACAATGCCGTGTCTGGCCTGAAGGATGATAATGCCATTTACCTGCAATGGGCGTGGATCATCGGGTCCCATGCGCATGGATGGCAGGAACGTTAACTACTTGGAGGAATCAAATATGAAATCGAAACTATTTCGTTTGTTATTAATCATCTCGCTTGTCGGGATCTTATGTTTGGCAGCGATGCCTGCCTATGCATCCAAAATCCGTATTGTCACGACATTGACTGACTTGGCAGATTTTGCCCGCGCGGTAGACGGGGACCTGGCCGAGGTTCACAGCCTGGCCACCGGCGTCGAAGATACTCACGGGGTTCCGATGAAACCGAGCTTCGTGCCGATGATGAACCGGGCAGACCTTTTGTTCCTGGTGGGGTTCGATTGCGAACACGCCTTCCTTCCTGCGTTGCTGGAAGCAAGCAAGAATCCGCGCATCCAGCTGTACAGGTCCGGCTATATAGACTGTTCGAAAGGCATCATCCCTCGTGATGTCCCCAAGTCGACCGATCACTACGCAGGCGACGTTCATCCCTACGGCAATCCCCACTACACGCTTGATCCAGTGTTGGCGAAGACCGCAATCGAAAACATCTACAATGCGCTGGTAGCGTTCGCCCCACAGTATCAGGCAGAATTTACGCGCAACCGCGATGCATATCTCGCCAAGCTTGACGCTAAGATTGCTGGGTGGGAAAGGGAGGTAAAGCCGCTCAAGGGGGTTAAATTCGTATCCTACCACGAGCACTGGCCATACTTCGCAGAGCGCTTCGGCATGGACTACTTCGGCACGATTGAATTGAGGCCGGGCATCGATCCGACTCCACGTCACATTGAGGACTTGATCACCAGGATGAAGGCCGAGCATGTTCCTATCGTCGTACGTGAGCCGCAGTTTCCCGAAAAGGTGCCAAAGCGGATTGCGGAGCAGACCGGCGCAACCATGATCACCCTGCCCATCATGCCTGGGGGCGTGCCGAATACGGAAACATATATTAAAATGATGGACTACATTATTCACACAATGGTTAAGGCCGTACAAAGCAGGAAATAAACACGCAAAGAGCGGGGCCGCCCGTGCGTCGTCCGGGCGGGCCCCACACTCAACAGACTTATGGATGAAGCGCTCATCACACTGGACAATCTGAGTATCGGCTACAACGGCCAACCCGTGGTGTCCGCGATTTCACTCTCGATTGCCCGCAACAGCTTCACTGCCATCCTCGGTGCAAACGGTTCTGGGAAATCGACTCTCCTCAAGACGCTCATCGGCCTTCTTCCGCCAATCGCAGGCCGCATCGTCACTGCACCATCAGCAGGGGCACCCCTTGTGTTCGGTTACGTTCCTCAATCCATTCGGTTCGATCCGATTTATCTCCTGACGGGGTTCGAGGTTGCTCTGATGGGCGTGTATGGACGCGTCCGGCCAGGGCGTTTCGTTCCCTCACTCGAACGTGCCTTGATGCGTGAATGCCTTCGCGCGGCGGGTGCTGAGGAGTTTGCCCACAAGCGGTTTGCTGAACTCTCTGGAGGCCAGAAGCAGCGCGTGCTCATCGCCCGCGCCCTGACAATCCGGCCTGACGTCCTTGTGCTGGACGAACCGACCGCGGGCGTTGATCCCAAAGCGACTCATGCGGTACTGGATTTCATTTCACAGATCATCAAGGAAAGAGAGATCACGGTCCTGCTCGTCACACACGACTTTGCCTTAGTGCGCGAGCATGCCCAGCAAGTGATCTGGCTTCACGAGGGTGAGGTGTTCCACGGCACCACGGACGAACTGCTTACGCCCGAACGGATGGCGGAGATTTTTGAAATAGGGGTCGGCTAATATGGACGCGTTACGTCAGATTCTCTCTCCCGATTTTCTCCTGCGTAACTCGGTTTATACCAGCGTGCTCGTCGGCTTCGCTTGCCCGCTCGTCGGTGTCTTTCTCGTGATGCGCCGGCTGGTATTCATGGGCGTGGCACTGCCCCAGATCTCGTCAACAGGAGTCGCTATTGCCCTCTCACTTCCCTTGTGGCTCGGATTCCGTCTGGCGGGTCATCCTTCGGAGAGCGCCCACGTCCTCGCGTTTGTCGGCTCGATCACATTCTCGCTGGCCGCGATCCTGGTGCTGGCGTTTCTCGAACGGCGCGGGCACGGCCAGCCCGAGGGACGACTTGGGACTGCGTATGTCGTGGCTGCCGCATTGGCCATATTGTTGCTGGCAAAAAATCCATACGGCGAGATCGGCTGGCTTGACATGTTGAAAGGAGAGGTTATCACCATCTCCAATTTCGACCTTGCTGTGACGGCAGGAACGCTTGCGCTCGTCCTCGTCTCGCTGGGGCTGTTTTACAAGGAGTTGCTCCTGGTCTCGTTTGACCGGGAGATGGCCATTATACTTGGCAAGAATGTTGTTTTCTGGGATGTGTTGCTCTATTTGATGATCGGCCTGACCGTCTCGATGGCAGTGCTTAGTGTCGGTCCGCTGATCGCTTTCGGATTTTTGCTGATCCCTGCGCTGACGGCACATTTATTTGCGCACAATATGCGCCAGTTCACGGCACTGGCCTCACTGCTCGGTGGCGCGGTTGCATTCCTTGGTTTCTGGATCGCATATCAATGGGATTTGCCCGTCGGCCCGACGGATGTTGTCCTCCTCGGCGTGGTCTACGCGATAGCCTGGGTTATCGCCAAGCTTCTCCCCGAAGGCTCACGGGGATCTCACAGCGGTTAGGCTGCACAGTTATTTGTGGAGGCGGTGAGGTCGGGCTGGTGGCCCGGGAGGGTTTCCTGCAGCCAAGAAGGGGGTACTAAGATGCAAAATGTGTTGCGATTCTCGCTCGTGTTCATGGCCTCGGTCCTGCCGCTTCTCGGCCAACCACACCCAGATAAGGCAGCAGAACAAGAGATTATTGTCGCAGAGAAAAGGTTTGTGGACAACGGAGACGGCACGGTGACGGACACAAGACGGAAAATAATGTGGCAGAAGGGCGATAATGGAAAAGAGGTCACATTCGAGGAAGCACAAAAGTACTGTATGACGCTACGAGTGGGTGGCTATACGGATTGGCGTCTGCCCAACCCCGACGAACCGGACACCGCAGTGGTCGTCGAATTGATGATGCGCATACATTCACGCGACGCTTATGCCTATTTTGATCTCTATTGGTCATCCGACCCCACGGTCTTGCTCCCATTTAACTATCACCCCTCTCAAGGAAAAGAAATCTCGAGGGTGTACTTCGCAAGGAGGGGCGCCAAGGCGTTCGTCAGAGCTGTCCGTTCATTGGTGAATGCTAAACCTGACAGCGGTGGCTAACGGGATTTTCAGCAGACTTGATATCAAGAGCTGAAGCGAATGCATCAGATTGCAAGCAGAAGTAACCGCCCCACGAACGGGGAAACTTGTGCGGGCACTTTTTGCGGAAGTTCTAATTTAAGGAGATAATAATTTCATTCGTTTTCCGCTCGGAATCGGTATCCCACTCCTCTGAGTGTTTCTATACAGTCGCCCAAATCCCCAAGTTTTTCTCTCAAATGGCGAATATGGGTATCCACGGTCCGATCGTACCCTTCGTAAGTGTATCCCCATACTCTGTCCAAAAGACTCGTCCGAGTTTGAACTCGGCCCCTTTTGGAGGCAAGCTCCACAAGAAGTTTGAACTCAGTTGAAGTCAATTGGACCTCTATTTTATTCACGGAAACATGATGTCCTTCCACATCGATCAGGAGATCTCCGATCTGAATGAACTTCTCGCTCTGTCGATCCGTTTCCCTTCTTCGCAGGATAGCCCTCACCCTCAAGACTAACTCTCTCGGGCTGAAAGGCTTGGTCACATAGTCATCTGCACCTAACTCAAACCCAATAATTCTATCTACCTCTTCAGCCCTTGCCGTCAGCATGAGAACGGGAATCAATCTTGTAAGGGGATTTGCCTTAAGGGATCGACAGACATCCTTTCCATCCATCCCAGGGAGCATCAGATCCAGAATAATGAGGGTTGGGTGTTTCCTTCTGGCTTCCTCTAATCCGGAAGAGCCGTCCAACGCTGTGATGACAGGAAAACCGGCTTGTCTGAGATGATATTCAACCAGATCAAGAATATCCTTTTCATCCTCAACAATCAAAACAGGGTTCATATACGAATCTTCCCTTTGGATACATAAGGACACCCCTGACAATTAAAAATTGCTCTCTCCCGCCCCGCACCCAGTACGGGGTGCCCTACTTGACCGAGGAAAACTTAAGTCCCACGACGCCGCCGATGATCATCACAAGAAATAAAATTTTTGCAAACCTATACGGTTCGCCTAAAAAAAGGATCCCCACAAGATTGCTTCCCGCCGCAGCTATTCCTACCCAAACCGCGTAAGTAATTCCCACAGGCATATATCTCAAGGCCACGGAAAGAAAAATGACAGATCCTATACCAAAAAAGCCGTAAGAAACCGTGGGCCAAAGCCGGGTAAATCCTTCCGTGAATTTCAGGCTGTAGATCCACCCGATTTCAAACACTCCCGCAGCGAAAAGGTACAACCAAGCCATCCGCCTCCCATTGCGTTCGCTCCTTATGAGGAGCTTCGCCCCTCCGCAAGGCTGGCCCCGACCAGCGTAAAGTACAATTCCAAGTCTTTCATGTTCATCAATGCGGTCCTCGACCCATCTTCTGAGCTCAAGATCACAAATCCTTTATCATGGATCTTTTTCACTTCATAAATGATCCCACTTTCCGTTTTCTTCACTTTCTCCCCTTCTTTCAAGATCATGAAGAATTCCTCCTGGTATCGATACGTTCATTTTCCAAAGAAATTTCCTGAGACCTAAACCTCCAAAAATTTCTTCCGATCAAATAGCAAAAACTGAAACCCAAGATAGTGAAGAGCAACGTGTCTTTCCTCAGAAATAGCCAGACGATTCCGAGGACAATCGCTACGGCCGCACAAAGCGTGACCAGGACAGTAATCCCCGTCTCCCACTTCGCCAAGAGAGCTTCAAGTTTGACCGTGGTGTTTGGAAAATAAGCCGTTTTTTCCATTTCCACATCCCTCCTTTCGTAGGATGGCTAAACGATACAAAACCATTATTACGATTTCATTAAAGATCGATGAACTTTCTGTTAAATTTATTCTGAGTGCACCGAATCGACCTCGCAGGGGTTTGATCGCGGAAACTTCTTGGAATTTGGCCACTCAGAATATCAGCGAGTTCAAGGATCATTCTGAATCTGAAGTATTTACCTTCTCCTTGCGTCGAGAAGTTCCTTGACCTTCTTGCTGACAAGGATAGATAGAAAGGTCTTAATTCTTGCCTCGCTCTTAAACTCTTTCAAAACATCTTCATAAAGATGACGGATCTCCTCTTCTGGAGAATGCACATCCCTGACAAGCCTTTGAATAGCGCTGAAATGCTGCTTTTGTTCTTTTTCATCCTCGTACAAAGCAAGGTCGCTCATGATCTCCCCCAACGATATGACGCTCCTAAGAGATTATTCCCGTAGTTATGATCCGAGACGCTATTCCTACGACCGGAGTGGTCTCTCTGGAGAAAACTTGAAGCGGCACATTTTAGCGATGAGCCAAGGCGTCGATATCTCTAAAAAGGCCCCTTCAGCACCACCCCGCATTTCCTTTCTCTCCAATGATCTGCAGTTTCAAGTTTTTGGAGGGGTGACCACTCCGGTCACCCTGCACCCGGACGGAAGGTTCGCCTACCAGGCTATTTTGGCTTTGATCCCTTCCAAGATTCGTGTTTTCCATTCCGCTCCTCTTTCTGAACAGAGGGACAGTCTTGTATCTTTGCCCATCAGGTACCGGTTCCCTCTCCAGACCACGGTATCGTCGGCCAACGGAACAAACCAGAGCACGCCCATGAGGAGGTCTTTGATCGGCGATAACAGGTAGACCGAAGGGTGCGTAGGCGTTGAGATGCACCTTCCGAGATAGAAGTCGCCGATAATTTTTATCACGCAAACCAAAGTTAGAACAAAGATGGTTTTTTCCGTCAGCCCAAAGAGGAGCAAGGGAAGACAGGCGGTAAATACGGGGTTTATGGTCAACTCAAGAAGATATTTCACCCCTCCAATTTTCCACCTCATCTTTCCCCATCTGACATGACGATTGATAAATTTCCGGAGATTCCAGTATTCGTTTACGTTATTGATCAAGTAATTTGAGATAACCACCCTTTGGTTTTGCCCCCTAATCTTTTCACCGATGAAATGATCCTCTGCCAGAACATCTTTCACAGACGCCAGACCGCCGACGGCTTCCAGATCCCTTTTTCTCATGAGCATGGATTTCCCTACCACACAAGGGATCTTCAGATACTTATCCAGAAAACAAATGTTCCCCAGGATAAAAGAGTTTAAATGGAGGTTCTCAAAGATCGAACCGATGGTCTTTCCCCCGATGCCTTTAATGAGGTTGCAAACCAGTCCGACTTCCGGGTCATCCATAGGCTTCGCAATTGTTCTTAAGTAGTGCGGGTCCACCATGACGTTGCTATCGCTTATTAGAATCATTGGATATCTTGAAAGCCGGTAGGCTGAAAACAGGTTATTGACCTTCGGATTGAATCCATGATGGCATCTTTCAATGACGATCGAAATGGGTTTATTTGGAAATTTCTCTTTTACCTTCCGGACAACCTTATAAGCTGGGTCATTCTCATCTTGAAGGGAGAAAATCACTTCATATTCAGGATAATCCTGGAGGCAAAAGCTCTCAAGGTTGCCGAACAGATTGTCCTCTAACCCTTTGAGGGGTTTGATGACAGAGATGGGGGGACAGGATTGAGAGAGGATCGGATGTCCCTCTCGGTTTCTTGCCGGAGATAGGGCTAACCGAACCGCAACGATCTGAAGACCGTAAATGACCAATCCAAAAAAAACGAGCACTACAAGAACCCAAAAGAGCACCATTTTTTTCTCCTTATGCTTTAATTTTATTCCACCGTGCTTTTCAATTTCTAAAAAGGGTGATCGCGACTCCCCAGTTCGACCGAATACATTGTTTGATGGATTCCATATCCTTTTTACAATTGAGGAGGGACTTCCAGGAATACAGATGCCTGACCTTGTGAAAATCGCTTCCTGCGATGTAAGGGTATTTTTTTAGACTGATGACGTTAAAGACATCGTCCCGGTTGGCAATCTCCCAGGCGTCGATATACCTGGCATACTTGTCGCGATTATTCCAGAGAAAAAGCGTATCGACAAAGGTCTTGTCCGAGGTTCGGTGGGGGTGACAGGCGACAATGAGGGCATCCTGCTTCTTTGCTTCAAGAAAAATCTTCTCATAATCCCATGAAGCCGGGATGAATTCTTTGATATCGATCAACAGGAGATGAGCCGATTTGTCGGAGGAGAAAGAGTTCTTCGTAATCTCGACCCCAGGAATAATCAACAATCCGTATCGATCCCATGCCCTCTCGGCCTCTTCTGCGATGTCAGACATGTACGTCTCAAAACTTTCACCGGTCACCGAGAATTTGAACCGATTCGCAAGTTTCCCAAAGGGATTGTCTCCGTTCACGACATGATCCGTAATCGCAATGACATCGAAACCTGCCTGTCCGAAAAGGTCTACCGTTCTCCTGAGACCCACAGAGCCATCGGAATATTTTGTGTGGATATGGAAATCGCAAAGCAACATTTTGTATGAAATCTTAATAGGTTAATGTTACGGATTGATGACGAAAAGATGATATTTTGGTTAAAAAATGGACCTGGATTTGATGATATAGGAATAAAAGGCCGCAGCGACGGTGGGTTTGCGTTTCAGCGTATTATAATCGACGCGGTAGAGGCCAAACCTCGCATCGAATCCTCGCAGCCACTCATAATTGTCCAACAAAGACCAATAAAAATAACCTCTTACGTCTATCTGCTTCTTCAAGCATCCTTCAATCACATCCACATGACTCTTAATGAACTTTTCCTTTTTCCCGTCATCGTCAGCGGCAATGCCATTTTCTGTAATGATGATAGGAATACGAAGTTTCGACACCTCCCTCAGCACTCTTTCCAGACCGTGGGGATGGATCTCCCATCCCATATCGGACACGCCCTGTTTTTCCACGTCCTTATGTTTCAACTCAACCCCCATCTTCCGAAGGGGATTAAATCTCAAATGGATTCTCGTATAATAGTTCACCCCGAAGAAATCGAGTTTCCCCTTGATGGGGACATCCATTTCAATCGATTTCACAAAGGGAAATTTTATTTTCAGACGGCCGGTGAGGAAGGCATCAAGCAGGGAGCGGTTGTAAAAGAATTGGGCAAAACGAGAAAGGACTCTGTCAAAAGGGTTCCACTTCTGACAGGGAGCAAAGGTGGCCATATTGTGAGCGATGCTGACCATGGCATCCTTCCTGATGGAATGGAGAAGATCATATGCCTCCTGGTGAGAGCGGAGAAGATGCTCCAGTGCCTTCAGGAAGGACTGAAAATTTTGAATCCCCGGGGGCATGCACCCCTCAAGATATCCTCCCAGCAGAAGAACATAAGGCTCGTTGATTGTGATCCAGTACCTCACGTCCTTCAGAACGGATGCCACTTTTTCAACATAGCTCAAGAACTTCGATACGGAACGAACTTCGTGCCACGGATACCTTTCGGAGAACCAACCGGGGTTTGTAAAATGGTGGAGGGTCACCATGGGCTCGATATTGTTTCGGCGCAGGATATCCACAATCTCTTGATAGTGCTGGATCGCTTCGTCGTTCCATCGATCCTCCTCCGGTTGGATCCGACTCCATTCCACCGAGAAGCGATAGGCATTCACGCCCAATTCCTTGAGTAATTTTAAATCCTCCCTGAAAAGGTGGTAATGGTGAGTGACATCCGGCTTGGACTGCAAGACAGGGTCCCACACCGCCCAATCCGCATGTACAGATCCTTCAAGCTGAAAGGCTGAGGTTGCCACACCCCAGAGAAAGTCAGGTCTCATCGGATACTGATTATCCCTTTCATTCTTTTTTAACTTTCTAAATCATAGCATTATTATAAAGTCATTGCATGCCCAACCCTTGAGGGCTATCGGTATCCTGCCAGTGGTATCACCCAACCGCAAGTTCTTCTAATGTTCCATTAAAACTTTCGCCAAGATTTTATTCTCCTCACATGCACACGGCTTGGGCTGTTATCAATTATAATAGCCAGTTTGCTGTGACCAGTTTTTGACAACTTTCAGGATCAAGGCCATAAAGGCCTTAAATAGACCGGATGATGAATAGGGAAATGATGACGATGATCTTGCCGGTAGCACGGTAAGAAAGAGACTTGATCCACAAACATAAAAGGAGCCCGTGGATTTTTCCACGGGCTCCTTTTTACGCCCTCAAGGAATATGATAATATCTTAGCTCTCCGCTCAAAACAATTTCACAACACAAGAGAGGTCTCATGGTTTTGGAATGCGAATGGTGCTGATCATCGCGACCCCGCTAAGTGCGTAAAGGACTGTGAGGGGATGAAATACCCACAGTCCAATCTGGTGAGATCCAAGGGGAATGAGATTGTCAACATGTCCTTGCCAGTAAAAAATCCCGAGAATCGCGACGATGACGATGCTGCTGGGGATGGGAGTCCCTTCGTAATATTTTACCTTCCCCGTTTGATCTGCAAGCGTCTCGGCTGTAACATTAAATCGCGCCAGTCGACTAATTCCACAAACGACAAAGTAAATCAGAATAAGCGCATCCCATAAGCCCCGCAAACCCAATGTGAATCCAAGTGCAGCCGGTGCTACGCCGAAGGAAACAATATCGGCTAAAGAGTCAAGATCGCCTCCCAGAGGTGAATGGCCGGTGAGACGGCGAGCCGTGAATCCATCCAGAACGTCACAAACGAGTGATAGGGGAAGGAGTACAAAGATACACCAAAGATAAGGAGTATGGCTGCCGGTCACATGTTTTAAACACAAAAAGATCGCCCCCATCCCACAGCTGGCGTTCGCCAGAGTGATGAGATCTGCCAGGACAAAAGAGCGAAATAGGGACCCAGACTTTTCGGATGGATGCCTCATTAGCTTACCTCGGAATGGTACGCTCGAGCAAAATATTGAAACGGGTCAGTATTCTCTATGCACTTTCATCATGGATCTCAATCGCCTCCCTTATTCTTGAAGGGTTTTAAAAGCTGGAGCTTTCGTACCGGCCGAAGAAAAATGATATTCTGGGTTTTCCATGGCGAAGTCGGCATCCGTTAGTCCTGCATTCAATTTGAGGCCCTCATATCCGTAATCCTCGACGAGTAACCCCTCCCAATCATATATCCTTACTCTAATCGGAATCTTTGTTTCGATGTCGATGTTAATGACGGCGCGGTAGCAATAGTAGCCCTTTGTCTTATCCTTCGGAAAGAGGTATTCGACTTTCATGGATGGACGACCGTAAACCATCTCCTCACCAAGCTCTCTGTAGGTGGACCCACCGGATTGGATACCGCCACATAAGTCTCTTCCAAGAACCCTTAAAAGGTTTTCTAACCCGGACTCTGTGATCGAGTGGCGGCTGCCTCTCATGGCAAGAAAACCTGTTGCATCAAGATCGAGTGTGAAATTTGTTTTCATCCAAACTTCATGGACCTTGATCTTGTTGCGATTCCATCCTTCTACGTAGAGCACCTCACGGCCTTTGCCTGGATCTTTAACCCACTTCATATAAATCTTGAAGGGCTTCTTAAACTTAAGAAACACAACCTCTTCTTCCTTAAGCTTTCCCTTGACTCGTTCCTGTTTATGAAAGAATGAAGTGTAATTATCAATTTGGGCGACTTTCATCTCTGCCTCATTAATCCATCCTGCAGGAACTATTCTCTCCTGACTTGCATTCACATCCATTGCCATGATGGCAGAAATAAAAAACGCTTGGACAATATTTATCATCTCTTCCTCCTCATATCATTATCGCTACAGAAGTTTTTGTCGCGATATCTTCTGAAAATCTATTAAAAACAACATAAATGACTTCTCTCACAGTCATCACGCAGCAACTTAATATAAAATACATAAATGTTGAGGTTTGATGACCATTATGTGAAATTTTTGTTACGAATTAGAAATCAGGGGTAAATCACGTGCGGTAGGAAACCGGAGTGAGGGGGAGCGGTTTATATTATTGCCTCCGATCTTATTGGCAGGGTGAAATAGAAAGTGGACCCCTTCCCTAGTTGACTCTCGACCCAAACCCTGCCGCCGTGAGCTTGGACCAGATGCTTCACAATAGAGAGTCCGAGGCCGGTTCCTCCCAATTCCTTAGACCTTCCTTTGTCCACTCGATAAAAACGTTCAAAAATCCTGGAAAGGTCTTCGTTGGGAATCCCGATACCATTGTCCTCAATCGAAAACTGAATGTCCTTTGAATCCTTTTCAACCGCTGAGATGATCACCCTTCCTCCCTCGGGAGTATATTTAATGGCATTATCCAAGAGATTAATCAAAATCTGTTCCAAATAGCTGCGGTCAGCCGGGATGGCCAGGGATGAAGGGATTTCATATCGAGAGAGTGATATCTTCTTCTTTTCCGCAGGCTCTTTTAGAAAGTCGATGATATCATCCATCAAGTTCGGGAGAGAGATGCTCTCCATCTTCAGTTGAAATTCTTTCGTTTCAATCTTTGACAGCATCAACAGATCTTCCACAATTTTTGTCAGGCGGTCGGTGTGCCTTTTAATCACCTGGACGAATTGAGAGGCTAGGTCTTCTTTCAGGGCTCCATCCAAAAGCGTCTCAGCATATCCCTTGATGGTCGTCAAGGGAGTCCGTAATTCATGCGATACATTGGCCACGAAATCCTGCCGGATTTTTTCTAACTGCTTCAAGCGAGTGATATCGTGGAAAACAGCAACGGCCCCCCTAATTCCCTCGCTGTCTTCCTCCGTCCTTGTGCTGGAAGGATGGATGCTCACCACACTGACCTCAATCGTTTTCTCTCCGGATTTGTTAAGGTCTAACTCGAGGGCTACGTTTTCACCGTCCTGGATGGCTTTCCGAATGGCTCCTTCCAGTTCTGCATTTCGAATAATTTCCAGCGGCATCCTGTCTGACACATCCGAAGAGAGGGACAGCAATTGTCGTAAGGCGTCATTTACCATCAGGATGCGAGCTCTCCCGTCCACGACCAGAACGCCCTCCGTCATACCCTTGAGAATGGTTTGGAGGTAGTCTTTTTCATTGGAAATCTCTTCGATTTTATTCCTCAACTGGGTGCCCATCTCCCCGATCGCCTTTGAAAGACTTGCGAGTTCATCCGTTGAATGGACTTGAACTTCCCCATCTAAATTGCTGGAAACCAATTGAATCGCTTTCTTGGTCACTTCTAAAATAGGGTGAGTGAGAGATCTCGCAAGGAAATAGGCCAGGGGAATGATCAGGATGAGACTAAAAAGAGAGGAAAAAAGAAAGGATTTCTTAACAAAGTAAAGCAGGTACACCTGTATGATGAAAAAGATAAGAACAAGAAATATAAGAAAGAGCAGCCATTTCCATCGAAGACGCAGACTCATTCGCTTTCCTCTCGAAACCGGTAACCTACCCCGCGGATGGTCTCAATAGAGTCACCTAGGAGTCCCAACTTCTCTCTTAGTCGGCGGACATGTGTATCCACGGTTCTTGCATACCCCTCATAAGTATACCCCCATACTTTATCCAGAAGGTGCTCCCGGGTTTGAACCCTCCCCCTTTTAGAGGCAAGTTCCACAAGTAACTTAAACTCCGTAGAGGTCAGACGAACGGGGCTCTTTTTGATCGAGACATGGTGCCGATCGATATCAATCAACAGGTCGCCCATCCGAATAATCTTCTCCCCCTCCTGATCCATTTCCTTCCGGCGGAGGATAGCCTTCACTCTCAGAACTAATTCCTTCGGACTGAAGGGTTTGGTCACATAATCGTCCGCTCCCAATTCAAATCCAATCAACCGATCTGTCTCCTCTGCCTTTGCAGTGAGCATAAGGATAGGAATGGATTGAGTCAGCGGATTTGACTTGAGTGAACGGCAGATATCTTTTCCATCCATTTCCGGAAGCATCAGATCCAGAATGATGAGACGGGGATGTTCCTTTCTGGCCTTTTCCAGTCCTGTGGGACCATCCAGAGCCGAAATGACAGAAAAACCTGATTGCTTCAGATGGTACTCAATTAAGTCTACAATATCCTTTTCGTCTTCAATAATCAGAATCGATTTCATAACAGCCATTGCCCCTCTCGGCCATTATAACTTATTGAGCCATGAATAGTCGTTCTCCGATAGGTACACAGGGCCTAAAGGATTGTGGCCGGTTACTCTGTCCTCCACTGCCAAGACGGTTGTCGGCGCTTCGGCAAGTTTGAAGAAAGGGTCACCCTTCTTCATAAACAGCCTTCTGTGTCCCTTGATCTCCTCTATTATACACCCCACAGGCATTTACTGCACTCCCTAAATACCCATGGAGCTATCTCTTGACTGTTTTGGTTGTTTTTTAACACCCTGTCTAAATTTCAACAAAAACTTTTCTCCATGTCCTATAATCAAAATAAACCCATCCGATAGGCATCGCATCAAACTATTCAACAACGTTAACGAATCCCTCTTAAGTATTATAATCGAACCAATGGCATAAGGATTGCTCATGTAATATACACTCGGTTTCAAACTGGAGGTCCGATTTCATTGATCGAAGCTGTTCCAACACTACCTCGTTCTGTGGCAACCATCAAGAAAACCCCTACCCCTCGGGACAAGCTTGTGATTTCCCTCGAAAGGAAGCTAAAAGAGTTCACGGTTCTTTACGAGATCAGTCAGCTGATTGGATCCACCCCGAACTGCCAGGAAGTCCTCTTAGACATTCTCGCTACATTCCATTCTCGCTTAGGAATGAACCGCGGAACGATCACCCTCCTGAATCCTGAAACAGGAGAACTGGAAATCCGGGCAGCCCATGGGATGACTGAGGAAGAAGTGAAGAGGGGGAGATATCTGGTCGGTGAGGGAATTACTGGAAAAGTCGTAGAGACGGGAGAACCTGTGGTCGTCCCTCAAATCGAAAAGGAACCACTCTTTCTAAATCGAACTCAATCGAGAAACGATCTCAAGAAGAGCGATATCTCCTTCATCTGTGTGCCTGTGAAGATCGGGTCTACCATTTATGGGACGTTAAGTGTCGATCGACTTTTCAATGAAGACATTGCATTTGGAGAAGATGTTCGCCTTCTCTCCATCGTGGCTTCCACGATCGCTCAAGGCCTCAAGATCCAGCAGATGGTCCAGGATGAGAAGAAACAACTTCTGGACGAAAACATCACTCTTAGGGAGAAGTTAAAAGAGAGATATAGTCTTTACAACATTGTGGGCACCAGCAATAAGATGAACGAAGTCTTTCAGATGATAGAGAGGATCGCCAACACGGATGTGACCGTTCTCATCCGGGGTGAAAGTGGTACCGGAAAAGAGTTAGTCGCCAATGCGATCCATTTCAATAGTGCTCGGGCCTCAAGGCCTTTCTTGAAACTGAACTGCGCAGCCCTTCCCGACACGCTGACCGAGAGCGAGCTTTTCGGACACGAGAAGGGTGCCTTCACAGGAGCGACCGAGCAGCGTATGGGGAGATTCGAAAGAGCGGATGGCGGCACCCTTTTCCTCGATGAGATTGGAACGTTAAGCCTTGTTGCCCAAGCAAAGCTTCTCAGGGTTCTTCAGGAAAGGGAATTTGAAAGGATCGGAGGCAATCGAACGCTTCAGGTGGATGTCCGCATTGTCGCGGCCACCAGTAAAGACTTGGAAAGATCAATTGAGGAAGGGACATTTAGGGAGGACCTGTATTATCGTTTGAATGTATTCCCCATCTTCATCCCACCCCTTCGAGAGAGAAAGACGGACATTCTTCTCCTGGCTGACTTTTTTGTTGAAAAATTCAACGGAAAACATAAAAAGGATGTCCGAAGGATTTCAACTCCGGCGATCGACATGCTCATGCAATACCACTGGCCAGGCAATGTGAGAGAGCTCGAGAATTCTATAGAAAGAGCCGTTCTCCTCTGCACGGATCGGGTCATCCACAGCCACCACCTCCCCCCTACCCTTCAGACCGGAGAGCAATCCGGTACGGTTCCTTCCCTTTCCTTTGAAGGGGCAATTCAAAACTATGAGAAAGAACTGATCATCGATGCCCTCAAAAACTCCGGAGGAAATATGGCTGAGGCGGCCAGGCTTTTGAAAACCTCGGAAAGGGTTGTCTCTTACAGCATAAAAAAGCTTCGAATCAATCCGAAATCTTATCATCCCCCTTAATCAGAGACGAATCATCTTCCTTGGCATTACTCTTGATCATATCAAAGACAAAGGCCTTGCATTAAGAAAAAATCGAAGGGGTACCCATTCGAAAATTAAATCTAAGGAGGAAGAAAATGTTGAAGGTAAAAAGCCGAACGTTTATCCTGTCCATCTTTATCATCGCCGTGGTTGTTGGTGTTGGCAGTGCTTGGATCAATGATGCTCGGTCCGCTGAAAAGGAACCCATCAAGGTGGGAATCCTACATTCCCTGAGCGGTACGATGTCGATCAGTGAGGTCGCAGTAAAAGACGGAGAGCTGTTGGCCATCGAAGAGATCAATGCTCGAGGTGGCGTGCTCGGCAGAAAGATCGTGCCGATCATAGAAGATGGGGCCTCCGACTGGCCAACCTTTGCTGAGAAAGCAAAGAAACTGATCATGAAAGATAAGGTCGCTGTCGTCTTTGGCTGCTGGACTTCCGCCAGCCGGAAGGCGGTGCTGCCGGTTTTCGAAAAATATGACCACCTCCTATTTTACCCAGTCCAGTACGAGGGACTGGAAGCTTCAAAAAATATTATTTATACCGGAGCGACAGCAAACCAGCAGATTATGCCAGGCGTGACATGGCTCTTGAAGAATGGTCATAAGAAGTTTTATTTGCTCGGTTCGGATTATGTCTTTCCCAGAACCTGCAATTTAATCGTCAAGGCCCAACTTAAGGCTGAAGGAGGGACGCTGGTGGGCGAGGAATATACGCCACTCGGACACACGGAGTACAGTACCGTGATCAGTAAGATCAAGGCGGCCAAACCCGATGTCGTCTTTAATTCATTGAACGGCGATAGTAATGTGGCTTTCTTCAAACAACTTCGCTCTGCGGGGATTACTGCAAAGGATATTCCGACGATGTCGGTCAGCATCGCTGAAGACGAAATTCGCGGCATTGGTGCCGAGAACATGTTAGATCATCTCGCTGTCTGGAACTATTTTATGAGCATGGACACTCCTGAGAATAAGAAATTTGTGGCGGCCTATAAAGCCCGCTACGGGAAGGACCGTGTGACAGATGATCCAATCGAAGCCAACTATTTCGGTGTCTATCTCTGGGCCAAAGCAGTGGAGAAGGCGGGAACGCCCGCCCCGTTGAAGGTCCGTGCCGCGGTGAGGGGACTGAAGTTTAAAGCTCCTGAAGGAGAGGTCACCGTCGATCCCACCAACAACCACGTTTGGAAGATTGTTCAGGTTGGCAAGGTGAAGCCAGACGGCCAGTTTGATATCATCTGGAGTTCCGGAAAGCCCGTTGCTCCTGATCCATTTCCTTCACTGGTCTCTAACAAAATAGTGCTTGAGCCGGGAAAAATTGTAGACCGTAAAAAATAATAACTCGCAGCACTCATTCATCTTTCCTCCCGCGCAAGCGCGGGAGGAAAGACACTTTTTGGTGAAAACCGGAAAAGATGGGAATAGAAACCCTTCTCTCTCAAATTTTTAACGGCCTCAGTTTGAGTTCCGTTCTACTGCTGGTCGGCCTTGGTCTTAGCATTACTTTCGGAATTATGGGAGTGATCAACTTTGCCCATGGTGAATTCCTGATGGTGGGAGCTTATGTCGTGTACGTTCTCCAAACCCTTTTTAACAAACTTTACGGTCACGGGGCCTCTGGAGTTTCTTTCTTGATCTCCATTCCCCTATCGTTTTTTGTGGCCGCTTTGTTGGGTTTCTCGCTTGAAAAAGTCCTGATCCGCTTTCTGTACGGACGCCCGTATGAAGGTATCCTCGCAACGTGGGGATGTAGTCTGATATTGCAGCAGGCGGCCAGAAATATCTTTGGGGCCAATAACGTAGATGTTACCAGTCCAAAGTGGCTTGCGGGGGGAGTGGAGGCTATGCCCGGGCTTCAACTTCCTTACAACCGTCTATTCATTCTCGCCCTAACCACCCTATGTGTGGTGGGAATATATCTCTATCTTTACCGAACGGCACAAGGACGACGTATGCGGGCTGTCATGCAGAACCGGGACATGAGCGCTTGCTTGGGAATCCGAACCCGCAAGGTTGACACCTTCACCTTTGCGTTGGGCTCGGGCCTGGCCGGGATTGCAGGGTGCGCTGTGAGCCTCTTAGGATCGATCGGCCCTTCCACCGGACAAAATTACATTATTGATGCCTTTATGGTCGTGGTGCTGGGAGGGACGGGAAGGCTCGCCGGGACAATTGCCGGAGCGCTGGTCATGGGCGTCCTCAATCCAGTCTTTGAATTGATCAGTACGTCGAGTATGGGAAAGGTGATCCTCTTCATCTTGGTGATTTTATTCCTTCAGGGAAAACCGCAGGGACTATTCTCCTTAAAGACCCGTGCGTTGGATTGAGAAAGTTTTAATGATGGATGCAAAGCCTGCTAAGTCCGCCATCTTTAGGTTTAAATGGTTTGCGTTGGTCATGCTTCTTCTGACATTAGCACCTTTTTTTCTCTCAGACTTTCGCTTGAACTTGTTTGGGAAGTTCTTAACCTTTGCTATTGTCGCCCTGGGCATTGACCTCATTTGGGGGTATGCCGGGATTTTAAGCCTGGGCCACGGTGTCTATTTTGGTTTGGGCGCGTATTGTATGGGAGCCTATCTCAAACTTCAGGCAGAAGATTTGCCGGACTTTATGGGCTGGAGTGGACTCACCGAGCTTCCACGGTTTTGGAAGCCTTTCTATCATGCCTGGTTCGCCCTGCCGATGACTCTCCTCATCCCAATGCTCTTTGCTCTTTTAATCGGCTTTCCAACATTCCGTGCAAGGATTAAAGGGGTCTATTTTTCTATCTTGACCCAAGCCTTAGCCCTTATCTTCGTCACCCTTTTTATTGGCCAACAACCGTATACGGGAGGGACTAACGGGATAACAAATCTCCAGAACATCTTTGGGTTTTCCCTGGCAGAACCAGCCACAATGCGCGGTCTTTATGCGGTGACGGTTTTGATGCTTGGGATAGCTTACTTATTATGCCACTGGCTTACTCATACTCAGCTTGGTAAGGTGCTCGTGGCCATTCGAGACGGAGAAAATCGGCTCCGCTTTTTAGGTTACAATCCGGCGTTATTTAAAGTCCTTGTCTTCGCCATCTCTGCGGGATTGGCCGGTTTGGCAGGAGCCCTCTTTGTCCCTCAAGTGGGCATTATCTCTCCTTCGATGATGGGGATCCTTCCTTCTGTTGAGATGGCCATTTGGGTGGCTGTCGGAGGAAGAGGCACTCTAAAAGGTGCCGTGATCGGGGCTGTTTTAGTGAGTGCGGCCAAAAGTTACTTCAGCGAAAACTTCCCAGAACTCTGGCTCTATTTCTTAGGAGTGCTTTTCATCAGTTTCGTTCTTCTCTTCCCTCAGGGGATAATGGGATTTTGGCAAAAGGGTCGCTTTGAGTGGGCAACCTTCATTTTGCGATGGCGGGAAAAGAGATTCGCGAGATCCTCTTCTCCGAATGGCCTTCCTCGTAAGTGCCATTGATAGGAACGGGTTTATGGCTGTAACGATCATCTATTTAGAAGACGTCACGGTCGACTTTAATGGCTTTAAAGCCCTCCATGGCGTAAATTTCTTTGTAGATTATGGTGAACTCCGCGTTTTGATCGGTCCGAATGGGGCAGGGAAGACGACGCTTCTGGATGTCATTTGTGGATGGGTGAAGCCAGAAAGTGGGCGGGTTCTTTACGGGGAAGGTAAAGATATTCAGAGGTTGACCGAGCATAAAATTGCCAGGTTGGGTATCAGCCGAAAATTTCAAACCCCTTCGGTCTTTGTCAACCTCACTCTATTCGAGAATATTGAGCTTTCCTTGCGGCGGGGTGAAGGATTTTGGGGCACCCTTTCTTCCTCATTGAATGGGGAAGATCGCGATAGGATATTTTCTGTTCTGAAGATGATCGGCTTAGCCGATAAAGCTTCCGAGAGGGCGGGGTCTCTCTCACATGGTGAGAAGCAATGGCTGGAGCTTGGGATGAACATTGTTGTGCAACCATCGCTCTTATTAGTTGATGAACCGGTGGCCGGAATGACGGGAAGGGAAAGGGAGAAGACAGGTGAACTCCTTCAAGCCATCGCCAAAGACAGATCTGTCCTGATTGTAGAACACGATATGGAATTCGTTCGCCAGATTGCAAAAAAAGTAACGGTCCTTCACGAGGGTACCGTTCTATGCGAGGGGTCTATGGAGCGGATTCAAAACGACCCGACGGTGATAGAAGTTTATTTGGGGAGGGGAGAAAAAGGGGAACGTGAATGCTAAACATCCGGCAACTGAACTGCTCCTACGGTGAGACTAACATTCTGCGAAATATCAACCTCACCATCCCCGCCGGAAAGGTCATGGCTCTCATGGGCCGTAACGGGGTTGGGAAAACGACTTTATTAAAAACCGTCATGGGGCTCCTCCGTCCTCTCGCTGGTGAGATTTTTTTCGATGGTCAGGAGATCACCCACTGGACACCGGAGAAACGGGCAAGCGGCGGAATCGGATATGTGCCTCAAGGGCGGGATATTTTCCCTTATTTAACTGTGGAGGAGAATCTCCTTATTGGTCTGGAGGCCCATAAAGCAGGAAGAGGAATGGCTATTCCGGAAGGCATCTTTGATCTATTTCCCGCCTTAAAGAGCATGCTTTTGCGAAAAGGAGGGAACTTGAGCGGCGGTGAACAACAGCAGTTAGCGATTGCTCGAGTCTTGGTCTCAGAACCAAAATTATTGCTTCTTGACGAGCCGACCGAAGGAATTCAACCCTCCATCGTTCTGCAAATTGAAAATACGATTCGGTTCATCAAGGAACAGGGAACGATATCTATCCTCTTGGTGGAACAGTATCTCGAATTTGCTTTGCGTCTGGCAGATTACTATTACATCATGGAGAAAGGTTCGATTGTCTCCGAAGGAATAACCCATGATATAAGTAAAGAAGTCATTGCAAACCATTTGACTGTTTAATCGTCTACCCTCTTGGCCCAATGGGCAAGAGGGAAGGACATTGATCATAACAGGAGGGAGACGCGATGAAGATGATTCAAGCTATTTTGAGGCCGGAGAAATTAAAAGATGTGGAAGAACGCCTAAAGGGGGAAGGATTCCCTTCCCTCACGGAGATAAGTGTCCGGGGTCGAGGCAAACAGAGAGGTATTGTCATTGGCGAGATGAGATACGACAAGCTACCTAAGGAACTTTTGGTGGTGACCTGCAAAGATGGTGACTTGCAAAGAATATTGGACATCATTTTAGAAGAAGGGCGAACGGGGAATATCGGAGATGGAAAGATTTTTGTGTTGAATGTGGAAGACGCAATCACAATCCGCGAAGGCCGGAGAGGGGAAGCGGCGCTCTAATAAGATTCACTTGGATGATTATGGAGGTCTTGATCAATGATGCTCT
>Ga0326728_10005152_pt1 | contig 37424 bp, 31 predicted proteins | sample MB3enrmetagenome_FD_207602 | JGI IMG/M metagenome (GOLD analysis project Ga0326728, IMG submission 207602) | Lab enriched peat soil microbial communities from McLean, Ithaca, NY, United States - MB31MN | ecosystem: Environmental > Terrestrial > Soil > Wetlands > Peat | place: USA: New York...
CGAGGAGGTCAAGTCCTGGCGCATGAGAGAGGATTTCTACTACCTGGTATCCGCCGTTTCCCTTCGCATTCCACCCTTGCGGCACAGAAAGTTGGAGATCCTCTCCATCGCCGATGAGATGTTGACCCAGTACTCCAGGCAGTTTGACCGTCCCAAACCCGTTCTCCGCAAAGAGATTGTCGAGTTCCTGCTGGAGCACGACTGGCCGGAGAATCTGCCCGAGCTGGAAACCGCGATCAAGACTTTTGTCGCCATCGGGGACCAGTCCATCTCTCTGGCCGCCATCAAAGCCGCGGCGCCGGCCATCAAATCGAATTCCCACCGCAAACCCCATTCGCTGAAAGAAGCTACGCGAGTCGCATCCACCCAGATCGAGCGCCAGCTGATCTCCGAGGTCCTGGTTTCGACCGGGGGCAACCGCAAACGCGCCGCCGACGAACTGGGGATCAGCTACAAGGCCCTGCTCTACAAGCTCAAACAGATCGGAGCGGAGAACCAACCTGCATCCAACCGAATCGGAGTCTCATTATGAAATCATCGAATCTCCTCATCGCGGCGCTGTTCATGCCAGTCATCTTCTGCCAGGCTCAAGTCACTGAGCCGGCCGGGAAGGTTGCCGGTGCGCCCGCGCAGGCCCTGCCGGGCGGAATTTCTTCCGATACGTATGTCATCGGAGCGTCCGACCTGCTTACCGTAACCGTGTGGAAGGAGGTCACGCTCTCCGGCTCGATCCTGGTCCGGCCGGACGGCATGATCACCATGCCCCTGGTCGGCGATCTGCAGGCCGCCGGCCTGACCCCCCAGCAGTTGGCGGACCAGATAGCGGCAAAACTCAAGAAATTCATGCAGGATCCGCAGGTATCCGTTGTGCTCAGTCAGATCCACAGCAAAGTCATCTACATCCTCGGCGAGGTCGAAAAGAAGGGCCCCGTCGACATGACTCCCGGGATGACGCTGCTGCAGGCGATCAGCAGTGCCGGAGGGCTCAGTGAATTCGCCAACGCAAAGAAGATGTACATACTCCGCGACGACGGCGGGAAACATGAGAAGATCCCTGTTCGCTACAAGGACGCGCTGAAGGGCGCCAGCGATCTCGATCTGCCGCTCAAACCAGGCGACACCATTGTTGTTCCATAAGGCACGCAAATCATGAAGACATCTCTCAAGTTCCTCGCGATCTTTCTCGCCGTTGGCGCCGTGGCGCATGCTCAGGTTGAGCCCGCCGCCACTGGCCCAGGCGGCCCAGGCGTCCAGCCGGCAGGCCCCAACCTGCAGTATTCCTTGCGCTTTTCGCAGGCGGCTGAATTCGGCGGCTACATCGGCAACTGGCAGACCAGCACCGCGTCCGGACAATTGGACTATTTGAACGGCAATGAACGCTTCCCCTTCACCATGGATTACACCGGCGGCTACACCTGGACCATTTCCGGGCCGGATTACCTGGGCGGAGTCTTTCAGAATCTGTGGATTTCGCAGGGCATGGGTGGGCGCAAATGGAGGTTCAGAGCCAGCGATGACCTAGGCTATCGGCCCTCGGCCCCGTATACCGGCCTTTCGGGGGTTGCCGGAATCGGGGAACCGATCGGCGGGCCCAGCCCCGCTCCCCCATCCACCGAGACCATTCTGACGCTCAAGACCCACACCCTGGATAACTCCGGAATCGTGAACCTCGACCTCGACCTCAACTTTGCGACCACGCTCACCCTGAGCGGCACTTCGAATGTGCTGTACTACCCTAACGGCGACGGCTTAAATACGGATGGAGAGCTCGCGAGTTCGCAACTGACGCGGCGGCTCAATGCGCGGAGTTCGCTTTCAGGCGAGTATCTCTATGCTTATTACACCTATCCCGATTACGACTTCTCCCTGGACACCAACACCGGATTGTTCGGCTACAACAGGAACTGGACCAAAAAGCTCAGCACCACCTTGTCCGTAGGGCCAGAGTGGGTCAGCAGTTCCGACAGCGCCGTCGCGCCCAGCGCCACAAGGATCGCGGCCAATGCGGCCATCAATTACAAGTCCCGCTCCGAGACGGCTAGCGTGAGCTACAGGCGCGCAACCTCCAGCGGGGCGGGCTACCTGGAAGGCGCGGATCTCAATTGGGTCGCTGGAAACCTGGAGCGGAACTTCGGCCCGAAACTGAAAATCGGCCTCACGGGCACGTACAGCCGCACCACCGGGCTGGTCAACAATGGGAACGTGAACACGCGCTTGGGAGGAGCCCAAATAACCAGGCGAGTCGCCGGGCATTTCAGCCTCTTCGCGAATTACACGGTAAGCAACCAGTCGGCGAGCGTCGCGCTTCCCACCAACACCCTCAACAACACGTTGCAGATGATGAGCTTCGGCATCGGGTATTCCCCCCGCGAAACACGTCTCACGCAATGAATTCAAAGGAGTCGTATGCTCGGGCATCGTGAACTGACAATACAAGACTACGCCGGGATACTTAAGCGCCGTTTCTGGCTGATCCTGACCTCTGCCGTCACCCTCCTGGTTCTCAGCCTCGGCCTCAGCTACGTTCTGCCTCCCGAGTACTTATCCCAGACCCTGATACTGATCGAGGAGCAGAAGGTTCCGGAAGACTACGTGAAGCCCGTCGTCGGTCAGGATCTGGGGGAACGCCTGGCCTCGATGAAGGAACAGATCCTGAGCCGGTCGCGCGTTCAGCCGATTATCGAGCGCTTCAACCTGTTTGCCGGGCAGAACCTGAACATGGACGAACGCATTCTGAAGACGCAGAAGGCTATCGGGATCAAGCCCATCCGCTCCGATCAGTCGGCGCGCGGAATGCCCGGCTTCTTTATCTCGTTCAAGGCGCCGGACGCGCGCACTGCCCAACAGGTTTGCGGGGAAATCACTTCGCTGTTCGTCAGTGAGAACCTGAGTGCGCGTGAGCAGTCCGCGGAGGGCACCACCGACTTCCTCAAGCAACAACTGGTCGACTCCAAGAGAAACCTGGACGAGCAGGATGCCAAGCTGGCTGCCTTTCAGCGCAAGAATCTGGGCAGGCTTCCTCAACAGGAAATGTCGAATTCGAACACCCTGCAAGCGCTCACCACCCAGTTGGATGCCGCAACCCAGTCGCTGAACCGCATACAGCAGGATGAAACTTTCCTCCAGGCCATGGTCTCCCAGGAGACGCAAGAGTTGCAACGCCCCGAGGCCGCCACCGGCGTTTCGGTGGATGAGCGCCGGGCACAACTCAAGACTCTTCTCGCGCAGAAGCAGGAGCTGGAGACTCATTACACCCCCGATCACCCCGATGTCGTCGCCATTTCCCGCGAGATTGCCGATCTCCAGGTGGAGATTAAGCGCTCCTCGACCGAGCCCGTCGCGGCATCGGGAACCGTGAACCGTACTGACCCGCCGCAGCTTCAGCAGCTCAAGGCTCAGCTTCGCGGGGTGCAGCAGTCCATGGCCGCCGCAAAGCAGGAGCAGGCTCGGATTCAACAGGAGGTCCGCGCCTACGAGGGTAGGATCGAGGCCAGCCCGATGGTCGAGGAAGAGTACAAGCAGATCACGCGCGACCATGAAACCGCATTGCAGTTCTACAACAGTCTGCTCACCAAGATGAACGAGTCGTCCATGGCCACAGCCCTCGAACACCGCCAGCAGGGCCAGCAGTTCCACGTCATGGATGCACCCAACCTGCCGGACGAGCCGACCTTCCCCAATCCCTTCATTTTCGCGGGCGGCGGGCTTGCCGCCGGCCTGGCCATGGGCATGATGATCGCGGCCTTCCTCGAGTACCGCGATACTTCCCTGCGCAACGAGAGAGACATCTGGGCGTTTACCAAACTTCCGACTTTGGCCACCATCTCCTTCATCGATGGCCTTGCCCAGGTTGCTCCAAGCCACCAGCAAAATCGTTGGAAGCTTTTCTCCAAAACGAATAAGCCCATCGAAAGCGTGGGCGGGTAGCCATGTACAGATCCTTCTTCGGCCTTCGCGATCTCCCCTTCGGCTCCAGCCCGGATCCGCGCTTCCTGTATATGATGCCGCAGATTCGCGAGGCGCTTGCCTGCCTGCAATACGGCATTGCTACGCGCAAGGGCTTTGTGGTCATGACGGGAGAAGTCGGCACCGGAAAAACCACTCTGCTCAGAACTGTGCTCAGCTCCTTCGCCAAGGATCGCGTTTCAACCGCCTTTGTCTTCAATCCCCGCCTCGATGTGCTCGACTTCCTTGAATTCGTGCTCACCGACTTCGGCATTCCGCCGGTTGCGCGGACCAAGTCGGGGATGCTCATGCAGCTCAATCGCTGGCTGATCGACCGTTTCCGCAATCACGGGTTGTGCGCCATTGTGGTCGATGAAGCGCAAAACCTCTCCTGGGAACTTCTCGAGGAAATCCGTTTGCTGACCAATCTCGAGACCTCTTCGGAAAAACTGGTGCAGATCGTGCTTTCCGGCCAGCCGGAACTGGATGAGAAGCTGCGCGACCCCTGCGTCCGCCAGCTTCGTCAGCGCGTGGCCCTGTGGTGCAAGACCCAGCCGTTGACCGGCGAGGAGACGCAAGCCTACATTGCTGAAAGGCTGCGCATCGCGGGAGCCACCGAGCCGCTGCTCTCGCCCGACGCGGTTCACCTTGTCCATCGCTACTCCAAGGGCATTCCGCGCGTCATCAATTTGATCTGCGAGCATGCCATGATCAGCGCATACGTGGAGCAGATCAAGCCCATCCCGGCGCGCATCGTTCAATCGGTAAGCAATGAACTTGATCTGGACCAGCAACCCTTCCTGATCTCCCCCATTTCCATGTCGGGGCCAACCGAGAATGCCTTGAAAACATCTATGTCCAATACCCTCAAACCCATCGCGGATAACGCCGATTTCCTGAAGGAACGTGAAATATGAGCCGCATATACGAAGCACTTCAAAGAGCAGGTCTGGAGCGGAAGATCGCCCCGGATTCCGAGGCCGTCGAGATTGGAACCCCGGTGGCTGTCGCCGGCGTCGAGGAGTCGGCGCTGGCCAAAGCCGATGTCACGCTGGAAAGCATCGTGCAGCACCCGTGGTCCCCGTCGATGCCCTCCTTCCCCACGCTCGCGGACCGCGGCGCGGGCGTTGAACAGTTCCGCCGCCTGCGCTCGCGCATTTACCAGCTTCGCTATGAGGCTCCCCTGAAGACGATCCTTGTTTCCAGCGGCACCCCGGGAGAAGGCAAGAGCTTTGTCGCGGCCAATTTGGCCATGAGCCTGGCGCGCAACAGCATCAATAACATTCTGCTCATCGACGGCGATCTGCGCCGTCCCACGATCCACAATCTGCTGGGCGCGCCCAGCTCACCGGGATTATCGGAGTATCTGGCGGGAACCGCTGCCGTCGGTGACATCATGCAACGCGACCGCGGCTCTCATAACGGTCAGGCCAACAGCGAGCGCGCCACTTCCAACCTCACGCTTATTCCCGCCGGCAGGTGCGGCGACAACTCTTCCGAACTCGCGGCCAACCACCGTTTCGAAGAGCTGATTGCGACCCTATCCCCGCATTTCGACTGGATACTGATCGACTCCCCGCCGGTGCTGGCGGTTACAGACGCGGTGGACCTTGCCCGCGCCGCCGACGGCGTTATGCTGGTTGTGCGCGAGGCAAGAACCCCCTTCGATGTCGCCCAGCGCGCCTCAGCCGCCTTCAGCAACTCCCGCGTCCTCGGCTTTGTGCTCAATGCCGCCAAAGACGCTCCGCGCAGCGGATCCTATTATTACTACTACCATTACTACGGCGGGCAAGAGCCCAGCGACGGTGCGAAAGGGCGAAAGGACAAGCAGGGCCAGGGATGATCAGGCTTTTTAACGTCTACTATCCGGTCCGGGCATTGATGTTGCTCGTTTGCGAAGCCCTACTCGTGGGTGCATCGTTTCTGCTGGCCACCGTGTACCTGCTCGGCACCGGTGTGGATACATACATTGCCTTGATCTATGAAAACGGGCTCCTGAAAATTCTCGGGATCACCCTTCTCACCTTGCTCCTGTCGTACTACTTCGATCTCTACGAACACGAACGCATTTCCGAACGCTGGGAGATCTATTTTCGGCTGCTCCTGGTGCTCAGCGTTCTGTCTTTTGCCCTCGCCGGCATTCTCTATTTTCTTCCCGACACGGACATAGGCCCCAACGTACTGGTCGTCGGCGCCTCCATCATGGCCATCGCGCTGATCATTTGGCGATGGATCTATGAATGGATGATCAGCCTTTCGATCTTCCGCGAGCGCGTATACGTGCTGGGTTCCGGCGATCGGGCGCACGCCATTGTCGAGACCTTGCGCAAGCGACGCGATGCCGGCATGGACATTGTTGCCGGAAACAGCGGCTCAGCCTCCGATGTGCACTTCGATCGCTTTGCGGCTGACCTCAGCGCCTTCTGTGTACCGAAGACCCGCATCGACCGCATCGTTGTCGCCATGGAAGACCGTCGCGGAGCGATGCCGGTCCGCGAACTGCTTGCCCTGCGACTCAGAGGCGTCGTGATTGAAGATGCCAGTACACTGATCGAGCGGCTCTCCGGCAGGTTGCCCCTGGACGGACTCAATCCCAGCACCCTGATCTTCACGCAGGGCTTCAACGTCAAGGCATCGCTGCAGATTGCCCGGCGCATGGTGTCCATTCTTATCTCTTCTGTTTTGCTGGCCATCTGCTTGCCGTTCATTCCCATCATCGCCCTCGCGGTGCGCTTCTCTTCGCCCGGTCCCATCTTCTTTCGCCAGACCCGTGTCGGCAGGCGCGGCCGCAATTTCACAATCTACAAGTTTCGCACCATGCGCCAGGACGCCGAGGCAAAGGGAGCCGTATGGGCGACCAAGAACGATGCGCGTGTCACATCGCTGGGCAGGCTCATGCGCAAAATTCGCCTGGACGAAATCCCCCAGCTTTGGAACGTCATCCGCGGAGACATGGCATTTGTCGGTCCCCGGCCGGAACGCCCCGAGTTTGTGCAATGGCTAAGCAACGAGATCCCCTACTACGACCTGCGGCACATGATCCGCCCGGGGATCACAGGTTGGGCACAGGTGCGCTTTCGCTATGGCGCCAGCCTTGAGGAGACCAAGCAAAAACTCGAATACGATCTATACTACGTGAAGCACATATCCCTGGGTCTCGACCTGCTCATCATGTTTGAGACGATCAAGACGATCATGCTGCGGAGGGGCGCTCAGTGAAGACCCTCTGCTGGCTATCGCTGATCGGCATCCTCTATACATATGCAGGTTACCCGGTTTTCATGTGGATGCTGGCGCGGTTGCGGCCGCGGCCGTGGACGGCCGGTCCGATCGCCCCCAGCGTAAGCGTCGTGCTCGCGGTGCATAACGGGATAGCGCTGCTCCCCCGCAAAATTGAGCACCTGATTGGCCTTGACTACGCGAAGATCGAAGAGATCGTTATCGTCTCGGATGGCTCGACGGACGGCACCGCGGAATTGCTGGCCCAGACGCGGCACCCGCGTCTCCACCCAATCGTCCTCGACGAGCACCAAGGCAAGGCAGTCGCCCTTAATGCCGGAGTGGCGCAAGCTACCGCGGATCTGATCCTGTTCGTGGATATCCGGCCCGAGATCGCTCCGGGCGCGATCCAGAAAATGGTCGGCAACTTCGCCGACCCTAGCGTCGGATGCGTGTCCGGCGAACTCACCCTGCGCCAGGGTGACCACGATGCCGCCTCTGCCGCAGTGGGCGGGCTTTACTGGCGCTATGAACAGTGGATCAGAAAATGCGAAGCGGCCTTCGATTCCCCGGTCGGCGTTTATGGGGGCTTCTACGCCGTTCGTCGCCAACTGGCTGTCCAACTGCCCCCCGGAATCATCCTGGACGACATGTTTCAACCTCTCTCGATCATCCGCCAGGGCTACCGCTCCGTGCTTGATCCGAAGGCCTGTGTCTACGACACCTGGCCGGAGAAAGTCGAGGGCGAGTTTCATCGCAAAGTCCGCACCTTGGCGGGAAACTTCCAGCTCTTTCAGCTCGCGCCCTGGGCGCTGACTCCGCGGAATCGCCTTCTCTTTCAACTTGTCTCCCACAAAGTCATGCGCCTTCTCGTGCCTTACCTGATGGTTCTTCTGCTTGTTTCCTCGCTGGCGCTGGCGCCCGGCTCTCCATTCTATGCGGCCCTCGCTGCTTCGCAGATACTCGTCTGGGCCGCCGCCATCGTAGTCCTGCCCTTTAGAATTCCCGGTCTCCAGCGTATCGCGGCTCCGGCCGGCGCTCTGCTGGTGCTGAACGCTGCCGCCGTGGTCGGACTGTATAAGTTTCTTGCCGCGCGCGGCCAACTCTGGAAGATTTGGATTTCGCGCCCGGTTGCGGCGAAAGACTAGCACCTGGCGCAACCACCGTCTGGATCTGCCCGCGGAGAGAATGTGCGCCGCCTGGTTGGCGGGCCTCGCAGTCGGCGAATGGAGTCAGGTGGCCTTGGTGAGACGGGTTGAAGACTCATGAATCCGATCATTCAATGACCCTGAGCCGCTTGCCGCTAGCTGTCGTCCATGCGCCCCGGCGATGCTTCTGAGAGGAGACCATCGGGATGGGCAGTAGCTCGAGGAAGCAATGGAAGGTGCTGGTCCTGGACGGCGATAGCGCCGCGGGCCTGGAGACCATTCAGAGCCTTGGCGCCCACGGCTGCTCCGTCCATTCCGTTTGTTTGCGTTCTGAGCAGGCTCGAAGCCGTTCCAGATTCCTCGACAGACGCACGGATCTGGCAGGTTCGGATGACCAGGTTATAGCTGAGCTCGTGGAAATGTTCCGGGCCGAGAACTACGACCTTGTGGTTCCCTCAACCGAGGTGGGCTTGCTCGCAATGCTTTCCCCCAGGATCCCCGCCGAAATGTATCGACGAGCGGTTTTGCCCGCGCGGGCAAGCGTTCAAACTGCCCTGGACAAACAGGCGGTCTGGAACCTGGCTCGGCGCCTCGATGTCCGGGTGCCTGCCTCGGAGTTGGTCTCTTCTCTGAGCCCGCCGCCAAAAGCCTTCCCCGTGGTCCTTAAGCCCGTGTTCAGCAAAATCAGCGCGTCCGGCGTGGTTCAGGAGTTCCGCGTGACCATCGCAACCGACCTGGATCGGTGGCGGACGGCGCTTGCATCCACCTATTTGCACATCCCCGTTCAACAGCAGCAATACGTGCCGGGAAAAGGCTTAGGCGTGGAGATGCTTTTCGAGCACGGGACGCCCCGTTGGGCCTTTCTTCACGATCGAGTGCATGAATTCCCGCTAACCGGCGGCGGCAGCAGCTATCGCGTCTCGCTCGACTTGCGAGGTGACTTAGTCGAAAGTTCAACCAGGCTCTTATCTGCGCTTGAGTGGCACGGCGCCGCGATGGTTGAGTTCAAAGTCACTCCGGAAGGTGAAGCATATCTCATGGAAATCAATCCTCGATTGTGGGGGTCGCTTGCGCTCGCCATCGATTGCGGAGTGGATTTCCCCGCTGGGTTGCTCTGCCTGGCCACCGGACAACCTCTTCCCCCGCAACCCAAATACCGCACCGGTTATTACGCTCGGAATGTTTACCGGGATGTCCAGTGGTTCAAGGCAAACTTGAAGGCAGACCACTCGGATCCTTTGCTGCTCACAAAGCCCATCTTCGTCTCGATGATCGAATGGTTGCGTCCCTTGCTCGGCAAAGAGAGCTGGGACTTCTTTTGCTGGAGCGACTTAGGGGTTGTGTTAGGCGAATTGAGGGTGCTTGGCCATCAATACTGGACTCGCATTGTGAAAGCGATCAACCTGCGCTGGCTGCGTTTGTACCTTAGGCATATCCAGCAGCCGCGAACGCTTCGAAGGCTGCACAGGCGGCGGATCGCCAAGGTACTTGTGCTCTGCTACGGGAACATCTGCCGCAGCCCGCTCGCGGCTTCGTTGGCGGCGCGCCGGTTCCCAAATGCATCCTTCGCATCTGCGGGTTTTTATCCCGCCATTGGCCGTCGCTGTCCCGATTTTGTGCTTGCCGCGGCGGATGAACAAGGTGTCGATCTCTCCCAACACCGTTCGCAACTGGTCGATTCGAAGATGATCGATGATGCCGACCTGGTCGCGATCATGGACATCCGCAACTACAACCTTCTCAGGATGCACTTCCCTCAATCGCTGGAAAAGACTCTTTTCTTCGGGATGTTGTTGCATGAACCGCAACTGGAGATCGGAGACCCTTACGACGACCCGGCATCCATGCCGTCGGTTGCCTCAAAGATTAGCCGCGCGATCGAACGCATGACAAGCTTCCTGCGGTGATTGATAAGAGCGGGAAGAAAGAAGAGTACCTCGGGCTGCCCCACCATCCGCCTCGCACTCGCAGCGAATCAATCAGGGCCAATAGCTGCCTGTTAGGCTGCACACCGCCGACTGCACCCGGAACCGGTTCCAGCTTTGGCTGCCCACCTTGTTTCTCTTTATATCGTATGCGCAGGTCTTCCCTGGCATGTTCCTTCCGCCATGATGGGAAAATGCGGCCCGATAGCCTGACTCGCGCGCTATCCTCTGAGTCTCGATCGAGAAGCTCAATTTGGCTCCCACAGGATAGGCAAGCACATCGGTGGCGATGCCAAGTTGTTCCTTCAGAATCGACCGCGATCGGGTCAACTCCTCGGCTTGCCGGTCCGCTGCCAACTGGTTGAGGACTTGGTGCGAGTGCGTATGGGACCCGATCGCCATCCCCTCTGCAACCATCTCCCGGGCTTCACCCGCGTTCAAAAAGCGGCGCATCGTTCCGGGGAGATTATCTCCTCTCGTTTGTTCCGCCAAATCCTCCATGAACCGCGCGGCATCTAAGTTTTCCGGCCTCTTGTATAACTTGAGAACCGCCCGCAAGCTATCTTCTAGGCCATCCTTGACGATATCGACCGCCAGATCGGCCGGATAGTGAAGTGAAAACCGGCGGCTCCGCCCGGTCTTCATTAGATAAGCTATGTGATCCCACCAGGGAACCTTAGTGGACCCAATCATGCCTGTAACAAGAAAGAAAACCCCTTGCGCGCCATGAGAGCGTAAGATGGGAAAAGCGATCTCGTAGTTGTCCCGGTAGCCGTCGTCGAACGTGATCAACACCCGGCAGCGGCGGACTCTCTCCTTGAGCCTTCCGTCGACAAATGCCAATGCCTCCTCCAGCGTCACCAGCAATCCGCGCCGCTTGAGATAAGATATCTGATCGTTGAACTGGTCGCCGGTTGCCGAAAATGCGCCGGGATCGAAAAGATCCTCATCGGGGTTTCCGATGCGGTGATAAGTCAGCACCAGAAGAGAATCTCGAGCGGGAAGACGTGCCGCCAGCCATAAGGCGCCACTCCAAAGCAACCCTCGCGCGATTAACTCCCGCTTTCCACCGATGCCGATACTGTAGGTCATGGCAACGTCATTCTAACAGCGATCGTTGCCTCGCACCAACCAGGCTGGAGGAGGGCATCGGATTCACACTGTCGGGCCAATCGGCGAGATTTCGAACCTAATCGCTCTTGCGGCAGCAACGGGGCCTCCTATAATGGTTGGTGGCGCTTACCGGGTTAGTTCTTCCGCCGGAGGGCTGCTAGGATGGAGTTGGTTCATCGTCCAAAGGAGAATAGAACCGCCATGGTTTACGCGAAGAGGTTGGCAATTTCCGTGCTGGGGATCTCCGTCATTCTGTCTGGTTGTCTGTATTGCTACCACCTCATTGAGGTCAGAGCCGCGAAGCTTGAGCACACTGCGCCGCCGGCGCCCTATTTTCCGCCGGGCGCCGTCTGGACGCAGGACGTGAGTCACGCGCCTCTCGATCCTCAGTCCTCCGCAATGATCAACTGGCTCGCGGATGCGGGCGGATGGGGGCGTGGCAGGATGCAAGTCGACTTCAGCCTTCGGGTGTTGCAGGCAGATGCCAACACTCCCTCTGTTCCCTTCCGCAAAGGCAAGGTGTTTTACACCCCGGATTCCGACCTTCCGTCGACCATTCCCCTGCCCGTCGGGGGCGCCATTGAAGGGCAGTCCGGCTATGAGTGCGATATCGATCAGAACGATTGCCATCTCATCGTCGTCAACCGCAGCCAAGGCAAGCTCTACGAAGCCTACCAGGCCAACTACGCAGAAGGTTTTCTAACCGCAACTTTTGTCGCGATATGGGACCTCAATCGTGTCTATCCGCCGTCGGGACGTGGGGACCAGTGCACTAGCGCCGACGCCGCCGGATTCCCGATCGCTCCATTGCTCTTCAATGCGGACGAACTGGCAACTGGAAGCATCAACCACGCCATTCGCTTCATTCTTCCCAATCCGCGAATGCGCGCGCACGTATTTGTGCATCCCGCCACACATGCCGGCGCTCCGCACGGACCAGTTTCCGCGCCACCGTATGGCGCCCATTTTCGCTTGAAGGCTTCTTACGACCTGTCGCAGCTCACACCGCCAGCTCAGGTCGTCGCGCGAGCTATGCAAAAATACGGCATGTTCCTGTCCGACGGCGGTAACATCGCCCTGACCGCAGAGAACGACGCGGACACGACCGCGAAGTATGCCGGCCTGGGTTTCGGTTCCCACGATTTGCAGGCCCTCAAGGTAACAGACTTTGAAGTCGTCGATGGTGGAGCGCCAATTCCGTTGACCGACAACTGCGTCCGGAATCGGTGAGGCGAAAAGCTCGTTCCCAGGTTCGCTCCAATCGCGGAACAAGCTCATTCCGCGCTCTTGGGCCTCAAGCATGAAGTCGAAAGCGTATCTCGCCGGCGGCCCTCGACAACCCGCCCGTTGATTACCGCATTCGCAAGGACAAGTAATTCAGCACTTAGCTGCGTGCCGGACCCGAGCAGTGTTCCGGTAAAGCTCCATGTAGGCCCCCACCATCGTTTCTAAGGTAAAGTGCGTGCGGTACGCGGATTCCGCGTTAGTCGAGAATTGTTCCCGCTCAGTGTGGCTGCCCGCCATCCGGAGAATCGCGGCAGTCAATTCCTCGGGATTCATCGCCGACGCCATGTATCCGGCCCGCGCAAGCCGAACGACTTCTGCCATGCCGCCCACATCGGTCACGATTGCTGGAAGCCCAAGCGAGAAAGCCTGCAAAAGCGCCATGGGCAATCCCTCGGACTTAGACGACATGATGAAGACATCGGCCGCGGAAAGGAACGGCGCCACGTCGAGTTGCTGGCCCCAGAAGGTTACCTGCGCGGCAATGCCCAATTCCGCGGCCAAGCCTTCCAGCGCCTTGCGTTCACTTCCATCGCCCACCATCCACAGCCGCAGGCCCGGCATAGCTTCCAGCGCGGCACCAAAGGCATTGAGCAACAGCGCGTGATTCTTCACCGGCGCAAGCCGGCCCACGTAGACCAGCGTGAATCCACCATTTGGCGGCAACATCTTATCTGCAACGCGCGCCATCTGGACTGCGCCGTTGTAAACGCGCACGATCTTTCTCACCGGCACGCTGTGAATGTCTTTCAAGTTGTTCACCGTTGCGTCGCAGATGCCCACAATCCAGTCACAAAAACAAGCCGCAATGGCGTACTTCAACTCCACAGCTGGCCTGCGCGGCCGCGCCACCAGGCTATGCCGGGTCGACACAATGCTTGGAACGCCCGCCATTCTGGCGGCCATCGCCGCATAGATGGTTGGCGTAGGGTTATGAAGATGTACCACATCCGGCCGCGACGCCTTGAAGATGTGGAAGAAACTTCGCATGGAATCCAATAGATGCCGGCCCACGTTCGCCTGCACGGTGAAGCCTTCCTTGCGCATCTGCTCGCCGAGCGGGCCGAGAACTCCAACCGAATAGACGGACGGATCGTGACCCTGCTCCCGTTGCAGACGACACATCTGCGACACGAGTGTCTCGGCGCCGCCCACTTCCATGCTGTCCACAACATGCGCAATCTTCATACAGGAAGATTAACCCTCCGGCAGCGCGGCAATGGTCCCCTTCTGTCCCCTAACCTTTCCCGCGAGCCGCTTGGACCCCTCGAGTCATCCCACCATGTGCAGGATTCGGATCATGAGGTACATCACTACCAGCATCAAGATAGCTAGTGCGCCCGCAAAGAGCAGCACACGCCCCAGCGGCATTCGGGGAGCGATCATGCCTCGCCGCAAAGCCATTTCGAAGACTACCTCGGACATGCCGCCAAGCATGAACAGCGTCATTACAAAAGCGCGGGACAGAAACCAACCGGCAACCAGAAAGCCGGTAAGCGACAAAACCATCAACCCTCCCAGGCGATTGATCTCTGCCTTGTCGACTTCCTCGACCTTGCCCGTCGTCTCCGGAAAGAGCCCTACCTCAAATGCGGTTGGCTCTCCCTCAGTCACCTTCGTTGGCGAAGCGACCGCCAGGGCATTCCTGAAGGTGGGAAACAGGAAAAGAGCCCAGAAGTAAAGGCCGATCAGGCCTAGCTCTGCCGCGCATACGATGATCGAGTTGTGTGCGGTCAGATCGGCAAAATCGCGCATTTTCCCAAAGCCCACTCCAAACAAGGGATGAGACTTTAGAAGCTCCAACCCGGCGCCCCAAAGAGCCGTGCGGTCCGATCCCGCCTCGGCTGAAATCTCTCGCCCGGCGGTGGCGTTCAGGGCCAACGCGGCAACGAGCAGCCCTCCCGCGATCAGCGCCGAAAGTACCGTCCCAATGCGGCGCCGCGCCCCCACCAACAACACCGCCGTCAGGGCCAGGAGCGCCCCGCGAGAGTGCGTGAGGTATATCCCGAATAACAAGAAACATACCGGCAGAATCACCCACACAAAGTTTGAAAGCGTTTTTTTCGGCCGCCAGAAGATGAATACCAAAGGAGTCACGCAGACAATCAACTGGCCTAGATCATTCGGGTCGTTGATCTCTCCATGCCCTTTCAGCCTATAGAACCAATCTCCCGGACCGTGCCATTGCGGCAAGAGATAGGTGCTTCCCGTGGCATCCTGCACTGCAACCGGGTCCTGGAAGAGTCGCGCATGGACAGGTTCGACGCTGCCTTCATGCAGCATATCGTAGCCCCCGCGCCCAATCACAAACAGGCACACAAACACCATGAGGGCGACCACAGCTTGAAGCCTCCTCTTCGTGTTGCACTGCAAGCACACTAGAATGAACCCAAACGCATTTGGCAGGAACAACAGGGCCGCCACTACGCCTCCACCGGCCCAACCCGACATCAATATCGACAAAAAACTCGCAATTGCCAACCCAATCAGGGCTATGAACTGCGGTGTTCTAAAAAAGAACGATTTCATCAGTTGCGGCAGAGAGAAGATCAACGCCATCGCGGCAAAAATTAGCTCAATATGAATCTCCGCAAGCGACCCGAATAAGCTGGTCGGCGTCAGGTAGTACGTAAGGAAATAAAGAATGCTTAGAACCAAGCCCATTGTGATTGACCCGCGCAGCCATGGCGCCCGTCATCAGGATAACCTACATGGCGGCCCGAAATCCATTCGCCGCGCTGCTTGAACGTGGCGATCAAAAATCACCACGAATGCACAACAACTGCGCGCGCCAGGCCGGGAGCGGAGGCGATTCCAGCATGCTCGACAACGATCGCCTGCCCCACCGCCTCTACGGCGCTTGCCGATAATGGGAACTGCTCGCCAAGAAACGGCTTTCCACCAGTTTCCACATAAGGAGCGATGCAAGACCGACAAGAGACAGGCTCACCAGCAGGAAAGCAACCGGGGGGAGCTTTGTGAGCCCGCACTGAATCATGGTTTGCAATATGGGCCAATGAACGATATATACGCCATAAGAGAAATCCCCGTATTTCGAGAAGTTCCCGAAGTACCGCCAGAAACCGACGGCGAAGACAACACCGGAAATCCACAAAACGTCGAGGATGCCTGCGAAGAAGAAATGGTCGAGAAGAAACAGGCCTGCGGTGATTATCGCTATGGTCCGGAAATGAAGCTTCAACTTGTCGAAATAAACTAGAAGCAGAATACCGGCGCTGAAGTATACAAGTTGCGCCGGAAACTGTACCTCCATTCTGGCGTAGATTGTGCGTGACCGGTCCAGGGAAGCCAGTGCTCCGAAACCATATTTCCATATTGAGGAGAGACAGAATATCGTGCCAATGACTCTCTTGATTCCATATCGCTTGCACAAATAGTGAATAAAGGGAACAAGCAGATAAAAGACGACCTCAATCTTGAGTGTCCAAAGCGCGCCGTTGACGGCTGCGATGCTATTGGACGTAAACACTCCTGGAAGCGAGGGCGCAAGGAAGTTGAGAAAAAGGAGATTCGCGCCAAGATACTTCCAGAACCCAATTCCATAAGAATGCATAGGGAAGGACGCGCCTAGGGGAGGCAGAACAAGGGCGGCCAGCATAATAATCGTAAAGTAGGCTGGATAAATGCGCCTGACGCGCTTTTCGAGATACGAGGCCATGGAAGATGACCGGGTATAACTGCGGTAAATCAGCAGCCCGCTGATGACAAAGAAGCCCCTGACGGCAAATTGAGGGGAAAAGTAAGTGCCAAAGAAGGAGAAGGCGGAGAGATTTGTCAGCGCGTGGATATGAAAAAAGACAACGATGGATGCAAAGATCAAGCGAAGGCAATCCAGGTTGTTTCGACTGAAGTCCGCGCCGCCTTTCAATCCGTTGCCTCCTTGGGCTCCTGCAACACCTCAAGAGAATTAGAACCCATCATCTGTTACGTACTTTTTGGAAATCTTTGAAGAAGTCGGCATCTTGAAGGGCACGGGCTTCATCCCGCACCTAAAGCCAGCAAGACTTGCCGGGCTTTAGCCCTGAGGGAATGTCTGCTGCAGAGTAAGCCTTGTTCATGGACTTCTTAGATTATAACCCAGCCCTGATTGCAAGGCAGGAGCCGGACGCTGACGGAAGTGTGGGCAATGAGAAGCTCCTTGCGGAAGCGCGTTGGATAGGAGATGTTCTCCGGCCGATTGCGAAACTTAATTAATCTGGCGGCCGAAACCGCCAAGGAACTGGCGGGCAGAACTGGTCCATCACCGATAGGCCGCGTTTAAGATGAGAACCGGAGGCGCCCATGTTTACTCCACAGCCGATCGGATTCGTCAGCAGCCCCTTCCACGACCCAGCCGCCATTCCCAAAGGCCTGGGCGCCCAGCACCCGGAAGAGGGCATACTCCGTATCCTGCCCGAGTTCGAGGCGGGCCTGACCGACATCGAGGGCTACTCGCACCTCATCGTGCTCTGGGCCTTCGACCGTTCCGAGGGCTTCGATCTGCTCGTCACGCCGCCCTCCGACAGCCGCCCTCACGGCCTCTTTACCACCCGCTCGCCTCGCCGTCCCAACCCCATTGGCCTCACCGTCGTCCAACTGCTCCGCCGCGAAGCCGCCTCGCTCCGCGTGCGCGGCATCGACATGCTCGACGGCTCGCCCATCCTCGACATCAAGCCCTACCTCTCCAACGTCCCTGCCGAGACGCTGCGCCGTGGATGGCTGGCCGATGCCGAAGCCAGGACCGAACAACCGGAAGCCTTTGTCCCACCCCGATCGTGACGGCTTTGCATGCCTCCGTCTATCCCAGTCTATCGAATGCCCAGCAACTTGTGGGTCTGCAAACTCAGCCGCCACTGCGGATGATCGAGGCAATATCGGAGCGCCAACCGGGTATTCGCCTCGCGGCCGGGCCCATCCATGGGCTGCAAAAAAAAGTGGCGGAATGCGAGCCCGATGAAGTCCTCCGGATCGGCTCCGGGTTGTGGAAAGACCAGCTTCAATTCGTCTCCGCTCCGCTGGATCGGTTCTGTGCCAGCCTTGGGGCTCACGCAAACCCAGTCCAGCCCCGCCGGCGCAGCAACTGTCCCGTTGGTCTCGACAGCAATCTCAAAACACCGCGCGTGTAGCGCCTCGATCAGCCCTCCGTCAAGTTGCAGAAGTGGCTCTCCGCCCGTGCACACCACAAACCTCTTCCCTCCTGCGGAATCAATCGGCCATTTCTCCTCGATCGCCGCCGCTAAGGCCTCGGCCGTTCGAAACTTTCCGCCGCCCTGGCCGTCTACTCCCACAAAATCCGTGTCGCAAAAACCGCAGATCGCCGCGGCTCTGTCCTCTTCCCGGCCCGACCAGAGATTGCAGCCCGCAAACCGGCAGAAGACCGCTGCGCGTCCCGTCTGCGCGCCTTCCCCTTGAAGCGTATAGAAGATCTCCTTGACGGCGTAACTCATAGAAACCAGCTTTCAGTCGGTAGCCTTAGCTTCTAGCTCATCGAGCAAGGGTTGGGGCCGTCAACTTGGCGCGATCAAGCCAAGAGCTAAAGGCTAGAAGCTCGCTTTTTGATACCGCAGCGGGTCCTCAATCCCATTTTCCCGGAATCCCTTCCGCCGCAGCAGGCATGAGTCGCATTCCCCGCACGGCGCGCCTGCAGGCGACGGATCGTAGCAACTGCTGGTCAGTCCGTAGTCCACGCCCAGTTCGATTCCCTTGGCAATAATCTCCGCCTTGGTCATGGCGATCAGCGGCGTATGAATCGTGAGATTCTGACGGCCTTCGACGCCCGCCTTCGTCGCCAGGTTGGCCATCTTCTCGAAGGCCGCGATGTATTCCGGCCGGCAGTCCGGGTAGCCGCTGTAGTCCAGCGCATTGACGCCAATAAAAATGTCGTTCGACCCCAGCACCTCCGCCCATGCCAGCGCAAACGCCAGAAAGATCGTGTTGCGCGCTGGAACGTACGTGATCGGAATCCCCTCGGCCATCTCGTCCGCCGTGCGTCCCTTGGGTACGTCTATGTCGCCCGTAAGAGCCGACCCGCCAAAGACCTTCAGGTCGATTTCCGCAATCTTATGGCTCTCGACGCCGATCGATGCGGCCACGCGGCGCGCAGCCCCAAGTTCGACAACATGCCGCTGCCCGTAAGAGAATGAAAGCGCGTAAAGCGCGAACCCTTGGCTCCGGGCAATGGCCAGCACCGTGGCCGAGTCCAGGCCTCCGCTCAGCAGAACCACCGCTCTCTTCCTATCGGTCTCCATAGCTTGGCTTAATCTATCTCCGCTTTGGGAACTTCCTCGGCTCTCCCCATCCTCGAGGCATTGCCTGGACGGCCAGTCCTCGCCGCCCTTGCCGATGTCCATTGCCGGCGAAATCGGGTTGCGCTCGTCGATATACGCCTCGATGCACTGGTCGAGCACGCCCTTGGCTTCCAGGATGAACTCCACCGCGTCCCGCGCCGCGCCGTGCCCGCCGCGATTCGGCGTCACGTAATGCGCTTCGGCCTTCACCCGCTCGCGCGCATCGTCCACCGCGACCGCAAAGCCGCACTCGCGCATCGCCGGCAGATCGATCACGTCGTCGCCCACATACGCAATCTCGTCGAGCGTCACTCCTTCCTTCTCCATGATCTCGCGCACCGCTTTCATCTTGAAGGCCTGGCCCTGGTAGACGAATTCGAGTCGCAGGTCTCGCGCGCGCAGGGCTACCGTCTCGCTGATTCGCTTGGTAATGATGCCGCACTTCAATCCGCCCAGCCGCGCGAGTGAGATGGCCGTGCCGTCATGCGCGTTGAAGCCCTTGGCCTCCACCATCGTGGTGGATTGAATGCCGAACCCGGCCTGGCCGTCCTTTCCACGCAAATCCTCCAAAGCTCCGCCGCCCGCACTGCCAGGACTAGGGCCAGGGGAGGGGAAGAGCCAGATGCCGCCGTCGGTCAGAACTCCATCCACGTCGAAGAGAATAATTTTGATGCGCCGGGCGCGATCCTGCGCGGAGAGTGTCATGCTTCAATTCTACCCACCGCTTCCGGACACCTGCTGCAAGGTCCGCCTATTCACGAGAAAATGGAACAATGGATTCGAATTCACCCGCCGCCACGCCGCAGTCTGTCCCCGCGCTCGAACCCGGCGACTACTACATCGAGGGCGCCAACCTGGTTTTCACCGCGGCGTATCACCTCAAGCGCGGCTCCTGCTGCAACTCCGGCTGCCGCCACTGCCCCTACGGATTCGCGGCGCCAGACGTGGACGCAGCGGATGCGCCGGAGCCGCCGGAGCCGTTTCCGGAAGACTGACCCGCTGCCGGAGATGCCGCCGCCGCAACCGGCTCCCGCACCAGCACCGCAAAGCGCGGAAACGCAAAACTCCCGCCCGCATCGTCGATCACATTCAACTGGCAGATGTATGGTCCCGGCTTCAGCCCCGCCAGCGGCACATCCAGTTCGATAGCCACCGCATCGCGGCCTTCCACATTGATCGCCCGCGCCTCCACCTCCGGCGTCTCGTAGACTTTTGTCGCGCCCTGGATCAGCTCCAAACTGCTCAGCAGCTTGATCCCCGGTTTCGTGCCCTTAGGAGCGTTTTCCGCAGCCTTCTCCCGCGCCGGGCCGTAGATCTCGTACAGCAAATACAGGTGCTGGTCCTGGCGAAAGACGTGGCTGATATTGGGCACGTACTCTTCCCCGCCGCGAACCATAGGAGTTGTCTTCTTGCTCGGCTGCCGCATCGAGGCCAGAATGATCGAGCTCATCTTCAGCGGCGCCTTCTTCATCTCCGGCAGCACGATCTCCGCTTCAAACGAGCCCATGCGCCCGGTCTGGTTCTCGCGAATCACAAACTTCAGCCGGTACTTGCCCGGCGGCAGATTGAAGCTGGTGGTGTACTGGATGTTCTTCTGCCGCGCCTGCAACGAGGGATCCAGATTCAGCTTCACCGTCTCCCGCGCATGACCGATCGGCCGCTTGGCCTCGTCGATCACCGCGCCGATGATGTCCAGCGTCGCCTTGTCCTTGTCGCCGCCCTTGACAAACGGAATCTGCGAGCCCGGCACGATCAGCGAAACCGGCACAAAGAAGCGGTTCTCATCCAGCCGGAAGTACATCGCGTCCATGTAGACCGCCATGTCCGTCGCCGGCAGATCGCTGGCCAACTGCTCCTCAAGCTCGCGCTCCCGGTCCTCGCGGCCAGAGTGCTTGAAGTCCGCCGGAGCGTAGTAGCCGGGCCGGTATTCCAGCTTCACCCCCGGCCGGTCGATCTTGATCGTCAGCTTGCGATACTTCCCGTCCCGCGCCGGATTCGTCGAGCGAAATCCGATGGCGTAATACGCCGAAGTGTCCCGCTCCACTTGCGCAAACGCCGGCGCAAAATCGTTGGAGTCGAAGAACGCCTTGCCTCCCGTATCGATACTCAGCGTGGACATCACCTCCTGCGTGGCGAAGTTGGCGTTCATGTTGTTGGTGAGCGCGCCGCCATTATAGGCGCCCGTCCCGCGCAGGCTCCCGGTCGAAGCGTCGCCCAGCGGCGAAATCGCTTGCAAGCCGCGCGTGTCCACGCTGTAGATGGCCAGGTTGGCCCGCACCGCCGCGTTGATCGCCGCGCGCAGCGAGGCCTGGTTCTCAATCCCGTCCCGTGAAATCCCTCCGGAAAAATAAAGCAGCGACTTTTTCTCCGTGATCTTTTCGAGAGCTTTCGCCACCGCTCTCAACGCGAACAGTTCGCGGTCGGTGTTGATGTCGTTGTACTCGCTCTCGTCGGGCGTGTAGCCGGTGGTATCCTCCACCTGGTTCGAGTTCGCCGTCGCGCCCTGGGCAAAGCCCTGCCCTTCGGTGCCGTTATAGACGGCGACCTGGTTGATGAGCGCCTGCTTGTCCGCGGTAAAATCCTGGTCAACCTTGAGCGTGTCTCCGAGCGAGACCAGCGCCACCAGGTCGGCTGCCTGCATCTTCTTCTTGAGGAAATCCTGCGCCGCCTCCACGCTGCGGTCCAGATCCTCGGGCTGCATCGAAGTCAAATCGAAGAACATCACGATCAGGCGGTGATTGCGCAAATCCTCGGGCTTGGCCACCACCACGGCTTTGCCGGCGCTCACGCTCGAGCCCGCGGCCAGCCCGCTGATCGTGGCCTCGTTCAGTGGCGTGGCCTTGTCCACGCTCTCAAAGTCGAAGGTGTCGATCTGCTGCTGCTTGCCGCTCTCGTAGATGGTGAAGTCGCTCCGTTTGAGCCCCAGCACCATTTCGCCGGTCTTCGCGTCGCGCGCCACCACGTTGGTCAGCACCAGCTCGCCGTTCATCTTGAGCACAAAGCCTCCCTGCGGCGTAGACGAGACCTGGCCGCTCGCACCCAGGGCCGAATCCTGCGCAAGCGCCTGCTGCGTCCCCGGCGTCATCAACGCGAGCGCCGCAACCCAAGCCCCGATCCTCCGCGCCCAAACTGTCATTGCTTTCTCTTCCGCCACATGCTGGGTGCCCCAGGTCTCGCTTCTGAGACCTGGGATCTCACTAACCTGCTAACTCGCTACCACCACGTGCGAAGCGCGGCTAACACCGCTAACTCCGCCAACTCCGCTAACTCCGCTAGAACCGGAACCTCCCCGTAAACTGAAACGACCGCATCGCCGCGGTCGAAGTTACCTGTCCAAAGGTTGGCGAAACCACATTTGTATCCACGCCCGAGTACTGAACCGTGTTGAACACATTGTTGATCGTGGCCCGCATCTCCATGCTGCGCGTCTCGCCCAATTGCATCGTCTTCGAGAGCGACATATTGTTCTGAATCGTCCCCGGCCCGGTGATGGAATTGCGCGAAGCCGTGCCATACAATCCAGCGGGCGCGGCAAAGGCCGCGGTATTGAACCACTTCAACAGCGACCCGCCTCCCGCCGTGATGGAAACTCCCGGCACGCGATCCGGCCTGAGCGTTCCGGCCGTGCCCCGCGCCACATCGGCCATCGCCGCCGCATAACTCGGCGTAAGTTGCGTCCCGGTCGCAATGGTATAACTCCCGGAGATCGAGAATCCCTCCAGGATATGGGAACCCGCGCCGGTGGTTACCCAGAACTTGTCTTTCCCAAATGGCAACTCGTAGAGATAGGTCCCGCTCGCCTTATGACGCACATCGAAACTGGAGTTTCCCTCCTCGGCGGCAATGTCCTGCCAGTTTTGCGCCACCACTGTCGAGGTCCCGCCCACCGAGCCCGCGTCGTCGATCGAATGCGAGTACTGATAGTTCGCTCCCAGCGCAACGCCCTTTGAGAGCCGCTTGTTCACCCGCAGCGTCCCCGCTTCGAACCTCGAAAAGGCCGCCGCCTGTTCGAAGTTGAAGTTATGGCTGGTTGGCGTGGGGAGCGGCGCAATCGTGACGTCCAGGCGGCTGCCCCTGGAGCCGTTGTAGCCCGCGTTCAGCACGATCCCCCAGGGCAGCGTCTTTTGCACGTCCAGATTCCACGCCTCTACATAGGGCAGCTTGTAGTGGGGGTCGAGCGCATAGTTGCCCGTCGTCGCAGGCGCGGGAAATCCCTTCGCCAGCGAAAGGCAGTCGGTCGCCACCGCTCGGCATTCTGTCGCCGCTTCGTTGGTCTGCTCGTTGGCAAAGGGAGGCTGGTGCGCCATGGTGCTGGCAAAGCTCGCGTACTGGCCCACGGTGTAGTTCATGCCGAAGCCGGTCCGCAACACGGTCTGCTTCGGCAGCCGCAGCGCCACGCCCAGCCGGGGCGCAACTGCCAGCCGGAATGGATGAACCAGCGAATCCGGGAGACTGCCGCTCGAAGGACCCAGGCCGCCGGCCTCGACCTCGTTGGTCTCCGTAAAACCCCCCGCCGGATTGGTGTCCACAAAGGCCAGATGTCCGTACTTCTCCGTGTACGGCGCGTAAAACTCGTAGCGCAGCCCGTAAGTCAGCGTCAGATTCGACCGCGCCCGCCAGTCGTCCTGCGCGTACACATCCATGGTGTTGTCGCGCAGGTAGCTCTTCGCGATCGCCGCGTCGATGGTCGTCTCCTGCGGCTCGCCCAGCAGAAAATCCCCCAACGAAGAGCCTGTGTAGAGACCGGTGAAGTAATACGTGCCTGTTGCATTCGAGCCGCCCAGAAAGTCGCGGTGCACCCTTCGGTAGTCGCCGCCATAACGCATGTTGTGTTTGCCATGAATCCAGCTCAGCGTCTCGCTCAGCGAGATCGTCTGCGACACCGAAGAACTCGGCTGCAGTTGGCTCAGCCCGGTCAGATTGCTCAGCTGCACATTCGGCAGGCCGTAGTTGAGCGGGCTTGTGTTCAACGCATCGCCGCCCGGCCCCAGAATGCCGATCTGGGTCGCAATATCGGTCTGGTTGGTGAAGAAGTTTGTTGTCTGGCTCTGGCTCCGGTTCCAGCTCGCGTTGAAGATGTTGGTTACCTTGTGATAACCCACCGTGTAGCCGGCCTGCACGCTGTTCGAGTCCGACCGGCCTTTCCCGCCCAAATCTGGAAACAGGTTGATGTGGTCCGATGCCGAGTGGCTCCAGTTGTAGTTGAAGTTGATGCTCTGGCGCAGCCCTTGATTCTGATTCCTGCGCCCGCCGCCACCTCCGCCGAACCCGCCGCGACCCCCTCCTCCCCCCAGCGTCGCGTTCTTGCCCAGGCTCCTCATATAGCGAACCCCGGCCTGGGTCGAATTCGACTGCGCCGTCGTCAGCAGATGATAGTTCTGCGTGTCGCCAGGCAGGTTCGGCTCGGGAAAGTACTTGAGCAGCGCCACCGCCTGGCTCACCGGGGTGATCGGCGCCGCCAGTCCAGGTATATTGCCCGCCCGCTCCGCATCGGTGGGCACGGTTGCGTACTGGTCCGAAGGGCTCGAACTGCGCTGCCCGGAGAGAGTAAGAAACATCATGTCCTTGCCGCTCGGCTTGGTCAGATGCGGAATATACGGCGCGCTCATGAACGTCAGTCCGAAGCGATTGGTCCCAGAGGCAGGCTGCTCTTGAGGTTGGCCTTTCAGACTAAAGGGCTCCGCGTTCAGCGCCGAATTGCTTCCCATCCAAAAAATGGCCCCATGCGGCTGCCCTGGGTTGAAGCCGCGGAAGTTGCCCCGTCCTCCCCCGCCGAATCCTCCACCGCCAAACCCGCCGCCACCTCCACCAAATCCACCGCCGCCCAGCACTCCAGCAAAAATGCCGCCCACTGCTCCGCCCTGCTCGCCGATCTGCGAGCGGATCGTCTCCACCGCATCCCGCACGCGGTCCATATCCAACCCGGCCAGCGGGCTCACCTGGCCCGTCTGCCCGCTGATGGCCACCGAATCCCCGCCAAAGTCCGCGTTCCCGGCAATCGACGGCAACGCCACCCCGGTCGTCCCCGAGGTTTCAGTCGAACCGGCCGGCCCCGCCTGCGACTCGGTATCGGCAGTCAGCGCGCTCACCAGGTTCAGGCTCTGCGCCCCGGTCGTGGTCAGTTGCCGGATGGCGTTAGTCACTGCCGAAGCCTGTTCGGTCCCCTGCTGGGCCTGCTGCCGTTCCTGTTCCGCTGCCCGCGAGGCCAGAATCAGCTCAAAATTCGCCGTCTGGTCGTGGCTGGCCGCGTTGAGCACCGCCTCCTGCGATCCAGCCGCGAAGGCCGCAAACTGCGTGCGGATCACGTAACGGCCATTCTGTGGAATTGTCAATTGCCAAGCGCCCGTAATTGCCGTGGTTGTCGAGTAGCGCTTGCCGGTCAGCGTATTCTGCGCCGTCACCGTCACGCCCGGCAACGGGATGTTGCCGCTCTTCACCACCCCGTGCAGCCTGCCGCCTGTGACAACCGGAGCTGCGGCGGCCTGCGATTGCAAAGGAACATTTGCTGTCGGCGTGCTAGCAGCCGCGGCAGGCGCCGCCGGCGGCGCCGCGGTCTGCGCCCCGGACGCAACCCCGCCACACACAACAAGCGCCATCGCCATCGCGCACAGTCCCTGTCGCCGCATTCAGGCTCCCCGGCATTTCCATCTCGTATTCAGTCAGACGCTCCACGCCCCGCCAAGGTTTACCCCTCGGCGCGGCCCGCAAACCCATCGTAAACTCAAGCAAGGCGTCTGGCGAGACCGCACCTGTGCCATTCCATCTCCAAGAACTCGCGCCCAACGCGCCGGCCGGCACACTCGCCCAACGCCCCTTGCAACAATAACCCTATGGAAGGTCTCGCCGACCTGGTAAAGAGCGTCTGAGTCAGGAGTGTTTCCCACACACACGACAACTTCAGAAGGCAGGGACGAGCAATTCCCCGCCTCGGCCGCTGCTTCGCGGAGAGATTAATGCATGAGGTAATGCCCGGATTACCCAGGTCATTCTGAGGCTGCATTGGCACTTGCAATTTCGCGCACCGCATGTTAACTATTAAGCCAATAATCTTCTGATCGCTGCCAAGCAAGTTAACCCTCGGCAGGCATCGGACAGGGCGTTTTCGTGATCAAGATCGGCACCACCATTCGTGCATTCCGGCTGCAGAAGGGGCTTTCGCAAGGGGATATCGAAAAGAAAACCGGCCTCCTGCGCTGCTACCTCTCGCGCGTGGAGAATGGGCACACCGTGCCCTCTCTCGACACCCTCTCCAAAATTGCCCTGGCCCTCGATCTGCCCGTCGCCCAGTTCTTCGCCGACGACTCGCTCGGCCAGCAGTTCAACACCCAGAAGCTGTCCGACGAGGAACTCCGCTTCCTCTCCCAGATTCGCCGCTACTCCGCCAACCTCAATGAGAGCGACCGCAAGCTCCTTCTCGCCATGGTCAAAAAGTTCGCCGCCACCGCGGTTCGCTGAGGATATCCAAATAAGCCGAAGCTTTGAAATGTAAGGATTCGTCGGGAGGGGCCTCAACTCATTCAAAATCCCCATCCCCAGACAACCAGAAGTCAACATCCTCCTGCGTCCGCCAAACGTATCCACAGAGGCTACATACAGCAGGTCCAGGACTGGCCCCTTGATAGTGGTCATCCTCTTTCCGATAGCCGCACGATGAGCAAGAATGAATGTATTGAAAAGTGTAAGGGCCGTTGCCCCCTCCTCCCAAGACAAAATCACACGAAAGCGTGTTCTTTCCGCAGTTTGGACAGGGTGTATCAAGTTCTCGTGGCTCTTGGCTCATGTTTCCTCCGTCTATCCCCCTGAGTTTTGGTATTCGGATGGTTGGTCCGGCATTCGGCAGCCCTACACGTCGTTCCCCAAATGAAAGATCGGTTCCACGCCGCGCCCGCCGCTTAGCAGAGCCTGTTCCTCGTGCGGCTCCAGCGGTTTGTAGTTCTGCGCCACGTCCATCGCCAGCCGGAAATACCGCTCGTCTCCCGGCGGAATCGCCGCCGTGATCGGATGCCCCAGTGTCCAGCGCAGCCCCAGCGACGCCTCCTCGGGAAAACTGGAAGGCTGATACCAGCACTTCGGCTGGGGATGATCCTTCTTTTGATCCGCCGCCCACACCGTCTTGGCCATCCCCTTCAGCGCCAGAATCCCCATCTTCTTTTCCTGCGCGCGCTTCAGAATCTGCGGCCCCCAGTTGCCCTGCGTGAACAGCACCCAGTTCACCGGAAACAGAATCGTGTCGAAGTCGTATCTGTCCAGGGCCGCAAGCGCCGTCTCCACCGAGTGAACGGAAAACCCGATGAAGCGGATCTTCCCCTCCTTCTTCGCCGCTTCCATGGTCTCCATCGCGCCGCCCGGCCTCAAGACCTTGTCCAGATCGGTCATCTTGGTCAGGGCGTGAAACTGGTAAAGGTCCACACGATCGGTCTTCAACAGGCGCAGCGACTCCTCGAGCTGCGCCCGCGAGTCGTCCTTCATCCGGCCATCGGTCTTGCAGGCGAGGAAGCACTTGTTCCTGTAGGGCGCCAGCGCCGGACCCAGCCGCTCCTGCGCATTGCCGTAGCTCGGCGCGACGTCGAAGTAGTTGATGCCCCGGTCTACGGCCTCGGCCACAATGTTCGAGGCCGCTCCGGCCTCCTCGTTCATCACCACAATCCCGCCAAACCCTATAATGGACAACTGCTCGCCCGTCTTCCCCAGCGCGCGCCTGGCGATCGGGTTGGAAGGCGTCGCGGGCGACGCATTTAGCTGGCTGGTGGATGCGACCACTGCTGCGGTGAGGCTGGCTTGTTTCAGGAATTCGCGGCGCTTCATGGTCTGCCTCCAGTGATTGGAATCGGAGTTGTCGTGTACAAGGAGTATTCTGCACAGAGTCGAGCCAGGCTGCAACCCTCCCGGTGCCGGGTGCCCGGTGCCCCAGAGCCCGCCCTGAGCGGAGCCGAAGGGTCTCGATTTTGAGACCTGGGAACGGCCAATGTATCCACCATCGGATTCCGGTTCTTACTTCGGCAACTGCTCCAGGTAAAAGCCGAACAGCACCAGCAGCCCCACCACAATCCCCACGGCGGTACGCAGGCGCGTCACAAAGAGCCTTCGCGGCGAGCCGATCCGCGGCACCAGCGGCGCCGCGAACAGCAACCCGCAAGTGAAGCCGCCAAGGTGCGCCATGTTGTCGATATTCAGCCCCGAATGCACAACCAGATTCCCGCCCCAGATCGAGAAGCCAATCACCAGGTTGATGGCGGCAAAGTAGATCACCGAGCGCCGCAGCCGTTTCAGCTCCGCCGGCGGCACCGGCAGCCGCGTCGACTTCAACAGCACGATCAGCGCCCCGGCGATCCCGAACACTGCCCCAGACGCGCCCGCCCCGGCAGGAAATACCAGCGCCGGGTCCAGCGCCGGGCCCCCGACATGGCGGGTCACCCACTCGGCCTGGTACTTGGCCCAATCCGGGTACAACCAGGACCAGTTGACCAGGGTAGACAGCAGGTTGCCCGCCGCGCCGGTCAGGATGTATACCGCCAGCAAGCCCGCCGATCCCAGCAGCGGCTCGGCCAGCAGACCCAGGTTCCACAGGCACCACATGTTGGTGGCCAGGTGAATAAACCCGACGTGCACAAACATTGCGGTCACAATGCGCCACCACTGACCCTGAATCAGCACCGAACCGGCGTTGTCCGCGCCCCAGTTCATCAGTTGGCCAACAGTGGGATTGCCCGCGCTCACATGGTGCGCCACCATCTCCAGAAAAACTGCGCAATTGATCCCCACCAGCAGGTACGTAGCCGGCGCGGTCGCCCACGATCGCCGAGGTCTCCGCTCCGTTTGCGGCGCGGGGCCGTAGCCGGGCCCAGGCGGCAGAATCTCCGGCTCGTATCCACTTTGGCCCCGACGGACAGGACCTTGTTCGTCGGGTGGAGGAGGAGGGACGTAACTTCCCATGACTTCACTCTATCGCATGTTGAGTGCCGCGCCGCAGTACCGGCCATCGCGTCGCAACCTAGTTGAGCCGTCGTACCATCCTGCGAAAAGCCTTCCACGGCCGCAATTCGATGTACTCTGGTGTTTGGTCATCGCCCGCACGCTCCGGCCCTTTCCGGCGCAACGCAAATAAGGAGTCCAGCCGTGAATCCAGCCGCAGATTCAAGTTCAAGTCAGGCCAAGCCCATTCGCCGCGCCCTGCTCAGCGTCACCGACAAGACCGGCCTGGTCGAGTTCGCCCAGGTGCTGGCCGGCTTCGGCGTCGAACTGGTCTCGACAGGCGGCACCGCCACGGCACTGCGTGCGGCGGGTCTTTCGGTCAAGGACGTGAGTGAGTTGACAGGCTTCCCCGAAATGCTCGACGGCCGCGTCAAGACCCTCCACCCCCGCGTTCACGGCGGCCTGCTCTACATTCGCGGCAACGCAGAGCACGAAGCCGCCGTAGCCGCCCACGGCATCCAGCCCATCGACATGGTGGTCGTCAACCTCTATGCCTTTGAAAGGACCGCCGCCCAGCCCGGCGTCCCCTTCGGTCATCTGATCGAGAACATCGATATCGGCGGACCCTCCATGGTCCGCTCCGCCGCCAAGAACTTTGAAGACGTCGCCATAGTTACCCGCGTGTCGGATTACCCGGATCTCATCCAAGAGCTGAAAGGCGCCCACGGAGCCCTCAGCCGCGCTACCCGCTGGCGTCTCGCCAAGCAGGCCTTCTCGCTCACAGCCGCCTACGACACCGCCATTGCTAATACACTGGACCAGATCCAAGAGTCTCCCGCACCGGAGGTGCCCCCCGATCCCGCATTTCCAGCCGCCCCCGACTCGACAGCCCTTCCCAAAACCCTCCGCATCAACTTGCCGCTGGCCCATTCGCTCCGCTACGGCGAAAATCCTCACCAGCGCGCCTCCCTCTACGCCGACGGTTCCGGCCTCGGCATCGCCGGTGCGATCCAGCTCCAGGGCAAGGAGCTGAGCTTCAACAACCTCGTCGATCTCGACGCCTGCTGGGAACTCGCCCTCGAGTTTCCATCGGGCGAGTCCGACCCGGCCGCCGTCGTCATCGTCAAGCACACCAACCCCTGCGGCGCGGCCACCGGCTCCACGGTCCTCCAAGCCTATGCCAAAGCCCTCGCCTGCGACCCCCTCTCGGCATACGGCGGGGTCATCGGCATCAACCGCCCTGTCGACGCCGAAGCCGCATCCGAAATCGCCAAGCTCTTCGTCGAAGCCATCGCCGCCCCGTCCTTCACCCCCGAGGCCCGCGAGCGCTTCGCCGCCAGGAAGAACCTGCGTCTGGTCGAGGTCCACGCCGCCCCGCCGCGCCCCCAAGTCAAGCAAATCTCGGGCGGGCTGCTCTTGCAGGACGCCGACACCGGCCGCCCGAGCGCCGCCATGTTGCCCGCCACCGCCCTCGACCGCGGTCTGAAGGTCGTTACCTGGCGTCCGCCCGCGGCCGATGAGCTGCGCAGCCTGCTCTTCGCCTGGCGCGTCGTCAAGCACGTCAAATCCAACGCCATCGTCTACGCCCGCGCCCAGTCGCAATTCGCCCAGACCCTCGGAATCGGCGCAGGCCAGATGAGCCGCGTAGACGCCGCTCGCTTCGGCGCAATGAAAGCCGTACTGCCCCTCAAGGGCTCGGTCGCCGCTTCCGACGCCTTCTTCCCCTTCCCCGACGGCCTTGAAGCCGTAGCCGCGGCCGGAGCCACCGCCGTCATCCAACCCGGAGGCTCCGTCAAGGATCAAGACGTAATCGACGCCGCCGACCGCCTCGGCATCGCCATGGTCTTCACCGGCATCCGCCACTTCCGGCATTGAGGGGAGAAGATGAGTACGCCATACGAGGAGGCTTTTCCCGGGGGTTACAGAGTGCGGATTGCTTCCAAAGCCTCATTGGAGGGATTTGCACGGGACTGGAAGTATCACCACCAACTCGAACCAACACAAATGGAATATGCGGGGACCACGGCAATCGTGAAACAAGTTGGCTTTTATCACGGCGGTGACCCTTTATACACGTTGGAGAATGTGCCGGGCCTTTGGCACGAACAGTGCCTTGAATCCGAATTCCAGGGTTAAGAGAGCAGCTCCAAAAACTCATCGACCGTCAGGCCCGCAGCCCGAATCAGCGCGCGCAGGGTGCCAACGGAAAGCTCGGAATGCAGTGGAACCGACAGGTTTGCCCGAATGCCGGACTTGGTGAGCATCAAGTGGCTCCCGGCCTGGCCACGGGCCAGCCACCCAGCCTTTTCAAAGGCTTTCACCGCTTCTTTTCCAGATATATTGCCTAGTCGCCCCATCTTTATCCTCGGCCTATATCTATGTTAGAGAGAATCAAAGCACAATACTTGGTGCACTCTGGGTTGCAAATGTGGAAAAACGGGTGCTCTGCTGCAAGAAGCTACGGAATTTATGAATTCTGGAACTCTCTAGACCGCAACGAGGACCGGCATTTGCCCCTCCGGCAGCGAATCCGCCGCCTTCTGGTCTTCCGCCCAAAGCCATCCCGTAATGGCCTCGCGAATATTGACAAGCGCCTCTTTTTCATCCTTGCCCTGGCTCACGCAGCCCGGCAGCGCCGGGCACTCGGCCACAATCCAGCCGTCTTCTTCCGGATGCAGAACTACATGAAACATCATGGCAAACCCCCTAGGCGACCGCGAATTGCACAGCCTGGACTCTCCCAGATTGCCTGTTAAGCGATTGTACGGGCGCGGAAACCCCAATAACAACCTCCCATTTACGCAAATTCATCCGAAAGGGGACATGAGCTCCCCGCACCCATACCGAGGGGCATAGCCTGTGGCTCAAACGGATTGGCGAGCCACGGCCTTCATAGCCTCCCCGACAGAAACAATGCGCACCCCTTCGTATTCCGCCACCGAGAGCAGCGTCCGATCTCCGGTAACGACCAAATCCGCCTTGGCCGCAAGCGCTGTCCCAATCACCGCATCGTCGCCTGGATCCGGGGCCAGACGCGGAACCGACATAGCCTGAACAACCTCAGCGCGTTTCGCATAACTGTCAAAAAACTGCCCAGGCGAGAAACCGAGGCCGGAGATCTTCGTTTTGAATTTGGCTCGGGAAAGAACCTCGGCCAGTTTCACGAGCAGCAGCATGCTGGTGAAGAGCCCTACGCCGGCGTCAGCCACGACTCCAAGCAAACGCCGTGGCGCGCCTTTCCACAAAAGGGCCGAGACCACGACGTTCGTGTCCAGCACCAATCGCATCAGGCGCGCCCGGCCGCCTGCTTCTCTGCCCGCATCGCTTTGATCTCCTCCGCAACCTCCTCAGGAGACATGTAATCCTCGTTCCCCGCGGAGTCGAGCTTGTCCAACATCGCGATCAATTCGCCCGCCGCCTTCATCTTCAGTTGCTTGCGCAGCATCTCCTCCAGAGATTCGGATGACAACAGCCCCGCCCGTTCCGCCTCTTGCGCCAATTCATCGGGCAGCGTGATTTGAACTGTCGTCATGCGGAACGCCCCCGCGCCGGAATCCTGCCGTCCATCCCTATGGTAACCCGATTCCCTCTACGAGTCTGCTCCATCCAGCGGAACCCCGCGCAAAATGCCGCAATTCTCGCTGTCGCTGCCATGATCGAAAGCCCAAATCCTTGCTGCCGCTCTTCTAACCACAACTGTTCTGTTAAGGTGGGGAGTCCGAGCTGCCAGTGCCCCCTTGCGGCGACTGGCTTTTCGGCACCGACCGCGATCTAAGCAGAAGCAGCTTCCTGCAGATCGGACATTCCCAGGGAAAGTATCCGAGCAGAGGGTAGACCTTCTTTTGAAGGTAGTTCATCCGCGGCAACCGACGCAGTTTGCACCCGCATCTCTCGCAATTCACGTCAGTTCTTCCTCATCGGCTGCCAAATAGACCCTAATCCCACAACCGGCCCCTCGGCGCTCGCTTTCAGCAGTTCCGTTTCTCCAACCGATCCTGCGGGGTTTGTCCAAGCCCTGCATGTATCCGTTCCGGCGTTTTACATCGGGGTTGGAAACATGCAGTTGATATGCCCCCTACTACGTTACCGGATGGGATGACTGTTGGGAAGACGGGTTGCCTCGCCGCTTCACAAAAAATGGCCATCCGAAGTCGTATGAGCATGAGTGTTACCTAAAGCGCGTATATCCTGAGCCATAACCCAGGCCGTCAACCCGCAAGGCGTTCGAGCCCCTGGCGGGCGAGGGCGGCGACAGCCTTGGCCAGCGTGGGCGAGGCATTCAACGACTCGGGCCGCTCCAGCCGGATGCCGAGATTGGCGGCGTAACCGCGAAACAGGATGTCCACATCATAGAGGATTTCGACGTGGTCGCAGAGGAATCCAATGGGCTGGAGGATGAGGGTGCGGACGCCTTCGGCGGCCAGGGCGTCCAGGGTGCTTTCGACGGTGGGTCCGATCCACGGTCCGCCGCTGGCGCCCTGGCTCTGAAAGGCGAAAACCCAGCGTGGAATTTCCGGGACGCGCTCGGCCACCAATGCGGCGGTGTGCTTGGCTTCCTCGGCGTAGGGGTCCGCGCCCGAGCCGGGCCAGAGACCGGGCTGGCCTTCGTTGGCGGCGGAGGTTTGAATGGTCCTGCACGGCACGCTGTGGGCAGTGAACAGGACGGGGACAGGAGCGCCGGTCTCGGCGCTGAGGCTGGAGAGCGTTGGACGAAGGCGCTCGGCAAAGGCCTCCGCGAGGAGCGGGTGGCTCGCCCAGCCTTCCGTGAAGTCGATGCGTATGCCGGCGCCTTCGGCTTCGACCGCGCGGCGGTAAAGGCCAACGCTGGTGCGGGAGTTCTGCGGGGCGAGGCAGAGGACCGCGGCTTGTTCTACTCCATCGGTCCGCATCTGGCGGACGGCTTCGGGGATGTAGGGACGCCAGTTTCTCATGCCGGCGTAGACGCGGACCGGCTGGCCCCCGCCCGCCAGTTCCCGTTCGACCAGACGAGCCTGCTCCATTGTGATTGCGGTGAGCGGGCTGCGGCCAATCAGGGAGTACCGGTGCTTGATCTCTTCAATGACCCCGGGCGGCAGGGGGCGGCCGCTGGTCACGTTGCGCAGGTACTCCGGAACCTGCTCAACGGTTTCGGGGGTTCCATGGGCTAAGAGGAGGACGGCTTGTCTAGCCATCTGCCGGCTCCAAGCGGAATTCGCGGACCATGCGGACGACGGCTTGGACGTTTTCGACCGGCGTGCCAGGGACGATGCCGTGACCCAGGTTGAAGATGTGTCCGGGACGGCCGTTGGCGGCGCGGAGAATTTCCTTGACGCGGAGTTCGATCACTTCCAGCGGCGCGAAGAGGGTAATGGGATCGAGGTTGCCCTGGACGGCGTGGCCATGGCCGGCGGCGCGCCACCCTTCATCGAGGGGCTGACGCCAGTCGAGCCCGATGACATCGGCACCGGTTGCGGCCATCTCGGCGAGCAGGCCCGCCGTCTCGACGCCGAAGTAAATGACCGGCACGCCCAGCTGCTGCACGGCGCGAACAAGGCGTTTCGAGACATCGAAAGCGTACTCGCGATAGTCTGTAAGCCCCAGAGACCCGACCCAACTGTCGAAGATCTGGATCGCGTCCGCGCCGGCCTGGACCTGCAGGCGGCAGAATTCGATCAATACGGTGACGATCTTGTCCAAGAGCCCGCGCCAAGCAGTGGTGTCGCGGTACATCATTTGCTTGGTGTGGATGTAGTTGCGGGAGCCGCCGCCCTCGATCATGTAACTGGCCAGCGTGAAGGGCGCGCCGCAGAAACCGATCACGCCAAGACGGTCGCGGAAGTGGGAGGCGACCTTCTCAATGGCGCGGGCAACATAAGCCAGCTCGGCGGCGCGGTCGGTGCGCAGGGCGCGGACATCTTCCACTGTGCGGACGGGGCGATGGACGACCGGGCCCTCGCCGGCCTGGAACTCGAAGTCCAGGCCCATGGGCTCGAGAGGCAGGAGCAGGTCGGCAAAGATGATGGCGGCGTCCACGCCCAGCTTTTCCGCCGCTGTGATGGTGACCTCGGCGGCGATCTCCGGCTGCTTGCAGATCTCCACCAGTGTGTGGTGCTTGCGAACGTCGCGGTACTCCTGCATGTAGCGGCCGGCCTGGCGGAGAAACCAGACCGGCGTGCGATCCACGGGCCGTCGCAAGCAGGCGCGGAGAAAGCGGCTGCCGTCGAGAATGGTGTCTTGGCGGATCACGACGGCGGCTGGGTTGGCTGGTTCCATCTAGAGACAATTCTAGCGGGTCCAGCACACCTTTCTAGCCAGCCATGTGCGGCAATCAATCGATTGCCGCACAGCCGGCTGCAAAGGACCGAACCGCGCCGGAAGGTTCTGCAACTACAAGACCTTCCGGCTCATTCGTTCAGAAGACCCGTTGCGGAAGAACTGCCTGTCCTGTTCGCGCAACGTTCAATTTGCCGGCACCTGGGATTTCAACTGCTCGCATTTCTTCCAGGTTTGCAGGAAGTAGTCGGCTCCGAGCATCAGGCTGTTTTCGATCAATTGGGCGCCGGTCAAAGTGCCGGGGCCGCTCGCCGGAGCGCTGCGGACATCTACCAGGAAGTCGGGAAGCATGCCGTAATGCGCGACGCCATCCTTGTCGTAGTTCCAAGTTCTGGTGCCTGCCGAACTCATGGGGAAGGCATCGTTATAGTGAGTGTGAACCGACGAACCGGCGCGGGGGGGCATAAACATCGCCATGCCGTCGGTGTCTGTGCCGAATCCGCCCACGGCGCCAGCTCTCATTTTCAGCATGACCTGGTTGTATTGTTGCGCCCACGTGTACGCATCGGCATTGCCGATGCCGGCCATTCCATGCAACTTGCCGATGTTCATATACGTCACGGAGTCCATCGCCCTTTCGTTGATTTGGGCATTCGACCACGTCCACGGCGTCATGGCCGCTCGCAGGGAGTTGTGCCCGCTGTTGAGCGGGTAGCCGCCGGGCACGTTCTGGGCGACTTGGACGGCCATGCCATGGGATTTGCCGGACATGTGGTCGATGTCGATCAAGATGCCGTGGCGCATCATCTCGCGGATGGCAAACTGGCCCTCGGTGGTGAGGCCAAGAGAATTGACCTGTCCGAAATTGAGCTTGCAGGGGGGATACTTTGGCGCGTTGAAATGGGTGCCGAGCTTGGCCAGCACCCCGCCGTTAAACATGATGCTTCCCTGGTCCTTGAATTTGTAATTCATCCCCATGGCGCAGGTGGGAGCCCACCAGTGGCCGGATTCGCGGTAGTTCGAGTAGTTGAACAAATCCTCGTGGAGCGCCGTTCCGCCGAACGGGTTGTCGATCAGGTGGATGGGAAACATGTAGCGCACGCCCTCGTCAAAGAGGTGGTTGATCTCGGCGGAGATGGCGACGTTGGTGAGGGGATGCACCTTGTTAAGATCGCCGATGTTATCGATCTCGACGCCCAGAACGACGGCGAGCTTATTGGCGCGCACGATGCGCTCAAGGTCTTGCGACGTGTAAGCCACCTCCATGAAATCCCGATGGCGGCCGACGAAGGCCTTGGTTTCCGCGATCTGTCTGTCGGCGTTCGACTTGTCGTCGGTGGCATAGTCGCCCGGCCCGGCGGTCATCTCACCGATGGTCTTGTTGTTGACCGCCAGAGCGACCATCACCCTCAAACCGCCAAGGTAGGCGCGATGGATCCAGTCCACCCACATCTTCTGGTGGGTGATGTCGTTCCACACCGGCCATTCTTTGAAGTCCGGAGCGCCGCGCGCGTCGGAGCTTTCATCCGCCGCGCCCTGCGTACCTTTCTGGGTATTGTGCATGACCACCTCGCGGAGCGCGTCCCCGCACGCGTTGTTGACGCCGAAACCTCCCGGCGTATCGCCGCCGGGTTCGATGGTGCCGATCACAGGCACTTTGAGCTTGGGCACATCGATCGGAATGCCGATACCGACGCCGAAGCTGCCATGGGTGCACCCGTCATGGCCGAGGGCCTGCTGCATGTTCTGCGCGCGGACATTCTTGTGGCAGTCGGGATCGGCGGGAAGAAGGGCGCCGATGTCGATGCCTCCATAGATCACCTTTCCGCCAAATCCAAGGTTCGAAAGCGGATGGGTATGGAGGTCGACGAAACCCTTTAGCGGCCCGGTTGCGGGCTCGGACTTGAAGACGTTCTCCATGCAGTCGGGCCCCTCGACGACCAGGGTGGGCAGAGATCCGGTGAGCCGTTGCAGGGGATCGCCGGAGCCGCCTCCAATCGCATGCGGGTCGACGCCATTGTTGGAGACCGAGATGTTTACCTTCTCAACGTTCCAATTGTCGTCGGTCTCCGCGACGGCGTTGTGCGAGGTGAGGGTCAGCCAAACATGTGCGAGTTGGCACGGGGTGCGTTGCGGTTTCAAGGAAAGCTGGACGCTATGCGCGGAGTTGTTCTCCCAGTGCCCGGCATCCTTGGCATGGAGCTCGGCTTCCTCACTCTTGTCCAAATTGGCGTTTGAGCGGCGGCGGTAGAGCCCTGCTACGGTTTGTGTTGAGGGACATAAACCCAAAGGAGGGTCACCGTCGCCGTGATTCGAGTATCGAGCATTTTCAGCCGGAT
>Ga0326728_10005154_pt1 | contig 37420 bp, 35 predicted proteins | sample MB3enrmetagenome_FD_207602 | JGI IMG/M metagenome (GOLD analysis project Ga0326728, IMG submission 207602) | Lab enriched peat soil microbial communities from McLean, Ithaca, NY, United States - MB31MN | ecosystem: Environmental > Terrestrial > Soil > Wetlands > Peat | place: USA: New York...
TCGCCGGAATCGAAAGGGCGCGGCCCGTTGAGATGATCGTTCTTGATGCGAATATCCTTATCCGGGCGGTGTTGGGGCGCCGCGTTCGACAGATCATCGAGGCGTACGCGTCTCACGGAGTTCACTCTTACGCACCGGACGTGGCCTTCGACGACGCGCGCAAATATCTGCCACCTTTACTCAAGAAGCGTGGCAAGCCCGCGGCACTACATCGGGAAATGACCGCTTGGGGACGCGGGTGCGCCTATCATGGACGGCATGTGGCGTCGGCGACGCCACCGAGTTATTCCGCAGGTTTTGGCCGGATTCTGGCTTAATAATGAGCCCGACGAGCCGCAGACGAGCCGCAGAGTCTCTGAAAAGCGAGACTCTGCGCTACCTCACTCGGCGCTACGACGCTTTTTGCACTATGCGGGGCAGGCGAGAAGAGGGTATAATCGAACCGATTCAGAAGTCAAAGAGAGGATTCGGGCTAAGTCGCAAGCCTTCAAGAGAGAGGTAAGAAATGAAGCCGTCTGTCACATTTTCCCCGATTGCCAGTATCGTCGTTTTGCTGGGCGCGCTCGTGTGCCCGATGTCCGCCCAAACCTGGGGCCAATTCACTCCCGATGGACGCCCGATTGTGGTTCCGGAATCGAGCATTCCGCAGCCGGGCCGCGTCCACACCAACTACTTCATCGTCGACCCCGATAATTGGAATCCGGACCAGCCGCAGCAGGGGGATGAAACGCCGCCTTCGGTAGCCTGCGTGTACAAGCTGGTACAACAAGTTCAGGGTTGCCCGATCACGGGGACCACGAATGTGCCGACCGGGGGTGTGGGCGCCATCGCCATTGTGGATGCCGGCGACTACCCGGGTGCGGCGCAAGACCTGAAGACATTCTCCGACTACTTCGGCATTCCCTTTGATAGCTCAAAGTTCAAGGTGGTCTACGCCAATGGCACCAAGCCTCCAGAGTATAGCGACTGGCTGGTTGAGGAGGCGCTGGACATCGAGTGGGTCCACGCGATGGCGCCCAAGGCCAAGCTGTTTCTGGTGGAGTCCGAACTGTGCACAAGCCAGGCGTGCAACACGGATCCAACGTGGCAAGCGGTAACGGTGGCGAGTAAGCTGGTGGCTGAGAATGGCGGCGGCGTGATCAGCATGAGCTTTGGCGATGGAGAGTGGCCGCAGGAGCGCAAATATGACCACTACATGACCACGCCGGGAGTGGTTTATTTCGCCGCCAGCGGCGATTCAGGCATCGGGTACACCATCCATCCGGCTGCTTCTCCGAACGTGGTGGCCGTTGGTGGCACCTACTTTGAACGCGACTCGAACGGCAACTTCGTCGACGAGATTTATTACGGCGGGGGTGGCGGCCTCAGCCCCTACGAGCCGAGGCCTGCCTATCAGAACATCATCAAGAAGATCGTGGGCAGCTCCCGCGGCATTCCGGATGTCGCTTCTGATTTCTGCTGCGGCGTCATCTACATCGGGGACTACGGCGGCTGGGGCTCGGTCGGTGGGACGAGTTGGAGCTCTCCAACGTTCGCCGGCATCGTCAATGCTGCGGGCCTGCTGAAGAAGTCGAGCCACGATGAGCTCAACATGATCTACCAGGAATACGGCAATAAGAACGAGTGGAAGAAAGATTTCTACGACATCACGCAGGGCGATCCCTCCTGCGCCGTAGGTTGGGATTTTTGCGCCGGTGTAGGCTCTCCGCGAACCTACAAGGGAAAGTAACTCGCTGGGCCGGCTTGGCTGCTTCACTCGGGCAACACTTGCGTGGCGCAATCCCAGCCGCTGCCGAAGCTCATCGCCTGGCTCGATTCGTTGCGAGTCAATGCTGGCGGGACAGGTTCAAGGGACAGTCTGCTCTGGAGCCTGCGGAGGCGTGCGGCTGAAGAACTTCGGGACATACCATGGGTGCCGCCTTAGATAACGCGCGATGGGCGGGGCTTGCGGCGGGTATAGGTTCAGCTTCTCGCTGGAGTTCCATTCGAAGGGAAGATGCACTACGGTACCAGGCTGGGACACCTCTTCCAACGCCCGCAACGTAGCGCGCAACACGGCTAGCTGGCGCGCCGCATCTCCCGGCAAGCCGAGGGTGAGCCCAAAGGGATGCTCGATCGCGGCAATGCGCGGCACCCCGACACTCGCGGTCAGTTCCGGCATCATGGAAAGCGAGATTGTGCTGAACCCGGCGGCTTCGATCTCTCTCGCGACCAGTCCCACGGACCAGCAGCAGACCGGTCAAACCGGAACCAGCACCACGGCATCCACCTGTTCGCGGCGAAGCTGGCCGATGATGCGGGGCACCGTGTCTCGTAACAGCGCTTCGGGCCGCAGGGTGTAGCCCATATAGGAATAATGAGAAGGAGCGGAGTGCCCGACTTCGCACAGGGCTTCGAGTTGTCTCAATCGCTCCACCGGCATGACGCAGTTGAGATCCTGTTGCGCGAAGGATGTATTGATGTGCAGGTGGTATACGCGGGCGTCGCCCGTTGCGGTTGTTGAAGGAAGAACTCGATACGACGGATCGGAGAACCAAGGGTCCCGCCGCTCGATCTCCGGGTCAAACGGCCGATCGGTCTTCAGAGCAATCGCCGCCGAACTCACCACCGCGACCGTGCATTGTGATATGGGTCTGGCCAGGGGAGTCCAAGGGATCTGCCGCGGCGCGCCGAGCGTAGCCCAACGCTTCATCATGCGTTTGGGAACGCCATCGAGGAATCGGTAAGAATCGACGATCTTGGCCATCACTCTTATTATGCCACCCGGCCAGAGCTTGTCACCCCGGGGCGACTTTGCCGATTACGGCGAAGGGGATTCAGCGTGCTGGGAGACGCTCAGAACGTTGCCGTCGGGATCCTTGAACCACGCGACCTTGTCACCGTTGGGCGTGGTCCAAATCCCCAGTTCGCGGTCCTGAACGAAGGGGTATTTTTCACAGGTGACTCCTCGTTCCTTGAGCCAAGTGACGGCTGCCTCAATATTCTGCACTTCCCAGCCGAGGACTGTGTTCTGGGCAGGCGTGAAATCCTGAACTTTCCCGACTCGAATCATGTTTTCACCGGCCCTCATCACCAACGCGTACGAATCGACGCCCACAAATTGAAAGCCCAGTTTGCCTTCGTAAAAAGCTCTCGCTTGGTCGGCATTTTTGGTGAGAACAAAGCCTATCATCTTCGCTGAAGCCAGCATCTTAGCCTCTCCATCGAGAATCGAAATTCGAAAATCGAAATTCGTCGCTCTTGCGTGGACTCGCGCCTTAGTGCTGCATTTCACAAACACGGTGACGTTGCAATTTCAGCCGTCAGCAATCAGCCAAAAAGTAAGACACGCTCGCCGTTGCTTGGCCGAGCGCTGATAGCTGATAGCTGAAGGCTGTTTCTCAATCGGCAATCAGCAATCGAAAATCGGCAATCAACGGACTGGCTCGGTTTCCGCAACGGCCGGCGCGTAATCGGCGCCCCGCGGATGCTGCTGGAACCGGAAAAAGTGGTTCAAGGGCATGCGGCCCGGTCCGGTGGCATAAGCTTTTCGGATCGCCTCGGCCACGTAAGCCTTGGCGAGCATGACGGAGTCTCGCACGTTGCGGCCAAGAGCCAGATTCGAGGCGATGGCGGAAGAGAACGTGCATCCGGTGCCGTGGGTATGGTCGGGCTTGATGCGGTCGCCAGAGAAAGTCTCGATTGCCGTCCCGTCGAAGAAAACGTCGATGGCCTTATCCAGATGCCCTCCCGTCACGACGACGGCCCGCGCCCCCATTTCCACCAGCTTGCGCGTCGCCGTCTTCATTCCTTCCAAGCTCTCGACCTTGAGGCCCGCCAAGGCGCCGGCTTCGTCGAGATTGGGAGTGACCAGGCTGACCCGCCGCAGCAAGTGGTCGCGCAGGAATTCCAGCCCGCCCGCGTCCAGCAGATCGAGCCCGCTGGAAGAGCGCAGCAAGGGATCCAGGACGGAGGGAAGGGAAGCGTTTGCATCCAGAAAGTCGGCCACCACTTTGGCGTTGGCGCTGCTGGCCAGCATTCCGATCTTCACGGCGCGCAGGTTGCCGTCCGCCTGGAGCGACTCGAGGCACTCCTTGAGGCGCGACGCCTCGACGGGATAAACCGCGCTGGCGCCCTGTGTGTTCTGAATGGTCATCGCCGTGATGGCGGCGACGCCGTAGCAATTGTGGGCGGCAAAAGTCTTCAGGTCGGCAGCCGTTCCGGCCCCACCGCCGGGGTCGAAGCCGGCGATCGTCAGAACCACGGGAGCATAGCCACTGGCAGGATAATTCATCACCCTCTTCTGTCCCCGCTTTGCGCTAAGACTCTCATCGGATTATAGAGTCGCTCGACCCTTTGTCAATAAGAGAATTCACAGAGGCCCTGGGTCCCGTTCGACTCCGGCGCGCGGCGGGCGCTCGAGTGGTTCGACGCGGCGTTGATCTCGATGCTGCGCTCCGAATCGATCTCCACTTTCACCGGATCGGAAGGGCGTTCGGCCGGATGGAACCGCGGCCTGCGCGCAGCCGAGGGCCAGTGCCGCCGCACTGAGAATCCAGAGTGTTCGTGCTCTGCTGATCTCTAGCTCCTGGTCCCCAATCCCTGCTCGTACCGTTCCAGGCATTCGCGGGAACAAAAATGTAGCGTCTGGCCGTCGTGCTTGAGGCGATGCGAGAGTTCCGTGGAGACAAACATGCCGCAGAGGGGGTCGCGCGCCGTTTCTCCGTGGATGGTGGGTGTCTTCGCACTCGAGGGGCCGAAGGGGTTGGCATGACGCGGCGGATTGAAGTTACTGGGCCGCCCGCCGAGTACCTGCCGGATGGCCCCGGCGATGAGTTGCCACACCAACCAGGCGATGACGAGATCGACCACGTAAAGCAACAAACGCACCATAGGATCTCTGAGGACGTCCCAGCCCGGAAGGATGCTCCAACCTACCGCGAGTTCGGCAAGCTGGTGGGGAAGGCTTGCGTGGCGTCCACCTTCTGCTTCAAGTCGTCGAGCCCTTTGTAGTTGGGGTCCTCTTGGTGCAGGCGTTCCCAGGCTTTGCGGGCGGCGGCGCGATCGTGTTTCCCTTCCAGGTAGACGATGATGATGTTAAACATCGTCTGCTTGTGGTGGGGGTCGATCTCGAGCGACTTGCGGTATTCCCGAAGGGCCTCGTCTGCCTTTCCAGAATTGAAGTAGGCGGTTCCCATGTCCGTTCGGGCGTCGACGTTCGAAGGATCGAGCGCCAGCGCCTTCTGATACCATTCGATGGCCTGCGCGAACTGCTTCTGATCGTACAGGAAGTTGGCAAGACCCAGCGGAGGTTTGGGATCTTTCGGGTTTTGGGCCATCTCTTCCTGGACCATGCGGATGGCTGTGTCTGTATCGATGGGCGGATGCCCCTCGGGCAACGCTGGAGATGCTCCGTTCACCGGGTTCGTGGTCGCCGCGCCGGCGGACACGTCGCCTTGCGGCTGGGAGCCGGCTGCTGCCGTCGTGCTCGCCGGCGAGACCTGACCCTTCGTCGCGGTTAGAACAAAAGTGATGTACCCCGCGAGGAATCCCACCACAAAGAAGACCGTAGCCGTGATAGTGGTTTCTTTCTTCACTCCACCCCCTGTGGTTTACTCTCCTTCAGTCTATAGCTCGTTGCCAGGAGCGTCAACGGAAAGTCGGAATGCGGTTCGTTGTCCGTTGTCCGTAGTCCGTTGTGAAAAGGGGAGTCGGGAATAAGCAGTGGGGAGTAGGCGAAGCCCCGATTCCCTATTCCCGACTCCCTAGTTTCTTTCCCAGCAACGGACAACGGACTACGGACAACGGACGTCTTCCCTTGATCTCCAAGTGTTACTGTTACAACGGTTGACATAGAACGTGGCACGTTGTATCCTTCGAGGGTGATCCGGAGCTTTCGCTCAAAGGAGACGGAGGAGCTTTTCCATTACTATCACACCCAGCGGTTCCGGACCTTTGAGCGGGTCGCGCTGCGCAAACTGCTCCAGCTTCACGCTGCCACGGAGTTGGAGGTTCTGGCGTCCCCGCCCGGAAATCATCTGGAGACGTTACGAGGCGACCGGATGGGACAGTATTCGATTCGAATCAATGATCGGTGGCGGATTTGCTTCTCTTGGCGCGAAGGCAGTGCCTACGAAGTGGAGATTGTGGATTACCACTGAGGAAAAGTAACCATGAGCAAGCCGGAAACTCTCATGCCTCCGGTCCATCCCGGTGAGATCCTCCGGGAGGATTTTATAAAGCCGCTCGGCCTCTCGATCAACAAGCTGGCGCTCGATCTTCACGTGCCGGCTACCCGCATCGGTGAGATCGTGCACGAACGCCGCCGCATCACGGCGGACACCGCCTTGCGCTTGGCGCGTTACTTTAACACCAATCCCGAGTTCTGGCTCAACCTGCAAAACTTTTTTGACCTCGAAACCGAAAAACGCGCGGGTAAGGCGGTCGAAATTGAGCGCCACGTCCATCCCGCTGCCGTCGAGGCTTCCTGACCTCGAATCCGAAAACGAAAAACCAAGTTTTGTGCGGCAGGTTTGTTGCAGGTAGCGGTGTTCCACCAGGAGTTTCGGCACGATCTGAGAGATTGGATGAAAAGTGGCCGCAAGGTGGCGCTTCGGGTCCTGGAACTTGTTGAAGCGGCGATGAGAGATCCGTTCTCGGGCATGGGCAAGCCGGAGCCGCTGAAGTTTGTGCTATCAGGCTGCTGGTCGAGACGGATCCCCCAGGAGCACCGCTTGGTGTACCGGGTGAGCGAGAGCCGAATCGATTTCCTCCAGGCGCGCTACCACTACTGAAGGCCGTCAGCTGTGAGAGAGGGAACGCGATCGGGTCACAGCGGGGGGATTATGTTGAATCGAGATACCCTGGCGATTGGGAGGTAGCCCCGCCCGCGGTGATCGGCGAGGAGGCCGAGGCGCTGATGCCTGCTGCCCGGGAATTCATCCAATGGCTAAGGTCACAAATCTAGAAGAAATCGTCGCGAAAAGTTTGGGCCGCGTGCGAGAGCGTATTCGCATCCAGGCGGCCTACCTTTTCGGTTCACAACTCACCGGCGAATCCGATGCGGACAGCGATATCGACCTGGCGGTGTTTTCTCCGGATGTAGACACGCTAAACCTCGTCGAGCGGGTCCACTTGACTTCTGAAATTTCAGTGCGCTGCGACCCTCGCTTGGAACTTCACCTCTATCGTTCTCACGCCCTGGCCAATGCCCGACCGACGAATTTCGCCGGCTATATCCTTGCCCATGGCAAGCGCCTCGCATGACAGCTGCCAGTCGGCAGTACAGACGGGCGACATTCTCGCCTGTGACTCACACGTAACTTGCTGATTCTACTGGAAGCGGTTCGAGCGAGTCGCACTCCTGTTCAATCCGGCCCCGCCGGCGGCTGAGCTCTTTAGGGACGTAACGGATTGCGGATCCTGACACCCGCGATGACCTGTCCATGACCCAGGTCTTCGCTGAGCAACTCGCTGGCCCCGTCCTGTTGGGCGGCAGCCACAATCAAGCCATCCCAAAAAGAAATGCGCCAGGTTTCGCTGATCTCCGAACCCCTGACCACCGTCGCGGGTGTCAGGAATGATCTCACCCACAGGCTGAAGTCGCGGACAATCGCTCGCGCCTCGCTCGGGTTTAGCGGCTTCTTAATTTTGCGCGTCACATTTACGTAGAACTCTTGGAGAACCTGCGTGCTGAGGTAACCGGTTCCCGTGTCCCAGAGCTCCGCTATGCATTGTCTCGCCTTGATATACTTCGATCCGGAATCGGTATCGTGGGCGTACACGAGAATGTTGGTGTCAACGAAGACCTTCTCGGTCATGGAGCTCCTCACGGCTGGGCACCTTTCCGCCGCCAAGATGGAAGCCCGACTCCATACGAGCGAGTGCTCTAGTCCTGGCCTGCTCATACTCGCTCTCATTATTGACGAGCTTTTCCAGCTCAGCCGCAAGGAGGCCGCTGACGCTGGTGCCTCGCTGGGCTGCCAGTGCCCGCGCCTGCTTCAGCAGCTTCCGGTCGATCGCGAGAGTGATGTTCTGTTTCATGCCATCCTCGATTGTCAGTCTACACGTAAAATACGTGAAAGGCAATACCGCTACGCCGCGCCAATGAGGCGATTGTACTCCGCGTGCGGCCCAATCCAAAACCAGACGACTCCCGTTTCATGTTGCACGGCAAGTGCCCGGTAGTGCCGACCGACCCGCACTGACCAGGAACGGCGAATCTTTTTGAAGTGCAGGGAGGGATGCTTCGGACTTTGCCGTAATAGCTTGTAAAATTCGTCCGCCAGTCGCTGGATATCTTGCGGAAGTCGCCGGTAGCACCGCCAGAACCCTTGGACTGGCCCTCTGTCTCATCGATCGGTGCAGCGGCCCTCTCGGAGATCATTCAGGGCTTCATCAGCTAACGCATCGAGTCGGCCCGCCACGACGTCCTCCTCAATTTGGCGGTCCCAGGCGGAAGCGTCTAACTCGGCGAACCACGCCCGAAAGGCGGCGAGATCCTCAGACGACAGTTGGCGAACAGCGTTCTCGATCTGTTCCAGCGTGCTCACGATATTGAATTTACTACATCGGACCGGCCGCTGCAACACCGCGATAGATGGTCAAGGCGCCGACGGCCTGGTGGCCGACGTGACACCGCCGGGTACCCTGACGGGTGGTTTACCTGGAACGGGAAGAGGGTGCAACTTCATCCTGGCGATCAGCGCCTGATTTATCAGCGGTGAGGTGGTAGCGGGACTCCTACTAGCGGCGGTCGGAGTTTACCCTGGCAGGGCCGTGGCTTCCGTGTTCGACGGTGCGCTGTACGTGGTGAGTCCCAGGTTCATCGTGCCGCTTCACCTCTATCGTTCTCACGCCCTCGCCAATGCCCGACCGACGAATTTCGCCGACCACATCCTCGCCCATTGGCAAGCGCCTCGCGTAACCGCTTCAGCCACTCGGCAGTCCGCAGCGCATGCCTCTGGCCGCCTGTTGCGCGACGCCCACCGATTTGATGCTCGCTTCCATCTGTTGGTCTGTGCTGAGTCTAGCTACACAACGTTAGTGGTAATCGGCTTTCCGCTCAGATCGTAGCCCCTTTCGAGCGGTTGCAGGCTTCGCAGAGCAACTGGATGTTACGCTCGGTGTTGCTCCCGCCGGAGGCGACCGGAATGATATGGTCGAACTCAAGGCGCTCTCGCGATCCGCACTTCACGCAGCGACCCTTGTCTCGCTGCCAAACGAAGATCCTGACGGCTTCAGGAATGGGCTCTCGCTGCGAACCCTCGATCTTCTCCAGGTTTTCCAACGCTTCAACTTCACGCCGAATTCGGTCGTAATCCCGGTCGCGGCGAAGCACATGATGCTTGACCAACAGCCGAGCCATGTCTGGCTCAATGGCGTGGTCGCCCTGATCCCGGTTAAGCGCGTACACTTCTCCCCGGAACGCCCAGAAACAATCCAGCACAGGTTGAGGATCCCGTTGTTGGATCTCGGTAAACTGGTTCGCGGCTGAGCGGTAACTCGAATCGGCGTGCACCGCCCGAAGATAAGCATCCTTATCATTGGTCTTCTCAATTCCCGGCCAGTTCATAGCATTTGGCAACACTTCGACCCAGACGGTCTGGGACTGCCCCTTCTTGCCGAGTGACAGGGAGAACTGCAGCCCCCCGGACTCCGAGTGCCTAAGTTGACCGATGATCTTTACGCTTCGTGGCGCCATAACGGGACGAGGGGCGGGCTGACTTGGCAGGCTTAGCGACTGCGCTCTGCCCCGGCCTCCTTACGGGAAGCGGACTCGGAGATCACGCATGACTAGTTCTGCGGCCGCGTTTGCCGCGAGCGCTGTCCCTCGATCACAAATCTGTTGCTTCTTCAAGGCCCGGCCCGGATGAATCAGATTTCTGAAGTCCTTGGCAAGCCCCGCCTGCAGGGTTGTGGTTTCGTCAATCATGCCTAGCTCCGCCGCGACCTCTATATACTCACTGAGATTCCATCTGAGAGGGTCGGAGCCTGGATCTTTCGACAGCTTGGCCTTTGTCAGGCATGATTGGCGCGCACGCTCGACATCGACGCTCTCCTTTTGTGTGATACCCCAGAGCAGGAGCGCTTCCACTATAGACCCGGCAATCACCGTCGCGGCCTTCCACTCCTCGTGCAGGAGCGCCGACCGTGTGGTCATCAGGTCGCGCAGGAGGCCGGATCTTGTTTCTTCGTCTTTCATGAAGGCTAGATCCTTGGGATGATGCGGGGTGACGTCGTCGGGACAGCGCGCAAATGCCTCCCTAATGATAACGACAGGGTTCGCCTGTCTAGGCGCCGAAGGCCGCAACTCGTAATAACCGGTCTGGCCCACGGAGATTTTGTCTTGGGACTCGGCCTGCTTCACAGAAAAGCGAATCTCTTCGACACTCCGAACCATTTCCGTATAGATTTCCGAGTCTGATGGCAAGAGCACATTATGAACTTGGTCAACCAGCTTCACCAAAGCGTTTAACGCTCCACACCTGTTTGGGCTAAGCTGTATTGGTTGGGAGCCGCCTCTTTCAGCTTGCGTGAATGTCTTATCGATGTACTGAACAATCTGACTTGGAACTACGCTAGGCATCGTGTAGATAATAATACGGCGATATTGTAAAGACAAGCATAGGGCGGACCACCCGTTTCGGAAGATTGAGCAGGGGTAGCAAGCGCGGACCTGCGCTTGAAAGTCCGCGAGTTCTCCCGTGCAAGACTCCGATGTAAGCGTCCCACGAACGTGCGCAATATTTCTGTCACCGCTGGTCAGTCCCGAGTTCTTGACCGTCCCGCAAGGCGGGATACGGCGCCCGCCTCGGTCAGGCGCTCTTTGGCGGATGCTGCATATAAGCGCGGAGCAAGGTATTGATGCGGGTTTGATAACCCGGGCCCCTGCTTCTCATACCATTCGAGGACATCGCTATCGACCCGTATGGTGAGTTGCTCTTTCCTTGGCGCAGGCTTCAGGCCCCGCCGGACGACTGGCCGGGCGAGCATCTCCGGTGTCAATTCCGGCATATCAGAAAAATCTATTCTGTCATCCTTCAGCGCGCCTACTTGCTCCAGGCAGTTCGCGATTTCCTTGAAGGTGCTGACTTCTTCATTCTTCGCTGCCTTCCTCGCGGGCATTATTCGGAGCCCCGCGCGGATAAAGCTTATACCAAGGCGACTTCGCGCTTGAAATGGGGCTTCTTTTGGGCGTGGAGCTTCAAGGCCACGCCGCAGGCGGCAGCGATGCGTTCGAGCATGGAGAGTGAGTGCCCCGTGTACTCGGCGCCTTCAAGGCGGGCAATGACGGACTGGGTGGTATCGACTTTCCGGGCCAACTCAGCCTGGGTCAAACCCGCATCCTCACGCATCTCGCGCACCAGCAGCGCGAGGTCGATCTGGTGCAGGGTGCGCGCGAAGGTCCGCCGATAGGCTGCGCTCTTGCGGGCGCGCTGCCCGACGATTTCCGTATGGCGGTCGCGTTTCATAATCCCAACTCCTTTAGAATCGCTTCCCTATCTTTCGCAGACGCCGGGTAGTGATTTCGGAACCTAATCCAAAGCTTTCTCAATCGCTCCGCCCTGGTGATCTCGCCGGGAGGGGTCTCGCGGGTCTTCTTTTGAAACCCGGAGGTAATCACGATCAGCGTTCCCGGCTGGTAGAAAAACAGGACCCGAAAGATGCGGTCGAATTGTTTCACCCGCAGCTCAAAGATCTCATCGGTGAGCTTTTTCACAAATTGGCCCTGCATCCGATTGCCGTAGGTGCGAAGGCGGTCGATGAAGGCATCGACCCTGGCGGCAGCCTTCTGGTCCAGCGAATCCACAAACTCGCGCGCCGGCATCCGCCCGTTCGGCATCTCCACGTACTCGATGGTGAAACCGTGGTTCACATTGCCTCTCCGGGAATGATTATAGCACAAATGAGATATTCCTGCCGCGCCCCCGGATGGTCGCACGCGGGCGTACGGCCGCCCGAGACAGGAAAGGTCCGTGCATTCCGGGCGCGGGCACTTGGCTGGTAAGGCGGCTACCCAGGCAGTCATTCCCGCGAAAGCGGGAATCTACTCCGCAACCCTTTGGAAATGTGCTGTCGTCAGACTGGATTCCCGCTTTCGCGGGAATGACCGGTGCCTCAAGGGATCCCCATTTCCAAATGACACCACCACCTTGGCTTCAGGCCGTGCCGTCAGGCTGCTTGACTTGGTCGGAAGAGCCGGGTTATCTTAGTAGTTTAGGCGCAACGCGACATTCTGACTAGGGAGCCACGAGATTGAAACGCACCTTTCAGCCCAACAACCGGCGTCGTGCCAAGACGCACGGATTTCGCATCCGCATGAGGTCCCCCGGCGGCCGCAACGTTTTGAAGCGGCGGCGGCAGAAGGGTCGTCATCGCCTGACTCCATGAAGGAGGGCTCTGCGGGGACGACTTTCCCGAAAAGCCTGCGGCTGCTGAGGCGGGCCGAGTTCCGGCGGGTCTACGACGAAGGACAGCGCCGGAGTTCCTCGCTCTGCATGGCTTTCGTCCGGCCTAACGGTTTGCCGGAGACGCGCCTGGGCATCACAACGCCGAGCAAACTGGGCAACGCCGTGCTGCGGAACCGACTGAAGCGACGCCTGCGCGAAGCGTTCCGGCTGGACCAGGCGGCTATTCCGGGCGGTTGGGACGTGGTGCTGAATCCGCGGCCGGCGGCAGCGAAAGTTCCGTTCCAAAACCTAAGGAGAGAGATCCTGAGGCTCTTTCCGAGGGAACGGGGAGCAGGGAGCAGGGAATAGGGTTGAGGGAACAGGGTTGAGGGAACAGGGAATAGGGAACAGAGAACAGTGAAGAAAGGTACAGGGTGGGACAGGGGACAGGTGAAGAAGGGAACAGGGTAGAGGGAACAGGGTATAGTGAAGAACCAACGCAAGTCTATTGAAGGACAATCTCAAGGTGTTCTGTTCCCTGTTCCCTGTTCCCTGTTCCCTTCTTCAAGCTGTTCCCCGTTCCCTGTTCCCTGTTCCCTTCTTCAAGCTGTTCCCCGTTCCCTCTTCTTGGCCCTGATTCGCTTCTACCAGATTTGCCTCCGTCCCGTGTTGCCCTCGTTCTGCCGCTACCATCCGTCCTGTTCGGCGTACGCTTACGAGGCGATCGAAAAGTGGGGCGTCAAGCGAGGAGTGGGATTGACCCTTCGTCGCTTGCTCCGCTGCCGGCCGGGAGGGAGCTACGGCTATGATCCCGTTCCTTGAAGCCGTGTCACCTGGCGAGAGGGGGTTGGGTCGCTCGGCATGAGAAAGTGGACCCTAGCAAGGCGAGTAGGTAATTGATAACAAAAGACATTGTGGGTTAGGTTTTTGAAAACAAAGCGGAGAAAGCCCATACTTGTCACCTGGGCGAGAGGGGGTCGGTCGCTCGGCATGAGAAAAGTGGACCCCCTCAAAGCGAGTAGGTTGTTGATAACAAAAGACATTGTGGGTTAGGTTTTTGAAAACAAAGCCGAGAGAAGGTCCTGCTCGCCACCTGGCGAGAAGGGGGGCGGGTCGCTCGCATCAGAAAGTGGACCCCCTCAAAGCGAGTAGGTGATTGATAACAAAAGACATTGTGGTTTAGGCTTTTGAAAACAAAGCGGAGAAGAGACCCGATTCGGTTCGATCCTCTCGCCGAAATGAAACCACACCGCGCTGGTTGTAAGGGTACGGCTTGCCATCACCTCTTGGTTCAGTCGTGCGCGCGGTCAAGAAAGAGGGTATCTACAACCAAGGCGGCAGTTCGGCGGAGGAGTTGCTAAGGAAGGTTTTCTTTGGAAGATCGTGATTCTCGAGTTCTGATTGCCTTTGCGCTGTCGTTCGCAGTGCTGCTGCTGTGGCGCTTCCTGCTGGTGAAGGAGCCGCCGCCGCGCCCCAAGCCTCCGGCGACCGCTGCGAGCCAGGTTGCGAATCAACCGGCGCCCGTCGGGCAGGCGACGGCCTCAGAGAAAGGGGCAAAGAAATCGGCAACCGCTGCGGCCCGGAAAGGGGCAGAAGGGTTTCCCGTGGTCGAAGGGACGGCGGCCGAGGAAGTCGTCGTCGAGGGCGATCTCTATCGAGTGACTTTTTCCACGCAAGGCGCCGTGGTCCGGAGTTGGGTGCTTAAGAAATACACGGACGCCAACCAGCAGCCGCTGGACGTCGTGAACCAGCCCGCTTGCGAGAAGCTCGGCTACCCGATCAGCCTCAGCTTGGCGATGGACCAGACGCTCGCCAGCAAGCTGAACTCCGCGCTGTACGTGGTGAAGCCCTCGGGGGGCACGCTCGCTGCCCCCGTGACGCTGGAATTTGTGTACAGCGACGGCCACGTCGAAGCGCGGAAGCAATTCACTTTCGGCCGCGGCTATGAAGTGGGCGTGAAAGTGAGGGTTTCCGACGGGCAGCGCGACCTGCCGGCGGAGGTCGCGTGGCGGGGCGGGTTCGGGGACCATTCGCTCGATCAAGTGCAGCAGCAGACGCTCGAGCAGGCTGTTTATAGCGGGGCCAACGGCGTCAAGACGGTGGCCGAAAAGAAACTGAAGACGGACGAGATGGTTCCCGGTCCGCTTTATTTTGGGGGTGTTGAAGACCGTTATTTTGGCGGCATTTTTCTCCCCGCTTCGCCGGCCGATGCCTTTCGCATCGCCAAGCAGGAGTGGATTCCCCCCAATTGGAACAATCCCAAGATCACGCCCAACCTCATTGAGGGCGGCCTGGTGAGCCCGGAAGCGAAGCCGCTCGACTTCCGCCTTTTTGTGGGGCCCAAGGACTTGGACGTCCTGCGCGCCGTCGAACCGCCACTCGACGGCCTGCTGGACTTTGGGTTCTTCGGTGTGATCGCCAAGCCTTTGTTCATCTGCCTGCGCTACATCTTCGACCACTGGGTCCACAACTGGGGCTGGGCCATCGTCATCCTCACCATCCTCATTAACCTGGCGATGTTTCCGCTGAAGCTCAAGAGTGTCCGCTCCGCCCAGGAGATGCAGCGCGTGGCGCCCATCATCAAGGGGATCCAGGACCGTTACAAACAGTACAAGATGAATGATCCGCGCAAGCAGAAAATGAACCAGGAGATCATGAAGATCTACTCGGAGCACGGCATCAATCCGCTGGGCGGCTGCTTGCCGATGCTCCCGCAGTTGCCCATCCTTTACGCCTTTTACCGCGTGCTGGAGCTGCCCATCGAGTTGCGGCATGCGCCGTGGATCTGGTGGATCAAGGACCTTTCGCAGCCGGACACCTCGCACATCTTCGGTCTTCCCGTTCCGATTCTGCCAACCCTCATGATCGTCACCATGTTCATCGCCCAGAAGATGACGCCGATGCCCACGGCCGATCCCCAGCAGAAGACCATGATGTTCCTCATGCCCCTGGTCTTTGGTATCATGTTTTACCGGTTCGCCAGCGGGCTGGTGCTTTATTTCATGGCCGCCAACGTGGTGGGAATCGCCCAACAGGCCTTGATCAATAAGATGACTCCCCGCCCGGCGGCGTTGACGGCTCCCGAGAAGGCGGGCGCCGGCAAGGTCTGAGCCTATATGGATAGCCTATCGCCTGCCGAAACCGCCAAGCCCATTGCCGCCTACCTGCCTCGCATCGAGGCGCTGGTGAGGCAGGTGATCGAGCTCGGCCGCTTCCAACTGAAGTTCGAGATTCGACCCGCGCCGCCGGGGGAGGAAGGTTTTGAGTCGCCGGAGGTGGTGGTCGATTTCTCCGGGCCGGACTCGGACCTGCTGGTGGAGGCGCACGCGGAGTTGCTCAACGCGCTCGAGTATCTGGTGTTGAAGGCGGTCCGGCGGGAGGAGGATCTGTTCGGCAAGATCGCCTTCGATTGCCAGGGCTGGCGCCAGGAGCGCATCGAGGAACTGAGGTTGATGGCGCAAGTGGCGGCGGACCGGGTGGTGGAGAGCGGCAGCCCGTTTCGCCTCGGACCCATGAACCCGCGCGAGCGCCGCATCGTTCACCTAGCGCTTCGCGGCCGGTCCGCGGTGCGCACGGCGAGCGAGGGCTTCGGCACGGAGCGCAAAGTGGTGATCCTTCCCGCCGACGAGGCGAGCGGCGCCCCGGTCGCCTCTCCCTCTCCCCACCCTAGCTAGCCTAGCACTGGCCACAAGGCTGGCGGCACGAGGGTCCGGGGCCTCTCACCCCCCATGGTCTCTGAAGACACCATCGTGGCCTTGGCGACGCCTCCCGGTCGTGGCGGGATCGGCGTGGTGCGCCTGTCCGGCGATCGCGCCCTCGACATTGCCTCCGGCCTGATTCGCTTCGCCAGGCTTCCCCTCGAAACGCAGCGCGCCACCCGGGGCGAATTTTGCGAACCGGCCTCGGGCCGCGTGCTCGATGAGGTGGTGGTCACCTGCTTTCGGCGTCCGCACTCCTACACGGCGGAAGACGTGGTGGAGATCTCCTGCCACGGCTCTCCGGTGATCCTGAAGGCTCTCGTGGAGTGTGCGCTGGAGCGCGGCGCGCGCGCGGCGGAGCCGGGCGAGTTCACGATGCGCGCTTTCCTGAACGGCCGCATCGATCTGACCCAGGCGGAGGCTATCCGCGACCTCATTGAATCACGCACGCTGTATCAGGCGCGGGTGGCCGCGCAGCAGATGGAGGGCGCTGTCTCCGCCCGGCTCAAGCCGCACAAGCAGGCCCTGGTGGATCTGATCGCGCGGCTCGAAGCCGGGATCGATTTCGCGGAAGACGACGTTCCAGTGGAAGGCTGGGAAACGATTCTCGTCAGCCTGGAAGGCATCCGCGCCGGCCTCGCGAGGCTGGTGGAAAGCTACGCTTACGGAAGGATCGTGCGCGAGGGGCTGAGCCTCGCCATTGTGGGTCGCCCCAACGTCGGGAAGTCGAGCCTCTTTAACCGGCTGTTGAACGAAGAGCGGGCCATCGTCACGCCGATGCCCGGAACCACGCGGGATCTCGTTACCGAAAGCGCCAATGTGGGAGGTATTCCGTTGCGCTTTGTTGATACGGCGGGCGTGCGGGAGACCTCAGACCCAGTGGAGGCGATCGGCGTGGGGAAGGCTCTCGCGGCCGTGGCCGACTCCGACCTGCGGCTTCTGGTGATCGATACTTCCGAACCGTGGACGGAGCAAGATTCGAAACTGCTGGCGAGGGTGTGCCCGTTGGGACCGTTGCTGGTCGCGGGTAACAAGTGCGACCTTCCGCCGCAGGTTTCGCCCGATCAGCTCGAAAAGCTGCTCGAGCGAGTTGAATCCGAGCGCACAGGGTCAGAAGCACGGAGCACGCCGCCTTTGAGCGGACTTGAGCGAGCTGGGCTTGCCCGAGTGGAAATCGTCTGGACCTCCGCCCTCACCGGTGAAGGCTTGGCCGAGTTGCGGGAGAAAATCCTGGACCTCGCGGCGCCGACGCGGGGAGCCGGCTCGGAGGGCGAGTTCATCACCGACCTGCGCCACCAGCAACTTCTGAGCGACTGCCTCAAAGCGCTGGGCCGGGCGCGGCAAGCCGCCGAAAAATGCGTCCCACACGAGATGCTGCTGCTCGACCTCTACGACGCGCTGCACGCGCTCGACGAGATCAGCGGCGCCACGACGGTCGAAGAGGTGCTTGGGGTTATCTTTGCGACTTTCTGTGTCGGCAAGTGAAGCGTGAGGCGTGGTCAGGATCTGCTCGAAGTCCTCTCGCGGAAGGCGAGGCGATTGAAGTACCTATTCAGTTCGCGGACGCGCAGCAGCTTCGCGAAAACGGCCGTCAGGGCCAAGCCAATCACACTCGTCACCACCAACACCAGGAAGGCGCCGTGGGTTGTCCTCCAGTTCACGCTGGTTTCAAGCCAGGACACGATCCGGAACGAGAGCAGGCCGGCGGCGGCCGAGGCCGCGCTCATCTTGGCGAAGAACAGCAGCAAACCGCCCGCATCACAGTTGGCCGTGCGGCGTTCGAGTAGAACAAAGAGCGCCGCAGCGTACACGATGATGCCGATGGAGCTCGCGAGCGCGAGGCCCAGGTACTGCGCGCGGCGCACCAGCAGCCAATAAAGAGGCAGGCTCAGCAGGGTAAGCAGCGTCCCGGCTACCGCCGGGGTCAAGGTGTCGCGCGTGGCGTAAAAGCCGCGGGCCAGAATACCCTGGGCGCTCCAGGCGAACATGCCGAGCGAGAAGACGGCGAGGGCGAGGGCGGTGGCATCGAGGTCCGGCCCGCGCAGACGCGTATGGGAAAAAACGAGGTAGACGAGCGGGCGGCTCTGAGCGATGGTCAGCGCCGAAACGGGCACGATGAAGAGCAGCAGGCCCTTCAGCGTGGAGTTGAGCGTGCGGTTCAGCTCCTCGAGTCTGCCTTCGGAGTAGAGCTGGGCCAGAACCGGAAACGAGGCCACGCCCACCGCCTGGCCGACCACCCCGAGCGGAACACGCATCAGCGTCTTCGCGTAGCTCAACCAGGTGATGGACGCGGGCACCAGGTAGCTGCCGAACCACCGGATGATCCAGTCGTCGGTGAAGACCAGTGACAATGCGAGCATGATGGGAATCGCGAGCTTCAGGAAGAGCTTGAAGCCGGGATGCCTCAGGTCGAGGCTGGGATGAAATCGCATCCCGGCAAGCTTTGCGCCGTGGACCTGCAAGGCAAAGTTTCCCGTCAGGGCGCCCGCCAGTACGCCCACCGCGAAACCCGTGATGCCGATGCGCGAGGAAAGCAGAACCCCGCCCAGGATAATGCCGAGGTTGTAGACCACCGGCGCGAGGGAAGGGACCACGAACTGGCCCTTCGCGTACTGTACAGCGCTCAGGATGCCGCCGAGATAAAAGCAAAGCTGGGCCGGCAGCATGAGCCGGGTGAGGAAGATCAGCCGGGCCTTCTCGGCAGGGTTGAAGCCCGGCGCGATCACCGTCACCAGGCGGGGCGCGTAAATCTCCGCCACCAGAATCAGGCCCGCGAGCGACAGTCCCATAAAGGTGATCACGGTCGAGAAGACGTGCCAGCCTTCCTCCTCGTGCTGCTCGGCGACGTAGTGGGCAAAAACGGGAATAAAGGTGAGGCTGAGCGACCCTCCGGCGACGAGGTAGTTCAGAAAATCGGGCAGCGTGAAAGCCGCGTAGTAAGTGTCCGTGACCGCGTTGGAACCGATCTGGTGGGCGACGGTCCACTCGCGAAAGAAACCGAGCACCCGGCTCGCCAGCACGCTCGCCATCACGATGCCGGTGGACTGAGCGATGCGCCGGGTCAGCAAGGCTGCGGCCGTTTTCGGCATGCTCGAAGGTGTATCACGATTTGGAGGGTTTTGCCTAGAAGGGGAAGCTCCGGACCTCAGAGGCGGTGAAGTGGGCGAACTAGTCGTTTCCTTCCTCGTCCCCCTCGGGTTCGAAAGGGAAGCGTTTTCTGCAACCCCGGCACCTCAGCATTTTCCCCTTGCCCAGCAAGCGTTCGATTCGGGTCCGCTTCGACCGTCGAACCCTGGGGCTTCCGCAGTAAGGGCAGTGGATTTCTGACTCCGGTCCATCCTCAGCTTCCGACCTTTTCGCCCCCGCCGCCGGCGCGACCGCCGATGGCTGCGCTTCGCCGGAAGCATCGGGAGGTGAGGCAGACCCGGCGGCGACGGGTTGTTCGCCGTGCCTTCGCCGCTCCCGATGGTGGGCGGAGCGAGCGGCTCTCTCCTCTTCCAGTGCTTCCTTTGAAATCCATCTCAGCTTAAAGCATCCGGAACAGTGCCGCAGGCGGTAGCCAAAGACTCGTGCGATCCTATCCCTCCAGCCTGGAACGGGTGTCGTCGTCATCGAACCGCATTTGCACTGGGTAGCCATGATGTGCTTCCAATCAGGGTAGAAGAATAACGCAGCTCGCTTCTACCTCACAAGGCAAAATATTTCTTTCGGCGACCGAGAGCATCGTTTCCCAATCGCCCACGATGCATCGCCTGTGGACCGTGGCCGCGATATCAGCCATGGTCAACTCGCTTTCACTCGCTTCCCCAGAGCGACGGGGTGTAGGCGATGCCCGCTTCCCGTTGTTGCTGCCGTACACGATCGTTCCAGGAGACGATTGGCTTCCCCGGGTCCACTTCCTTCATCGTGATACAACCTTCCACGGGACAGACGAGCGCGCACAGATTGCAGCCCACACATTCGTCTTCGATGATGCGCGGCACACGCATCGCGCCGTCGCCATTGCCTCCGTTCGGGCGCGGGTACTCTTCGATCGACTGGTGGGCGCCGTCCTCACAAGCGATGTAGCAAAGATGGCAGCCGATGCATTTCTCGGGATCGATCTGGGCGATGACCTTGTAGTTGAGGTCGAGGTTGCCCCAATCGGTTACGCTCGCGAGGGCGCGGCTTTCGAGTTCGCCAGGAGTCGCGAAGCCCTTGGAGTCGAGATATTCGCTGAGCCCGTCGATCATATCTTCCACAATCCGGAAGCCGTAGTGCATCGCCGCCGTGCAGACCTGCACCGAGCGGGCGCCCAAGGTGATGAACTCGGCCGCGTCACGCCAGGTGGCGATGCCGCCAATCCCGCTCAGTGGAATTTTCACACGCTTGGCGCAGGCCGCCACCATGTTGAGCGCAATCGGCTTCACGGCCGGCCCGCAGTAGCCGCCATGCGACGACTTGCCGCGCACGGTGGGCCGCGGCGCGAAGGTATCCAGGTCCACCCCCATGAGGCTGTTGATGGTGTTGATCAGCGAGATGCCGTCGGCGCCGCCCCGCTCGGCAGCGACGGCGATGGCCGTGACGTCGGTGACGTTCGGGGTAAGCTTTACGATCACCGGCGTCCGCGCCACCTCCTTGACCCATGCGGTGATCATGGTGGTGTATTCGGGCACTTGCCCCACGGCTGCGCCCATGCCGCGCTCGCTCATTCCATGCGGGCAGCCAAAGTTGAGCTCGAGGCCATCGCAGCCGGTGTCCTCGGTGCGTTTCACCATCTCGTGCCACGACACGCGCTTGGACTCGACCATCAGCGAGACCATTACCGCGTTGTTCGGATAGCGCCGCTTCACCTCCGCGACTTCGCGCAGGTTGTCTTCGAGGGTCCGGTCCGAAATCAGCTCAATATTGTTAAACCCCATCAGCTTTTCGCGCCCGAGGTCGATGCCGCCGTAGCGCGAAGTCGTATCGACGATCGGCTCGCCCACCGTCTTCCAGATGGCGCCGCCCCAGCCCGCGTCAAAAGCGCGCATCACTTGCCCCGCCGTGTTCGTGGGCGGACCCGAGGCCAACCAAAAGGGGTTGAGGCTTTTGATGCCGGCAAAGTCAGTCGCTAAATCTGCCATGCCTGCCTCCTCAGAAGAATTGACAGTTGCCGATTGCCGATTGGAAGAGGCGTCAGTTGTCAGTCGTTAGTTGCGGCCGATCCGGAGTCCGTCGCTGCAACGGACGACTGACAACAACTGACAAACAACTTCTTGCAATCGTCAAATCGTCAATCGTCAATCGTCAATTCTTCGCCTCCTTCGCGAGCCAGGCATCGATGCCCCGCGCCGCCCGCATTCCCTCCGCGACCGCGTCCACCACTTCTCTGCCGCCATTCACGCAATCGCCGCCGGCGAAGTACTTTGGATTGCCCGTCTGCCCAGTCTCGGGATTGACCACGACTCGCCCTCCACTCATGGTGAGTCGCGGCACGCCCTCAAGGAAGCCCAGCACAGGTTGTTGGCCGAGAGCGCGCACCACCATGTCGGCGAGAATCACAAACTCCGTACCCGGGACGATTTCCACGCGGGCCTGGCGCCCGGTCCCCACCAGTCGCGTGCGCACGCATTCGAGTCCTTCGACGCGACCCCGCCCCACGATGCGGACGGGCCGAGTGTTCCAGTAGAAGATGATTCCATCCCTCTGCGCCAGTTTGTATTCGTAGTTGAACGCGGACATCTCGCGCTCGCCGCGCCGGTAGACGATGGAAACATGCTCCGCGCCCAAACGACGCGCCGCCGTGACCACGTCGATCGCCGTGTTGCCGGCGCCGATCACCACCACGCGGCAGCCGACGTCGATCGTTTCGAAGGGCCGCGTCTTGGTGGGCTCAATGAACTCGATCGCGCTCTGGACGCCCTCCAACTCCTCGCCCGGAAGGTGGAGCTCCGCCGTCTCGCCCAGGCCCATGCCGATAAAGACCGCGTCGAATTGTTTCTCGATCTCCGCCAGCGTCACGTCCTTGCCCACCACGACGCCCTGGAGGAACTTCACGCCCAGGTCTTCCACCATCTTCACTTCGCGCAGGCTCTCCCAGGCGCGCGTCTTGTAGGCGGCGATGCCGTAGGTGTTGAGCCCTCCCGGCATCTGGTTCTTGTCATAGACCACCGCTTCGTAGCCCCATTTGGCGAGTTCGGCGGCGCAGGCGAGCGACGCCGGCCCGGAACCGATCGAGGCCACTCGCCGCCCGTTGGGCCCTCCGGCCTGGAACAACCGAATGTTGTTGTCGAGAACGTAATCGACGGCGTAGCGCTGGAGGCGTCCGATCTCGATGGGCTTCTGGCCATCCTTGTTCATCACGCACGCGCCCTCGCACAGCACCTCCGTCGGGCAGACGCGGCCGCAGCTTCCGCCGAGGATGTTGGCAGTCAGGATCACGCGCGCCGAGCCTTTCAGGTTGCCGGTGGCGATTTTCTTGATGAAAGAGGGAACGTCGATGTGGGTGGGGCAGGCTTGCGTGCAAGGCGCGTCATAGCAGAAGAGACACCGCGCCGCTTCCAGCAACGCCTGCTGCCGCGTGAGCCGCGGCGAGATGTCGCTGAAATTCCTCTCGTACTCCTCCGGATCGAGCTTCGGAGCAATGTTGACGAGCGCCATGATCCTCCAGGCAGGGCGGCCCTCTCTCGGGTGCGGGGTCGCTTCACACCTGCGGCCGACCACGGCCGGCTAGCGGAAAAGCCCGGGCCAAGTCTTGATTGTAACAGAGATCGGCCTCTCATGCCCCCTGGGGAAGGGCTGGCGCGGGGCTTCACTTACACCACCCCGCGCCGGACGGTGGTCAGGAAGATCGTGTTGAAGATCGAGTGGTTCGACTTGCGGCGGAAGCCTTGCCCGTCAAGGCCCCCAGGAGGTTCACCCCGTCCGGGCTGCCGAGCCCGGTACAGGGGTCCCAACCCGCGCTGGCGTGGTAGGCGCCGTTGTTGCCCGTGGTGATGTCGTGAAAATCGCCGGGGGCCGTAGCGGCTTTGCCGTAGAGCAAGGGGTTGACATAGCCTATTGAAGTGGCCAAGCTCTGGTTCAGGAGGGCGGTCAGGCCGGCCCAGAGGGGAGCCACAGCGCTGGTGCCGCCGAAAACGGTATCCTGTCCGTCCACACGGACCTGATAGCCGGTCAGGGGGTCGGCGTCGCCCGCGACATCCGGCGAGCCGCGCCCGATGTGACCACCGGGGTTGGCGGACGGCGGAACGTTGGCCTTGGCCTGCCAGGTGGGCAGCGGGAAGAAGTCGCTGATGCCGCCCCCGGTGGCGCCCCCCGTCGCGCCGTCATTCCACACCGTCTCGGAGCTGATGGTTTTGCCCGAGGCTATCAATCGAGTGCCGCCGCAGGCCAGAACGTGCGGGCTCGAGGCCGGAAAGTCGACGTGGGCGAGCCCGTCATTCACCCCATCGGATGAGCCGTTGTCGCCGCTGGCGCAGCACACCGTCACCCCCATCGACGCGGCTGACTGGAAAGCCTGATCAAACGCCTGCAAAGCCTGGGCGGTCCAGGATGACTCGGGTCCGCCCCAACTGATGGAGACCACCGACGGCTTGCGCACCTTATCGTGAATGGCGGTGGTGATGGCGCGCAGGAACCCGGCGTCTGTGTTAGGCGCAAAGTAAACGGCGATTTGCGCGCCCGGGGCCACGGCGCCGGCCACCTCGATATCCAGCATCACTTCTCCGTCCGGACCGTTGGGATCGCCGGTGGGCGTATTGTGGGCTCCCCCAACCGAAACGGCGGTGACGTGGGGTGTCGTGATTCCGAGCTGCCGGAAGTAGGTGTTGAGGTCGTTGATCTTGTAGCCGCCGCCGAGCTCAATGATCGCGATGCATTGGCCATGGCCGTTAACCGAGGTAGGAAAGTCGTAGAGTTGTGCCACTTGGGTGGGAAGGTAAGAGACGCCTTGTTGGGCATGCCGCCACGCCCCTCCTTGCTCATGGATAGGGCGGATGTGCGGCTTGGCCTGCGGACGGTTGTCGAGGCCGAATACGCCCTGGACGATGCCGTCCAGTTCGGCCGGAACAGAGATGGCCCCGGTGCGGCCGCGGTAGGTTCCAGTGGGGTGTTCGTACATCTGCAGCGTGACGTTGAACGCTTCGCTGAGAGCTTTGACGGTGCCCGAGAGGACGATCGTACGCTCGCCTGGTTTGACCTCCATAACGTCGAGGCCGTACTTTTGGGCGAAGGCTTCGATCTTCACAAGATCCTTCGGGTCGGCTCCATGCGCGGCTTCGAATTCCTCGCGGCTGAGGTTCCGCCTTTCATGAGGCATGAGAGCCCCTAGCTGCTCCGCCGAAGCAGGCGTCTTGGAGGAGAGGGGCCTTAAGAGGAGAGTGACTTCGATACGTTCATTAGGGTCGGGTGCGCCGACGAGGCGCGCCCCGTGGAGAGTAGCGCGTTCGCTGCCCGGAATCGCAACACGTTTCTTGGGATCTGTCATCGTTTGCTCCTTTGGATCATAGGAATCGGAGAAGTATTTCAGTATTTCAGTCCCTAAGTATTTCAGCGTCAGCCCGCTGGGAGATTGAGGGACTGAAATACTGAAGTACTGATGAACTGAAATACTTCTCTATTCCCTATTCCCTACTCCCTTCTCCCTTCTTCCGCTAATCCAGATACTTGATCAGGACGACCTCGTTCTGAGCTTCGTTGTAAAGCAGTTCATCCACCATGGCCCGGACCATGAGGATGCCGAAGCCGCCCGGGCGCAGGTCCTTCTCCTGACGTGCGCGCATGTGGTCGCACGGGTGATCGGGTGGATTGTTCACTGCGGCGTGGGTCAGCCCCTCCGTCCGGAACCCAGGGCCGGGGTCGGCGATGCGGTAGAGGAGCATCCGCTTGGCGCGGAGGTAGGCAATGCGCACTCGCCGATTGGGATCGAGCTGACCGCCCCACTCGATGGCATTAAGCAGCAGTTCGCGGAAGGCCCAGCCGACGCCTTGCCGGACCTCCTCGGGCAGGTCAGCGCGCAACTGCGCCAAGAATCCCTGGATGCGGTCGGCGGTTCCGATTGCGCACGGCACCAGGAGTTCCACCCAGTCGGGCCGCGCCGACAACACCTCGATGGGCAGCGCCTCGGCGGGCGCCGCCAAGGCGTTCTTGACCAGATCGAGCAGCACTCCCGGGTTGAAGGGCTTGGCGATGTATTGATAGGCCTGTTCGCGCAGGGCGTCGAGCACGGTTTTCGTCGTGTCGTCAGCGGTCATCACCACGACTCGCGGCGGCGTCTTGGCCTCCACCCGAAGGCTCCTCAACAGCTCGATCCCGCTCAGGCGCGGCATCCAGACGTCAACCAAAATCAGGTCGAATTGCTCCTGGCGCAGCCGCTCCAGCGCCTCCATGCCGTCCGAGGCCGTCGTGATCGCGAAGCCCGAGCCTTCAAGCAGCTCGCGGATGACCGCGCGATTGTGGGGGTCGTCCTCGACCACGAGTATTCTATTCATTCACGCTCCCCATCGTCGCAAGAGAGTAGACAGTAGACGGTAGCAAATCAGAAATTAGAAAGCAGAAATCAGAACCAAGACGTCTTCCTTTTCTGATTTCTACTTTCTAATTTCTGATTTTCTACCGTCTACCGTCTACCTGATTATAAGGCTCCCCCGCAGAATCTGCGGGTTCATTTCCGGCGAGAGGATCGAGATAGGTGCCCCGCGTTCCTGTGCTCGCCTTGCTTGCAGGTCGCCGGATGGCCATTCTTGTCCCACCCTCGAATCCCCCGTCCGCAGTTGCCGAACTCCCTGCCTTGCTCCTGGCCGGAGGTTCACAACGCTCCCTTGTCCCTCGCCAGTGGCACCGCCACCTGAATTCCTGATCGTACGGATATTTTCCGATACTCTGATTCTAAAGGAGATCCTGGGTTTGTTCGCCAGCAAGCCGATTTGACTCCCACCAAAACAGCTTGATTCTTTTTCTCGTATCTGTGTCTGTGTGCCTCTGTGTTTAATTTTTCCACACCTTCCAGCCCCTGCTTTCTCGCCCAATCTGCAATCGGGAGGTGGTAATCCATTCAAAAATCGCCGAAATCGGCCTCGAAATCGCTTCAAGTAATTGATAACAAAGGTGATACTCACTATGGGTTCGTTGCTGGTCAAGATGGACTATCTCCCTGAAAATAAATGCTTTATCCTTATGGGTTCGTTCCCGGCCGCCGGACCCGATCTCCATCCCTGCCGGCCTTGGGCTTCTGATCCGCGCTCTCGTTGACTCGGCTATCGTACGGTCATCTCCTGATTCACTTATTCCAAGCCACTTCGTCGCTTCGCTGTTTCCCTCGGGCTTGCAGGCTTGAATTTCGCTCTCAATTCACTGAATCGACCTCGCCCGCCGTCGCGGCCATCACCTCTGCCATGACTTGGCTGAGGGCCCCTTGGTAGCGGGCATCTTCTCTCCCAATCGTCAATCGTCAATTCTTCACCCGTTACCCTTCACCCTTTACCCTTTACCCTTTACCCTTTACTCTTTACTCTTTACCCTTTACCCTTTACCCTTTGTCTCTGCCTCTTCGCGCCGGTCGGGTCCGGGGGTCGCGTTGGACTCAGGGAAAACGATTCACATACTAAAGCAAAGATAAAGCATTGTCAACTTAATTCCGCGCTTGGATCAAAGCCACGGGGTACGACTATCACGTAATGACGTGATCCCAACCACATCCCCATGTGACGGGGATCACTGCAAACGAGTTTGTCGGAAGATAGGCTGTCAACGTCGGGGCCCTCTCTTTGAGCGTGGCCATTTCTGTGGGGCGGTGACGAGGAGAGGAAAATGGTTGCACACGAGCTTACGGCGCTAGAGGCTCTCGGTGTTGGCATCCGCGCCGAGATTGATGCAGCGGAGTTCTACTCAGAGCTTGGCAACAGGGTTTCCAACCCCTTTCTACAACAGAAAATTCTGCTCCTCGCCAAAGAGGAGCTGCAACACAAGCGCCTCCTCGAAGAAGCGTACCACCAGAAGTTCCCTGATGTTCCGCTTGCTCTCCCAACTTCTCAGCTCCCCAAGCAGATTTCGTGCAAGGCGGACCGCGAACAACTCTCCATAACTGAAGTCCTCTCTTGTGCCATTGAGGAGGAGCGGAAGGCGCGGGAGTTTTACTTGCGGGCGGCGCAGTGCGCGACCGATCTGACCGGCCATCGGATGTTTAACTATCTGGCAGATTGGGAATTCTCACACGAAATGGAGCTCACCGCGGAACGCGATATGTTGCGGCGTTACCCGCGCTATTTCGAGCAGACAACGGAGCCTTGGAAGCCTGAGTTCCGGCGCTAGTCTCTAAGGCCCCTCAGGAGGGGTCATGACGAACCGTGATGTGCTTGCCGGTCCTCCATCCGCCGCCGAGCAGGAACTGCGGCGTCGATTCCTCGAACAGGCGCGTGACGTTCCGGGGAGCGACCGCATCGCCCGTTGCCTCCAATGTGGCACCTGCACAGGAAGCTGTCCTGTAAGCTATGCGATGGATATTTCTCCCCGGACGGTCATTGCCCTCTTCCGCGCCGGGGAGATGGAAAGGATCCTTCAGAGCCGCACGATCTGGATCTGCGCTTCCTGCTACATGTGCACCACCCGGTGCCCGCAGTCGATCAAGATCACGGATCTTCTCTATGCCTTGAAGCGCACCGCCATGGACGAGGGACTCTATCCCGACGGCTTCCCTGTATACCGGCTCTCGAAGAACTTCGTTCGAATGGTGAACCGCTACGGTCGAAACAACGAACTCCGGCTCCTGGCCAGCTATTACCTGAAGCGGAACCCGTTTGGCTTGTTGCGCCTTTTGCCCCTGGGCATGCTGATGATGATGAAAGGAAGGGTCTCTCTATTTCCCAGAAAGATCCGGGGAGTGCGGGCGATCCGGAAGATTCTCGAGGCGGCCGAGTCTCTGAAAGCGCCCCCTGAACAACATGCGGGGGTCGAATACGCAGAATCCATGATCGGTTACCGGGCGGTGGGATAACGGTGCGGAAGGGGAGAGACACCCAATGGAATACCTCTACTATCCGGGATGCAGCCTGGAATGCTCTGGGAAACAGTACGATGAGAGCCTGCGAGCGGTGTTTCACGCCTTGGGCATCAAGCTAACGGAGTTGGACGACTGGAACTGCTGCGGCGCGACCATCTACATGAGCGTGAACGAGGCGACTTCGCTGGCGATCGCCGCTCGAAACCTGGCACTGGCCGAACAGAGCGGTTGCCACGAGCTCATTGCCCCTTGCAGCGCTTGCTACACCGTTCTCCTCAAGACGAATCGCTTCCTGCAAGACAGCCCGGAGCTGCGGACTAAGGTCAACCGGATACTGGCCGAGGCTGGTTTGCGCTATGGGCTGACGGTGAAGGTGCGCCATCCGCTGGACGTTCTGGTCAATGATGTGGGCGTCGAAGTCATCGCCCTGTCAGCGAAACAAAGCCTGAAGGGAGTGTCCTTTGCTCCTTATTACGGTTGCCAGATTGTCCGCCCCGAACGCGGTTTCGACGACCGGGAATTCCCGACGACGATGGACAGGCTATTCGAGCGGCTTGGAGCCACGAGCGTCTACTTCCCAATGAAAACACGGTGCTGCGGGGGCATGCTCATGACGACGTTTCCGGATGTTGGGCTTGAACTGGTTAAGGAGTTGCTCGGGTGCGCCACCGAGAACGGCGCGCAATGCATCACCACGACCTGTCCGATGTGCCAGCTTAACCTGGAAGCCTACCAGAAGCGCGTCAATAAGCTTTTTGGGGCGTCGTTTAGCATTCCCGTGGTGTTCTTCACGCAGTTGCTGGGCCTGGCACTGGGTTGCCCGGAGAAAGAGTTGGGATTGCAGAGAAACCTGGTTCCCCTGACGGAGCCGCTGTCGGCGTTGGTCGCCTGAGCGTCGATGGCGCCCTGGGAGCAAGAGGTTGCCATGAGAGAGAATGGCCATGTTCGGACCGGAGTCTACATCTGCCATTGCGGCTTCAACATCGCCCAGACGGTCGATGTCGAAGCCGTACGCGACTACGCGGCCCAGCAGCCGACCGTTGTCGCTGCCCGGGACTACAGATTCATGTGCTCCGATCCCGGCCAGCAGTTGATCTGCGAGGACATCGAAAAGCTGAAGTTGGATCGGGTGGTGGTGGCAGCCTGCTCGCCGCAGATGCACGAGCTGACGTTCCGCCGCGCCTGCGAGGATGGGGGACTGAACCGTTATCTGTTCCAGATGGCGAACATCCGTGAGCAGTGCGCGTGGATCCACGAGGACCGCGGAGCGGCAACCACTAAGGCCAAAGCCCTCGTCGGCGCTGCCGTCCGGCGGGTCGCGTGGCACCAGCCGTTGGAGCCCAGGAAAGCCACAGTCAATCCCAACACGCTCATCGTGGGGGCTGGCATTGCCGGAATCCAGGCTGCCCTGGAAATTGCGGAGTCGGGCGCACAGGTGTACCTGCTCGAGCGGGAATCGACGATCGGCGGCCAGATGGCCAAATTCGACAAGACCTTCCCCACCCTCGACTGTGCCTCTTGCATCCTCACTCCCAAGATGGTGTCCATCTCGCATCGAAAGAACATTCACCTGCTCACGCTCAGCGAAGTCGCCAAGGTCGACGGCTACATCGGCAACTTCAGCGTAACCGTCCGGAAGCGGGCCAGGTACGTGAACGATAAGTGCACCTCGTGCGGCGAATGCACGAAGGTGTGCCCGGTCGACGTTCCCAATTGGTTCGACGAATTCCGATCCAAGCGCACTGCCATTCATAAGGCCTTCCCTCAGGCGGTGCCCAACACCTACGTGATCGACAAGCAGGAGAGGCCGCCGTGCAAGGAGGCTTGCCCCATCGGGCAGGAGGCGGCGGGGTATGTCGCGCTCCTCCGCGAGGGCAAGTTCGAGCAGGCCATCCGCCTCATCCGCTCCAAGAACCCTCTGCCGGTGATCTGCGGCCGCGTGTGCTACCACCCCTGCGAAACAGAGTGCAACCGGGGCTTCGTGGACCGGCCCATCGCCATCCAGCATTTGAAGCGCTTTGCCACGGATTGGGAGATGGCCCATGCCTTCGAGATCGAGCCACCGAAGCCTCTGGAGACTCACCAGGAAAAGGTGGCCATCGTCGGCGCCGGACCAGCCGGCCTCACCTGCGCGCACGACCTGGCTTTGCACGGCTACGGAGTAACCATCTTTGAAGCGTTGTCCATTCCTGGCGGCATGCTGGCTGTAGGCATCCCCGAGTACCGGCTGCCCAAGCGTTTGCTCAATTTCGAGATTGATTACATCAAGCGCATGGGCGTGCAGATTCTCACCGACCAGCGGCTGGGAAGGGACTTCACCCTGGATGATCTTCTCCACCAGGGATTCCGAGCGGTTTTCGTGGCCACGGGCGCCCACCGAGGTCTGCCGCTCGGCGTGCCGGGAGAGGACGCGCGCGGTGTCTTCCAGGGCGTGGACTTCCTACGCAAGGTGGCAATCGGGATTCCCCAGCTTGTCGGCACGCGCGTTGCCGTCATCGGAGGCGGCAACACGGCGATCGATTGCGCCCGCACGGCCTTGCGCATCGGAGCGGCCGAGGTAACCATCCTCTACCGGCGGAGCCGCGGCGAGATGCCCGCGCTCCCGGAAGAAATCGCCGATGCCGAGGCCGAAGGTGTAGCGATCAGCTACCTGACGGCCCCCGCCGAAGTGCTCAGCCAGAATGGGAAGCAGCGCGGGCTGCGTTGCATCCGGATGGATCTGGGTGAGCCGGACGCCAGTGGAAGGAGAAGGCCGATTCCCGTCCTGGGCTCGGAGTTCGAGCTTGATTTCGACAGCGTGATTGTCGCGATCGGTCAGAAACCCGATGCCGGGCCCCTCAGCAAAGGAGCCCATGGAGTGAGCTGCGGGCCCGACGGGTCGATTTCTGTCAACGCCGAGACCCTCGAGACTTCCATTCCCGGTGTTTTCGGCGGCGGTGATGCTTGCCTGGGGCCGGCAACGGTGATCGCTGCGATGGGGATGGGCAAGCGGGCGGCAGAATCGATCCGCAAGTATCTTGGCGGCGAGCCGCTGGCCGACTACACCACTCATATGGTCCGACCGGGTTACCGGCGGGGTGAGTCCTTCCGGCCGCACTCCTACGCGCCGCTTTTTAAGGACATCGCGAAGTCCGAGCGAGTGCAAATGCGCAAGCTGCCCCCTAACCAGCGTAACCGCGATTTTCGTGAGGTGGAACTGGGATTCAGCGACGAAGAAGCCATTCGCGAGGCCGGTCGCTGCTTGAACTGCGGCGTGTGCGTCGAGTGCTTCGAGTGCGTGCGGGCGTGCGAGCCTCGCGCCGTGGACCATTCCATGAAAGACGAGGTGACTCAGATTGACGTGGGACAGATCCTGGTGGCGACCGGCTACCGGCTGTTCGACGCCTCCCGCATGGCGCAGTACGGCTACGGTCATCTGGAAAACGTCTGCACCGCCCTCGAATTCGAGAGAATGCTTTCCTCCACGGGCCCGACCGGGGGCAAGGTCCTTCTCAAAGACGGCCGCGAACCACGCGCGATTGCCATCATTCATTGCGTCGGCTCGCGTGACGAAAACTACCACCGCTATTGTTCGCGCGTCTGCTGCATGTACGCGCTGAAGTTCGCCCACCTCGTCCATGACCGGACCAAGGCCGAGGTCTACAACTTCTATATCGACATTCGGGCGTTCGGCAAGGGATACGAGGAGTTCTATTCCCGCGTTCTCCAGGAAGGAATGAATCTCATCCGGGGTAAGGTGGCCGAAGTGGTTCGAACGCCCCAGCCCAAGGCCAAGTACGGGACGCTGCTCGTTCGCTGCGAAGACACGCTGATCGGCCGGTTCCGCGAGATCCCGGTCGATCTGGTGGTGCTGTGCAACGCCATCGAACCGCAGGGCGATGTGGATGACGTCCGGCGGCTGTTCGGCATCAGCCGCAGCCCCGACGGTTTCTTCCTGGAGCGCCACCCCAAACTGGAGCCGGTGGCCACCTCGACCGACGGAATCTTTGTGGCGGGGTGCGCCCAGGGACCCAAGGATATCCCCGACAGCGTAGCGCAGGCCGGGGCGGCAGCGGCGCGGATGCTGGCAACCATCTCCAAGGGCGTGGTGGAAATCGATCCGGTGCGGGCGGAGATCGACGCCGAGCGTTGCAGCGGCTGTCGCGTCTGCAACACCCTGTGCCCTTACGCAGCCATTGGCTACCTGGAGGAAAAGAACGTGTCCGAGGTCAACGCCGCCCTTTGCAAGGGCTGCGGTACCTGCGTGGCCGCGTGTCCCGCCGGCGCGATCGCCGGCTTTGGATTCAGCGATCAGCAGATCTACGCCGAGATGGAGGGCCTGCTGGCGGTCTAGGAGGCGCCCACTGTGGAAACCAATCAGGCAAACTTTGAACCGCGCATCGTGGGTTTCCTGTGCAATTGGTGCGCGTATTCCGGAGCCGACCTGGCAGGCGTCAGCCGCCTGAAGTCGTCGCCTAACGTGCGCATCCTGCGGGTGATGTGCAGCGGCCGGGTGGATCCCTCGTTCATCCTTCGCGCTTTCCAACTGGGAGCCGACGGAGTTCTTATCGCCGGCTGCCACCCGGGCGACTGCCACTACCAGGAAGGGAACTTCAAGGCGCTGCGGCGCATACTGCTGCTCAGGCGGATCCTCCGCGAGTTTGGCGTCGACGAGCGCCGGCTCCGCCTGGAATGGATTTCCGCCAGTGAAGCAGAGAAGTTCGCCAGGGTGTCAACGGAATTTGCCGAAGAAGTGCGCGCGCTCGGTCCCCTGAATCTCGAGATATCTGCCAGTGTGGCGCCTTTCGGGGCGGAGGCAGAAGTCGCGCAGGAGGCGCTGGCATGAGCAAACCCAAGCTCGCATTGTACTGGGCGGCCAGTTGTGGCGGCTGTGAAGTGGCGGTCCTCGACGTCGAAGAAAAGATCCTCGATGTCGCCGATTTCTTTGACGTGGTCTTCTGGCCTTGCGCCATGGATTTCAAATACAAGGACGTGGAGGCGGCACCGGACGGAAGCATTGACCTGTGTCTTTTCAATGGAGCGATCCGCACCAGCGAAAACGAGTCGATGGCGCGCCTCCTGCGGCGCAAGGCCAAGCTGCTGGTAGCCTTTGGCTCCTGCGCCATGGAGGGATGCATCCCCGGCCTGGCGAACCTGACCAACCGGGAAGAGATTTTTCAGTGGGTCTACCAGGATTCTCCGTCTACATCCAATACCGAAGCCACCCGCCCGACGCCGCGATGCGCTGTGCCGGAAGGAGAGCTGGAGATTCCGGAATTCTACGATACGGTCCGGACGCTGGGCCAAGTGGTGCCCGTGGACTATTTCATTCCCGGGTGCCCGCCGCAACCGCCTCAAATCGTCGCCGTACTGTCGGCCGTCATGCAAGGAAGCGAGCTTCCGCCTCTGGGATCGGTACTGGGCGCCGGCGAGAAGACCTGCTGTGAGGAATGCGGCCGGACACGAAAAGAGAAACGTCTGAAGCGTTTCCACCGGTTCTGGGAGATCGAACCCAAGCCTGACGAGTGCCTGCTCGATCAAGGAATCATCTGCATGGGGCCGGCTACACGAAGTGGCTGCGGCGGACTTTGCCCCAAGGCGAACATGCCCTGCCGGGGATGCTACGGGCCGGCCCCTAACGTCACGGACCAGGGAACCAAGATGGTGAGCGCCATCAGCAGCGTCATTGACTCGCAGGATCCGGGTGAAATCAACTGGATCCTGGATCAGATTCCTGACCCGGTGGGGACCTTCTATCGCTTCAGCATCCCCAACTCCATGCTGCATCGAAAGCAAGCCGATACCCAAGCCCGCTGAGGCCGCGAAGGAGGTAGAGGATGCAGAGAATTGCGATCGATCCCGTCACCCGACTGGAGGGTCACGGCAAGATCATCATTTTCCTCAACGACGACGGCGAGGTCGGCAACTGCTACCTTCAGATCCCGGAACTGCGCGGCTTCGAGCGCTTCTGCGTGGGCCGACCTGTAGAAGAGATGCCGCGCATCACCACCCGCATTTGCGGCGTGTGCCCCGAAGCCCACCACATGGCCAGCGCCAAAGCGTGCGACGCGGTCTACCACGTAGACCCTCCTCCGGCAGCCAAGAAACTGCGCGAATTGCTCTATTCTGCGTTCTACGTAGGGGACCACACCTTGCACTTCTACGCCCTGGGCGGGCCCGACTTCGTCGTCGGCCCCGACGCCCCGCCGGCGGAGCGCAACATTCTGGGGGTCATTCGCAAGGCCGGGCTGGATGCCGGCAAGAAGGTGATCGAGCTGCGCAAACGCGCCCAGCGCGTGGTTTCCATCATTGGGGGGAAGGCCATTCATCCGGTCACCGCTATTCCGGGTGGAGTAGCCAAGCCCATCACCAGCGAAGAACGCGACGAAATACTCGGGCACGCCCGGTTCTTCGTGGAGTTCGGTAAGTTCACGCTCGGCCTCTTCAACGACATCGTGCTGAAGAATCCGGCTTATGTGGACCTGATCCTCAGCGACACTTACGCCCACCACGTGTATTCGATGGGCACCGTGGACGAGCGGAACAAAGTCAACTTCTACGACGGCCAGATTCGTGTGGTCGATCCCGAAGGCAGAGAATTCGTCAAATTTCACCCCCGGGACTATCTCAGCGTCCTGCAGGAGCACGTGGAACCCTGGACCTACCTGAAGTTCCCATTCTTGAAGGCAGTAGGCTGGAAGGGGTTTGTGGACGGCAAAGATTCTGGCGTGTATCAGGCTACTCCTCTGGGCCGGCTCAACGCCGCCGACGGCCTGGCCACGCCGCTCGCGCAGGAAGAGTACGAAAGGATGTTCGCCACCCTGGGCGGGAAACCGGCGCATCAGACACTTGCCACGCACTGGGCCAGGGTGATCGAGCTGATGTACGCCGCCGAGAGAGCCGCTGAACTTGCGCAAGACGAGGAGATTCTGAGTAACCGCACGCGAGCGATACCGACTGCCGTACCTTCGGAGGGGGTGGGCTGCACCGAGGCGCCCCGCGGCACCCTCTACCATCACTACGCCACGGACGAGAAAGGGATCCTGCAGCGCGTGAACTTGATCGTCGGCACCACCAACAATCACGCCCCCATTTCGATGTCCATTCGCAAAGCCGCTTTCGGGCTCATCCAGAAAGGTTCCGAGATCACCGACGGAGTGCTCAACCGGATCGAAATGGCCTTCCGCGCCTACGATCCGTGCTTTGCCTGCGCGACGCATGCTCTCCCCGGGGGAATGCCATTGGAAGTTCAGGTCTTTGATCCAGATGGAACGCTGCTCACCTCGCGAAAGCGCGGCTGTGCGTAATCCGCAAAGGACCGCCGTGGTGGGCCTCGGCAACCCCCTGCACGGGGACGACGGGGTGGGCCTGATTGTGGCTCAGTCGGTCTTTGAAATCCTGCGTCGGAAATCAAATATTGACCTTCTGGAGTGTCCTGTGCTGGACGCTCGTCTTGCCGAATGTTTAGTGGGCTACGAGCGAGCGGTGATCATTGACGCCTTGATCGATGCGCAAGCCAAGGTTGGAACGGTAAGCCGCGTGGAAGTTGCGAAACCCTCCGGCGATCCCCCTGCGAGCCTGCACGCGACTGGTTTTCAGGATGTTCTGGCCCTCGCCCAAATGGTCGGAATGGCCGTTCCGGAAGCCGTGCAAGTCTACGGAGTTGTTATCCGCGAGCCCCGGCGGTTCTCTCAGGGTTTGAGTACCGAACTTGCCGCCAAGCTGTCGGAGATCTCTACACGCGTGGTAGCCCTCGTTGAGCCTCGGCGCCCTCCAGGATCCGCGCCAGAATCTCCGGAATCTCGAACACAGCGCGATTCTCGATTGCCGCCGCGTGCGAGCGATACTGGGCAAAACGAGCGGGTTCGAGAAGCTCATGAACCGCTGACGTGATCTCGCGGAAATTCGGTACCACGACGCCGGCCCCCTTCTCGCGAACCCACTCGACGTTGTAGCGCTCCTGCGGCAAGGTCCAGGAATTCAGCTCCACGATCACCGGCAGCTTCATGGCCAGAGCCTCGCTGATGCTGCCGGGCCCCGGCTTGCCGATGAAAAAGTCAGCGAGGTGCATGAAGGTGGGCACTTCGCGGGTAAAACCTTCCACGTGGATGGGCAGCCGCCATCGGCGTTGCTTCAGCCCTTCGGCCAGACGCTCATTCTTGCCGCAGATCACGATGAGCTGCACCTGGGAGCGCGGGCGTCCCGCCCGCTCTTGGATTGACGATTGCTGATTGACAATTGACGATTGCAAGAGCGGCAGCAACCCAGAGCGTTTTTCTTCAATCGGCAATCGACAATCGTCAATCGTCAATGTGACAAAAGCGGGCGGGACGCCCGCGCTCCCAGGCCAAGTCGCGAGGTTGGAGCGGTCGAGGCGCTCCACAATCCGGCGGATCACCGCCGCGCCGTGGCCGCCAAACATCACCAGGCCCGTGGGAAGGTCCGGCTCGAGGCCCAGCCGTTTCCGCTCCCCACGGCGATCGACCGAGATAGGCTCGTAGAAGCGCGGCGGAAGGATCATTCCGGAGGTTCGAAAGACCCGCTCCGGCGAGTGTCCTAGCTCCCTCGCCTGTTGCGCGGCGCGCGCCGTGCCGCAGATCAAGAATTGTTCCTGGCGCTCGATCCAGAAATGGGGAGGATAATCGGCGAAATCCGTCAGAACCGTCACGAACGGCCTTCCCGGAAACGCCGCCTGATAGCTTTCCGAGAGGGCGCGGTTGAAGTGAGGCACAAACGAGACCACCATGTCCGGCTGCCCGTCACGCCAGGTGTCCTGAAGCATGCGCGCGATCGATCCGTGATACAGGCGGATAAAAGCGTGGAGCACGCGGAGGAGCTGCGCGCTGCCCAACGTCCAGCCTTTCCTGAGAAGCAGGTTGTACGTATCCTGAAGGCGGAGCCCGGTAACCCGCCGGACGATGTCGACGGAATCGAGGACCTCCTGAAGGTTCACCAGGCGGATCTGCCACCCTCGGCCTTGCTGCTCGATGACCCTCTGGAGCGCCGTCGCCGCGCTGCGATGGCCGCCGCCCGCGTCAAAAAAGATGAAGTCCAGTCGCTTCATCGCCGCGTCATTATCGCCCAGAGCGGCTCGGGCCGCAACCAAAAGAAGAACTCAACACGGAGGTCACGGAGGCTTCACGGAGACCGCAGAGAAGAGAACTGGGGCCCCCCGCTGCGTGGCTGCCCGCTTGCTCAGCGAAAGTGCTTGCTGGGGCGGGCTCGACCGAGGCTGACCCGCTTCTGCGCGCTCTTTCTCTTCTCCGTGGCCTCCGTCGGCCTCCGTGAACTCTCCGGAAACTTCCCTGGGGCGGGCGCGGCGTATCCCGGTCTTCAAACCGCCGGTACGAGCTGGTATCCCAGTTCAGCGGCTTTGCTTTGCAGGGCGAGCTTCTCGCGTTCCTGGCGTTTGTTTT
>Ga0326728_10005155_pt1 | contig 37417 bp, 25 predicted proteins | sample MB3enrmetagenome_FD_207602 | JGI IMG/M metagenome (GOLD analysis project Ga0326728, IMG submission 207602) | Lab enriched peat soil microbial communities from McLean, Ithaca, NY, United States - MB31MN | ecosystem: Environmental > Terrestrial > Soil > Wetlands > Peat | place: USA: New York...
CGGTTCCTCTCCGCTTGTGGCTCTGAACTGTGTTCCTCTTCGGCTCACAGCTTAACCCACGGCCAGCGCAAGGAACCGGTCACTCCATGATGACTAGGGCGGGATGCAACCTCGCCTTTCAGTCTGGCCGGATCGATGATGCGTTGTCTTGCTGAGCAAAGGGAATACAAACATAAGGTATTGTTGATGCTACTTGGTAACGCAGCCTCCCGGATACGAGGTCGATCGCCGGATCAATCTCTAAGGAAACTCTGATTAAGTCGGCGATTTGAAGGGTACGGGCTTTAGCCCGTACATAAAGCTCAAAGAATCAATGGGCTTTAGCCCCTGAGGGAAGGTCGGATCTTAGAAGGCATACTTGATCAGAGGTTCCCTAACTCATCACACTGGACCAGGGAACAAGAGAGTTATTTCTTTTCCAGACGTAGCTTCACATCGACGGTGTGGTTTTCATCGTTCAAGGTCATTATGGACTTGCAGTTGACCGCGGCAAAGAGCCGCGCCAGGGTGGGATTGGCGTCGCCGATGGCGTAGAAGCTGAGGATGGCGCTCTCGTTGAAGATTGCGCCAGCAGGCAACTTCCAGGCCCCCAGCATAGTGGTGCGCAGACTGTCGCTGACGTTCTCGATGCTCAATGCGCCCATGGAGTAGACCGGCCCCGGCTCGACCGCAACCGTGTATTTCACCGTGCCGTCGGCGCGGTTGAAGCTGGGAGTGGGCTCGATTTGAGCCTTCATATATCCCCGGTTATGGTACTGGCGGGCGATGAATTGCCAGTTCTCGCGAATGCGTGGGGCGTCGGCCAGGTCGCCAGGGTGGATATTGGCCTGGCGGTTGAAATCTGCCTGCGAAACAATCAGGGTCGGGGCCAGTTCGATCTTTTCGATCTTGTAGAGCGTTCCAGGGTTGATCGCGGCCAGAAAGGGTACGCGCACGCTTTCCGCGGAGACAATTGCTTTGGGTTGGGCCGTGGCGTGAACCTCCGCCTCCAGATAGCCCTTGTCGCGATAGTAATTGCCCAGGTTGACCTCGATCTGCCGGGGGCTGCCCTCGAAGTTGAAGGGTGCGCCGCTGAGGCGGGCGAGGATCTCCTGCACCTTGCTGTCTCCCATCGGTGCGCTTCCATCCACGCGCACCTCGCCCAACACCACTGGCGGATCGGTGATGGTGAAGCTCATGAGCGTGACTTTATTCAGCTTCAGATCGGAATAGGGTGTGGCTGTCACCGCCGCCTTGATTCCCTGCGACGCCAGCATCTCTTCCAGCGCGCCGCGCACGTTTTCCAGCAGGCCGCCATCGCTGGGGACCTTGCCATGGTAGAGCGGAAACAGCTCGTGCAGCTTGGCGTCGAGTTCCTTGCCTTGGGTCAGCGGCAGGTTCTCCAGCCGGATGGGAAACATCTGCGCCGACGGGGTCAACTGGAAGATCAAATCCTGTCCGTCGAATTTGAAGGTGAGTCCATTGAGGACGCCGCTATCCATCAGTCGTTGGGAGTGTTCGTTCATCTCCGCGTTGGTCAGGATCGCGCCCTGTTTCAGCCCCGCCGCCTGCATCAGCTCCTGGTCGCTGTACTCGGAGTCGCCCTTGAACTGGATGCTCTTGGGCTGAAACTTCTGCCCCGCCAAGGGAAGGCCGGAGACAAGCAGAATCAGAACGGGAATGAGGATAGGTTTCATGGTAGCGAAAGGGTAACAAAAAGGCCGCCCCATCCCCAAGAACTTTCGGCGCTATTTATTGAAGAATCAATAGCATGGGCAAACAGGCGCGAAGCCCGGCTCAACATCAGCCGGCGTCGAGCTGACTCTTGAAGTAGTCCAGCGACTTCGCCAGCCCCTCTTTGAGCGCAATCTTCGGTTCCCAGCCGAGCAGGGTGCGGGCCTTGGTAATATCCGGCTGGCGCTGGGTGGGGTCGTCCTGAGGCAGGGCGCCGAAGCGCAGTTCGCACTGCGAGCCGGTCACCTCCAGCACCGCCTGGGCGCACTCCAGGATGGTGAATTCGACCGGGTTGCCGATGTTGACCGGCAGGTGCTCGTCGCAGCCGGACAGGCGCAGGATGCCCTCGATCAGATCGTCCACATAGCAGAAGCTGCGCGTCTGGGTGCCGTCGCCATAGATGGTGATGGGCTCGCCGCGCAGGGCCTGCATGTTGAAGTTGCTGATAACCCGGCCGTCGTCGGGATGTAGCCTTGGTCCGTAGGTGTTGAAGATGCGCACCAGATGGGTATTGACGCCGCGGGAGCGGTGATAGGCCATGGTCAGGGCCTCGGCGAAGCGCTTGCTCTCGTCGTAAACCGAGCGCGGGCCGACCGGGTTGACGTTGCCCCAATACTCCTCGCGCTGGGGATGCTCGATGGGGTCGCCATAACACTCCGAAGTCGAGGCGTGCAGAAAGCAGGCGCCGTACTTCTCCGCGATCCGCAGTGCGTTCTCCGTGCCCAGCGAGCCCACCCGCAGGGTCTCGATGGCCAGACGCAGATACTCCGGGGGGCTGGCCGGAGAGGCGAAGTTGAAGACCGCGTCCACCGCTCCTGGATCGAAGGGCAGGCAGATGTCCCGCTCTTCGAAGGCGAAGCGCGGCTCCTGGGCCAGATGCGCCAGGTTGGCCAGGGTGCCGGTGCAGAGGTTGTCGACGCCCAACACCGAGTAGCCCTCAGCCAGCAGCCGGTCGGTCAGATGAGAGCCCAGAAATCCGGCTGCGCCGGTCACCAGTGCGCGCTTGCTCAATTGTTCTTGCTCCCAAAAATCGAAGTGCCGGTACGGGCCGCATTCTGCTTCGGTTCGCGCCATCGCGCCTGGCGATGCGCATCGATTGCCGCATCCCTGATTACAGTACCATGCTGCGCGGCTTCCCTTGCTGCGACTGATAGCTGGCTGGCCGACCCACGCTGATGTAGGTAAAGCCGTGTTCCGCCATGGTCTGCGCCGGATAGAGATTACGGCCGTCGATGACGATGGGGAAGTGTACCGCCTGGTTGAGCCGCACCAGATCGAGCTGGCCGAACTCCTTCCAGTCGGTGAGTATTAGCACCGCATCGGCATCCTGGGCGGCCTCGTAGGCATTGTCGGCGTAGCGCATCTTTTCGCTCGGTGGCAGCACCTCCTGGGCGCGTTCCTGGGCCGCCGGATCGTAGGCGGTGACGATGGCGCCCGCCTCCAGCAGCTTGCGGATCACGTCCAGCGCCGGCGATTCGCGGATGTCGTCCGTGTCGCCCTTGAAGGCCAGCCCCAGTGCCGCCAGACGCTTGCCGCGCAGCGTCCACAGTGCCGCCAGTACCTTGTTGTAGAAGATGTTCTTCTGCGTCTCGTTGATCTTGCGGACCTCGTCGAGCAGTTGGAAGTTCACCCCCTGCTGCTGCGCCACCCAGTGAAAGGCGGCCACGTCCTTGGGGAAGCAGGAACCGCCGTACCCCAGCCCGGCGCGCAGGAACTTGGGCCCGATGCGGCTATCCAGGCCCATGCCGGCGGCAATGTCTTCGATGTCGGCATCGACCGCCTCGGCCAGATTGGCCACCGCGTTGATGAACGAGATCTTCAGCGCCAGAAAGGCGTTGGAGGCGTGCTTGATGATCTCCGCGCTCTGCGCCGAAGTAACCACCAGCGCCGCCGGGTGCTGCGTGCTGCACGCCCCCGCCAGGGCCTGGGGCTGGCTGTAATAGCTGCCCGCCGTGAGCGGCGCGTAGATGCGCTGCAAGACCGCGGCGGCGCGTTCGGTGTTGGCGCCCACCACGATGCGGTCGGGATGCAGAAAGTCGATCACCGCCGTGCCCTCGCGCAGAAATTCAGGGTTGGAGACTACCTCGAAGCTGGCCGGATCCACGCCATGGCGCTGCATCACGCGGCGAATCCATTCGTTGGTATAGACCGGCACGGTGCTCTTTTCCACAATCACCTTGAAGCCGTCGGAGCTGCCCAGCGTGCGGGCGATCTCCGCCACCACCGCTTCCACGTAAGAGAGATCGGCGGCGCCAGTGTCCCCCTGGGGCGTGCCCACGGCAATGAAGATGGCTTCGCTGCGCTCGACCGCGGCGGCCAGATCGGTGCTGAACTCCACGCCGCGGTGCAAATGGCGGGCCAGCAAATCGCTCAGATGATCCTCGTAGATGGGAACGCCGCCGCCGCACAGGGTCTTCACTTTGGCTTCGTCGTTATCCACGCAGACCACCGCATGGCCCATCTCGGCAAAGCAAACGGCGGCGACAAGACCTACATATCCGGAACCGATCACACAGATGGAAACGGGCTGCGACATACTTGGTCGTTCTCTCTTTCGCGGCGGACCGCGGGTTGGGGGCAGGGATTACTCCCTGCCGGGGTGGGATTCGGGTCATTAGCGCCTTCGGCTTGTGCTGTAGACTTCCGTGCCCCTTCCTATTGATCCGGCCAGACAGCAATGCGACAAATTGGGGTGCCCCACCCGCGCCGCGCCGTTGTTGTTGCGGCTAGGGTGGGATGCAACCTCGCAATTCAATCTAGGCGGATCGATAAGTGCCACGTATTTGTCATCCTGAGCGCAGCGATAAGTCTCCCTTTCCGCGTTTTCCGCGGATAAGGTGGGACAGCGCTGAAATTCCGGTCTACACCATTTCGAAAAACGCTTTAGTCCCAGAATGGCGGACGAAACGGCGCGGGCCGTCCACAAATCCCCGCGGCCTGCTGCTTTTTCAGGCTACGCTGTGGGGCCTGGAAGGGTAAACCTCTTTTCCCGGATTTTGATTATATTCTCAATAAAATCATATAGTTTCAACGAGTTAGGTAAGCTTATCCGGGAGCCGGGGGAGCGCCGGCGCGGCTCGGGGTGGGGAGATCGGATAAAATGATAACGTTCCCTTTGCCTCTTCCCCCCCCGCCTCCCCGGGGGCCTGCGGTAGGGTGAGTGCAGCGGGATCAAACGCCTTCAAATCTGGAGATGCTTGCAATGACGACGCCTTCCGCCTCCCCTGCCGCCGCTCTGGCCCCCTTTCGCATCGCTCCCCAATTCGTGGGCCGGGTTTGGGGCTGGCGCGATCTGCGCCCCTGGTACGACTGCGTCGCAACCGAGGAGCCCATCGGCGAGGTCTGGCTCAACGGCGACGCCTGCCTGGTCGATTCCGGCCCCCATGCGGGAACCCCGCTGGCCGAACTCTTCGCCCGTCTTGCGCCGGCTTTGCTCGGCCCCCAGGCGCGGGAATCCGCCTCCCCGCTGCTGCTCAAGACCATCTTCGCCCAGGCCAAGTTGAGCGTGCAGGTGCATCCCGACGACGCGCTGGCGCAAAAGTACGGCGCGCCACGCGGCAAGACCGAGTGCTGGTACGCGCTGGCCGCGCAGCCGGGCGCGCAGGTGGCCTGCGGACTCAAGCCCGCCGTCACCCTCGACCAGGTGCGCCAGGGAATCGCGGATGGCACCCTGGAAGAGAGCTTGCAGATCCTGGATGTGGCGGCTGGGGAGATGATCTTTGTCGACGCCGGCACCGTGCACGCCATCTGGCCCGGTTCCATCCTGCTAGAAACCCAGCAGAACTGCGACCTCACCTATCGCATGTACGATTACGGCCGTCCCCGCCAGTTGCATATCGAAAAGTCGCTGCAAGCCACCCGGCTGGCCACCCAAGCGGGCAAGGTGGCCGCCCGGCAACTGCCCGACCGCACCATCCTGGTCGATGCCGGCTACTTCCGCGTCGAGCGGTTGCCGGTGACCGGGAGCCGGTCCGCTTCCACCTTGCCGGGCGCGGACCAGATGGCCCCAGGGCTGGCCTATCTCTTTGCCGCTGACGGCTCCGCTCGCATCGCCGGGGAGGGCTTCGATGCGGTGGATTTGCCCGCCCGTGGTCTGGTGGCCATTCCCGCCGCCTCGCCCGCGTTTACCGTCGAAGACCGGGGCGGCCTGGACCTGATCCGCATCACGCCCCGCTGGCCAGCCTAGGATTTCGTTCCATCCGCCCCGGAATCTTTCTCGTCCCACTCACTACCCGTGCCCCACCCTGGGCGCGTTCTTTGCGCTGAGGGTGGGAGACCACAATTCTCGGTGGCCTTGTTCTTGAAGAGCAGTCGCAATACGGAGGAAATGAACAAGGTGAGCCGGAATCAGCCCCGGAGGGGCGGCAGGAGAATAGCCCAGGACAAGCGCAGCGCCGGCCTGGGAAAGAGGCTCCATCTCCTGCCCCGGGGCGCTGTGAAATGTCGCATCTCCGCTCTTGATTCGAAGTTGGCGGGAAATCGCGATACCATGAACGGGCTGGATCGATCTTCGTTCAGGAGCGTTCTTCCCATGTCTGAAAGCTGGCGGGAATCGGTGGTTGCCTATATTCATGCCGAGGCGCAGCCGCTGGACAAATTCGGTCACCAGCCCCGCCTCTACGCCCTGGCCGTGCAGTTGGGGCAGGGCGCCACGTTCGACGACGACATCCTCTTCGCCGCCGCCTGGATGCACGACCTGGGTGTCTTCCTGGGCCATCGGCCCGCGCACCCAACGGCGCTGGCGGGTTGGAACCATGTCCCTTACACCCTCGTCCGCAGCCGCGAACTGCTGACGGCGTGGGGTTTTCCCGCAGCCAAGCTGGATGCCGTAGCCGCCGCCATTGCCACCCATCAGCCCCAAGACCAGCCCCTGGGCATCGAAGCGGTTCTGCTGCGCGACGCCGACATCCTCGAACAACTGGGCGCTATGGGCGCCCTTCGGGCCCTGGTCAAAGTTGGCCGCGACACCCGCTACCCCACCTTCTCGGCAGTGTTGCCGGTCTTGCAAAAGGCGGCCGACGAATTGCCCGGCCAACTGCGCACGGCCACTGCGCAGCAACTGGCCGTTCCACGCGTCTTCATCCTGCGCCAGCTTCTCGCCGCTATCGCCGCCGAGGCCGGGGAACGGCTCTACTGAAGCGGCCCGCGCGGCAATGAAACGGGCTTCGGGAATGAAAATTCGTCAGGAGATGAAACTGCTTCAGAGCGCTTTCATCTTTTCTGTACATTTCCGAGCCCCACCCTCGGCGCGTTTTTGTTTTTGCGCCTGGGTGTGAAGTCCAAGCCGGTGTACGGCTGACCATCGTTTTTCGTGATAAATCCTGCCAAAGGCTCCCGTTTCCTCGATTGATTTGGTCTGCATCGGAACCCTTTTCCCGCTTCCGAGGGCGATTCTGCGCGCCCTCTTGGTTCTGCCCCGCGACAACCCCTGCCTTTCCGACCGCATCCATGCTCAGTAACGGGCGGAGATGTATCTGCCCCGGTGTTCGCGATGCTGCGAAACATATCTACAACCTCGGGGGGACAATGCGCATTCGGGAAGCAAATCTGCTGGTATGCGGGGCAGGCGGATTCATCGGCGGTCATCTTGTGTCAAAGCTCTTCGCCATGGGAGCGCGGAGCGTGCGGGCGGTGGACATCAAGCCCTTCGCGGAGTGGTACCAGATTCATCCCGGAGCGGATAACCGGATTCTCGACCTGCAGTTGCGCGAGTCCTGCCTGGAGGCCGCCGACGGCGTCGACGGTCTCTTTCAACTGGCCGCCGATATGGGCGGCATGGGCTTTATCGAGAACCACAAGGCGCTCTGCATGTTGACCGTGCTGACCAGCACCCACATGCTGTTGGCGGCCCGCGACACCGGCGTGAAGCGTGTCTTTTACTCCTCCTCGGCCTGCGTTTACAACGGCGAAAAGCAGAAGAACTACGCCGTCGTCCCGCTGCGCGAAGAAGACGCCTACCCGGCCATGCCCGAGGACGGCTACGGCTGGGAGAAGCTCTTCACCGAGCGCATGTGCCGGCATTTGTATGAAGACTTCGGCCTGGAGAGTCGGGTGGCCCGTTTCCATAATGTCTACGGCCCCTGGGGAACCTGGATGGGCGGCCGCGAAAAGGCTCCCGCCGCCATCGCCCGCAAGGTTCTCGAAGCCAAGCACTCCGGCAGCCAGCAGATCGAGATCTGGGGCGACGGCCAGCAGACCCGCAGCTTCATGTACATCGACGACTGCACCCGCGGCGTCGCCGAGATCTTCGAAAGCGAAATCCGCGAGCCTATCAATCTGGGATCGAGCCAACTGGTGACCATCAACCAGTTGGTGGACATAGCCGAAGAGATCGCCGGAGTGCGCCTGCGACGGCGTTACAACCTGAGCGCGCCCAAAGGGGTCAACGGCCGCAATAGCGACAACACCTTGCTGCACTCCTACCTGGGTTGGGAGCCTTCCATCCGCTTGCGCGACGGCATGAAAAAAACCATGGCCTGGGTCGAGCAACAGATGCTGGCCGGAGTTGCATCCAAATGAGGGAAGGGTCATCGGCACACTGCTCTTAGCCTGGATAAACCAATCCGAAGAGCGTTTTCGCTTTTGCTATAGACACCCAAGCCCCATCCTGGACGCGCTTTTTGCGGTCGGGGTGGGAGAGCAAGCAGGCCATTCGAGAACCGGATCTGTAGACGTCAGTTTCTCCGTGCGCCGCGGGTGCCGGGAGTGTGAGGCGCACGGTGGCCGGGCAGTTCTCACCCATCGAGAGATCGGTGGCTGCAAGCCGGGCCAGTGGCTGGGCAAGGGGGATGGGCATGGTGCGGTTTCAGAGAATCCTCGGAGTTCGTTTTTTGGTCGGCAACGCCCAGCAGGCTATCGATCAGGTCTCGCATCGCGGCGGCCTGGTGGTGGTGCCGGCCGCGCCCGCGCTCAAGAATCTCTCCTGGGACCAGGGCTACCGGGAGGCCCTGCTGGGCGCCGACTTCGCCATCGCCGACAGCGCCTTCATGGTCCTGCTGTGGAATCTGCTTCACCACGACCGCATTCCCAAGCTCTCCGGCCTCAAATACTTGCGGGAACTCCTCGAACAGCCGGGATTTCGTGCGCCGGGCGCCAACTTCTGGGTCATGCCCCACCCCGCCGCGGCCCGCCGCAATCGCGACTGGCTCCGTCAATGCGGCCTGGAGGTGGCGGAAGACCAGATCTACGTGGCGCCCTTCTACTCCGAGGAGATCGAAGATGTCTTGCTGCTGCGCCACCTGGAGGCTCACCGGCCGCACCATATCGTCCTCGGCCTGGGGGGTGGAACCCAGGAGCGCCTGGGCTACTATCTCAAGCAACATCTGCACTATCGGCCGGCAATCCACTGCATCGGCGCGGCCATCGCCTTCCTCTCCGGCGAGCAGGTGCGGATTCCCGTCTGGGCCGACGAATGGGGCCTGGGCTGGCTGTTGCGCAGCCTCTCCAACCCCCGCTGCTATGCTCCCCGCTATTGGGAAGCGCGCCGCCTTGCCACCCTCATCTACCATTACCGCGACCGCCTGCCGGTAAGCGACCCGGACGATCTGCCTTTGCCCTTCCGGGCGGCGCATGGAGAACTGCCCGCGGCCATGGCCGAGACCTCCGAACCCCTCTGAATCGAAGCCTGCCTGTGCTCCCAGGAATGTATGTGTACCCTCGAATGTCTGTGTGCCCAGGAATGTTTATGGGCTAGGGGAAAGGACCGCCTCGGGCGGCAGGGAGATCGGCCCCTGACCCCTGACCCCTGAACCCTGATCTCTGATCCCTCGTTCCCTCGTTCCCTCGTTCCCTTGTTCCCTTGTTCCCTTGTTCCCTGTTTTCATCACCATCCAACCCTCCCGTCGGTATTTGTGACGCAGGTGCGTTTCACAAGCCGGCCTCTTCAGGCAAAATGGAATCGATATGAGCTACCGATTCGAACTTCCCGCTGAACTTCGCGGCGCCGTGGATCTGGCTGCCGTTGATTGGCGCTCCAACAACAAGGTAAGCCGTTTCTGGCAGAAGGACGCTGCCCTGTGGACCAGCACGGGCGAAGAGAAGTGGCTGGGCTGGATCGACATCGTCGCCCGCCAGCAAGCCCAACTGGCGGCCTACGCCGCCTTGGCCGCGGATGTCAAGGCTACCGGCTTCAAGCACGTGCTGCTGTTGGGCATGGGCGGTTCCAGCCTCTGCCCGGAGGTGCTGTCGGTGACCTTTGGCCAGCAGGCGGGCTTCCCGGCGCTGGTCATTGTGGACTCCACCGACCCGGCCCAGGTCAAAGCCGCCCGCGATAAGGTCAATCTGGCCGAGACGCTGGTAGTGGTAGCCAGCAAATCCGGTTCCACCCTGGAGCCCAACGTCCTCAAACAATATTTCTTCGCCGAGATGGTCAAGGCGGTAGGCGAGGAGCAGGCTGGCAGCCATTTTCTGGCCATCACCGACCCCGGCTCCAAGATGGAGCAGGTGGCCAAGGCCGACAAATTTCGTGCCATCTTCTACGGCGATCCCACCATCGGCGGCCGCTTTTCGGCGCTCTCCCCCTTCGGCGTGGTCACCGCTGCCGTGGCTGGTCTGGATACGGTCAAACTGCTCGATGAAGCTGCCAAGGCGGTGGCCGCGGCCAAGCTCGACCCTCAAGAAAACCCAGCCGTGCAACTGGGCCTGCTGATGGGCGTGGCTGCCAACGCCGGCAAAGACAAGATCACCATCTTCACCTCCCCGGAGATCTACGACCTGGGCGCCTGGATGGAGCAGTTGATCGCCGAATCCACCGGCAAACTGGGCAAAGGCATCACCCCGGTGGATCGCGAGACCATCGCCGCCCCCGCCGCTTATGGCAACGACCGCATCTTCGTCTACATCCGCTACGCCCAGACCGCCGACCCCAGTCAGGACGCCAAAGTGGCCGCGATTGCCGCCGCCGGCCATCCCGTGGCCTTTATCGAGATCGCCGACCTCTACGCCATCTTCGGCCAGTTCTTTACCTGGGAAGTGGCCACCTCGGTGGCCGGCTCGATCATGGGCATCAACCCCTTCAACCAGCCGGATGTGGAGTCGGCCAAGATCGAGACTCGCGCCCTCACCCAGGCTTACGAGGAGACCGGCAAACTGCCCGTCAGTTCGCCCATCCTCGTCGGTATGCAGGGCGACGTGGACTATTCCATTTACGCCTCCGGCGCCTATGCAGAGACGCTCAAGAAGACGTTGACGAGCGAAAGCCTGGTGGGCTATTTGAAGGCCCATCTGGACCAGATCCAGGCCGGCGACTACTTTGCCGCGCTGGCTTACCTGCCCATGTTCCCCGAGCACGAGGCGGCGATTCAGGGAATACGCCACAAGGTGCTGGCGGCTAAAAAGGTGGCAACCTGCGTTGGCTTCGGACCGCGCTTCCTCCACTCCACCGGCCAGGACTACAAGGGTGGTCCCAACACCGGCGTCTTCTTGCAGATCACCGCGGAGCACGGCGTGGATGTGGCGATTCCGGGGCAGAAGTTCAGCTTCGGCATCGTCATCGACGCCCAGGCCGCCGGCGATCTGGCTGTCCTGGAAGCCCGCGGACGCCGCGCCCTGCGCATTCACCTCGGCGTCGATGTGGCCGCCGGACTGAAGGTGCTTTCCGCTGCCGTCACTGAGGCCCTGGCCTAAACAATCTACAACCGGGTGCCCCACCCTCGCCGCGCTGTTGTCTTTGCGGCTTGGGTGGGATGCAACCTGGCAATCCAGTCTGGCCGGATCAACCTGAATCCGGCCGTCAATTTTCGATTCCGGTCTTCAGTACGCCAATAAACGATTTCCTGCCAATAGCTTGTCATCCTGAGCGAAGCGAAGGATCTGCGGTTTTGCGCTCTCCTGTCGGGTGACTTCCCAAACCCAGATCCCTCGCTTCGCTCAGGATGACAAATACTTGATAACAGGAATGTTATTTGGCAAAGCAGAGTCCTGAACCGGAGGTCAACTGGCGAATCCAGGATAAAGCCAATTTCTGTGTTTGGTTCAGGTTTGAGCAAGGAGTCTATCCATCCAGCCAACTCCCGCCTTTTTTCCAGCCGCGGGCCAAGCGAAGCTGCTGGGGCGCCCCGGCACCGACTGCCGCACTGCCAGTGCAACTTTTTTCCGGCGCTGGGGTCTCTACTCGTGACAGCTCCCGCAATTCCCCGTCTAAACGACCGTGCGAGGCCGGGAGCAGGAATTTCGGCAGAGGAGAAAACCATGAATCGCCCATTTTCGAGAAATCTCTTATCCAAAACCATGGTGTGGACTGCGGTGCTGGCCCTGAGCGGCCTGGCGGCTCTGGCCCAGGATCCCGCCGCGGCCGCCCCGCGTTCCGACGGCCAGATCGAGATGGACGTGGTGCATGCTCTGGACGCCTCCAAGGCGCTGAAGAAAGATATGATCACCGCGGCCACCATTCAGAGCGAGGTGACCCTGGCAGGAACCGTCTCCAGCGAGGCCTCGGCGGAGTTGGCGGAGACCATCGCCGCTCATGTCGACGGAGTGACCAAGGTTCATAACAATCTAAAGGTCGGCAATCCCCAGGATTCTGCCGCCGCGACCGCCGATCCCAATGCCGCGCAGATGTCGGCCGACTCCCAGGCCGACGAGACTGCCGCTCCCGCGCCGGGCCCGGAGGGACCGATGCCGGTGCCCAGCTCTACTCCGGACCAGTCTCAGGCCCAGCCCCCGGCTCCGTCTTATCCTCCTGCCCGGCCCCGGTATGCGCCGGCGCCGCCTCCTGCCGCTCCCGCTGCTCCTCCCGCGATAGCCTATGAGGCGCCTAAGGGGCCAGTGACCATTCCCGTGGGAACACTGCTGCAACTCCGTACCAGCGAATCGGTTGGCACCAAGAACGCCAAGGACGGCACCCCGGTGCAGTTCGTGGTGATTCATGATGTGGCCATCGGCGGCGTCCTGGCCATCCCCCGCGGCGCCACCGTTCACGGCTTGGTGACCGAGACCAAGAAGGCCGGTCAAGTCTCCGGCAGTGCGGAACTTTCGCTCAAACTCACCTCCCTCGACCTGGGCGACAAGAGCTATCCGCTGGATACCGACCTCTTCAAGGTCAAGGGACCGAACAAGGGCTTTGAAACCGCCCATAACGTCTTTGGCGGAGCCCTGTTGGGCGCCATCATCGGCGGCATTGCCGACCGCGGTACCGGCGCGGCCATCGGCGCGGCCGCGGGCGCGGGCGCGGGCGGCGTGGCTACCGCAGCCACTCCCGGACCCAACGTCTGGATTCCCGCCGAGGCGCTGGTGGACTTCCATCTCAAGACCGCGCTCACCGTGCAGCCGGTCAACGCCCAGGAAGCCGCCCGCCTGGCTCAGGGACTGTATCCCGGCGGACCCACCCTCTACCACCGCCCCTATCCCGGCTACTATGGCTACGGCCGCCCGGCCTACTACTATGCCTACCCCCCGGTCTACTATCGCCCCTACTACATGGTGGGCGGGTATTACTACTGGCGGTAGGGCGAGGGGTTAAGGGAACAGGGAATAGGGAATAGAGCGGGCGCCTCGAAGTTGGGGCGCCCGTTTTGCTGCGTGGGGGTAACGATTATCTGGTCGCCGGCAGAATAATATGTGTTGACGTTTACTGCGATTATCTCGATTTACCTCAGCAAGTTGCGCTGGGAATGAACGGCTTGCCTCCCATCGGGAGGCAGTGACAATAGCCCAGCATGGACCCTGATCCTGAACGCTGTGAAGGAGAAGGGGGAATCCTGGGAAAGTGCGATGTTGAATCTCGCGCCCCGTAGGGGCGCTGCGAAATCCCGCATGAGGCCCCGTCCATTTACAGTAGCCTGATTCGTCTGATCGAGTTATGGAGGGAATGAACGGTGCCTTGTTCATGAGAAGCCCGTCCGCTTCCCAGTCGTCTATAATGACTGAGACTCGCGTCAGAGCGAGAATTGCGCATTCGTGGGAGACGCCCGCTGGCCGTCGCAATACGGCTGGAGGGAGGCAGATTCTGCCCGCGCATAGAGAGTTGAAGGTTCAAGTCCATTCATGATCCGTTTCCTGCAAAAAGACAGCCGTGTCGTCAAGGCATTCTTCGTCGTCATCATCGGTATGGCCTCGGTGTCGATGGTGATCTACCTGATTCCCGGCCTGACCGGACAGGGCGCCTCGTCCCCCGATACCTACGCCATGATCTATCCCCACTGGTATAGCCGCTTCCTCTCTACCGGGGAAGCGGTCAGCCAGGAGCGGGTCACCAAGCTGGCGCAGCGGCAGTTGCAGCAGCAGCGCTACCCCGACAACCCCATGATCGAGGGGCTCTTCGAGCAGCGCATCGGCCAGCAGTTGGTGCAGCAGCAGGTGCTGCTCATCGAAGCGGAGAAGCTGGGCATTCGCGCCACCAGCGACGATGTGGCCGCCTTCCTGCACAAGGGCAGCTTTGGCGAGGTGATCTTTCCCAACGGCAAGTTCATCGGCGCGGAGAACTACGCCCGTCTGGTCTCCGACCGCGCCAATATGTCGGTGACCGAGTTCGAGACCGAGATCCAGCAGGAGATCGCCCTGCACCGCCTGCAGTCGCTGATTACCGCCGGCGTTACGGTGGGCGATCAAGAGGTCCGCGAGAACTATCGCAAGCAGAACATCAAGATCAAGTTCGACTACGCGGTGATCTCCAAGGACGATGTGGCCAAGCTGATCAACCCCAGCGACGCCGATCTGCAAGCCTTCTTCAAGAAGAACGCCGCGCGCTACGCCCAGGCCGCTCCCGAGCAGCGCAAGATCACCTACTTTGCCTTTACCCCCGATCAAATGCCCGGCGGCATACCGCAGCCCTCGCCGCAAGAGGTGCAGCAGTATTTCACCGCCCACCAGGCGGAGTATGAAGTGCCCGACCAGGCGCGCTCTCGCCACATCCTTATCAAGGTGGCTGCCGGCGCCGACGCCAAGACCGACGCCGCTGCCAAAGCCAAGGCCGAGGGCCTGCTCAAGCAGATTCAGGGCGGGGCCAACTTTGCCGATCTGGCCAAGAAGAACTCCGACGACCCGGGCAGCAAGGACTCCGGCGGCGAACTCGGCTTTGCCCAGCACGGCCGCATGGTGCCGGAGTTCGACAAGGCCATCTTCTCCCAGAAGATCGGCGACTCGGCAATCGTCAAGACCCAGTTCGGTTACCACATCGTCCAGGTCGAAGAGCGGCAGACGGCCCACGCTGAGCAGTTGAACGAGGTTCTGCCCACCATCCAGGCCACCCTCATCCGCCAGAAGGCAGTGCAGGCGGAAGAGAACTACGCCCACCAGTTGACCTCGGAAGCCATCAAGAACGGCCTGCAGAAGACCGCCGCGGCCCACCATCTGGAGCTCGTGACCACCCCCTTGGTGGCCAAGGGCGGCATCATCCCCACTCTGCCTAACGGCGCCCAGATGATCGCCAAGGCTTTCGACGCCAAGCAGGAAGATCCGGCCCAGTTCGCCCCCACCGGCGAGGGCTACGCCATCTTCAAGGTGGCCGAGATCGCCGCCGCTCACGCCCCCAGCTTCGACGACTGGAAGTCCCACGTCGCCGAGGACTACCGCCAGGAGCAACTCCCCGTCCTGCTCCACCAGAAGACCCAGGACCTGGCCAACAAGGCCAAGGAAATGAACGATCTGGCCAAAGCCGCCAAGGCCGTCGGCGCGACCCTCAAGTCCAGCGACCTGGTGGGCCAATCCGGCCAGGTGCCCGACTTCGGTCAGGTTGGCCAGGTGGCTCCGCAGCTCTTTGCCTTGGCTCCCGGCTCGTTCAGCGGGCCCATCGATGCGGGCCGTACCGGCGTGGTGGTCAAGATCGTCGACAAGCAGGAACCGAGCGCCGACGAGATCGCCAAGAACCTGGATCTCACCCGCGACCAGATGCTTGAAGAGCGCCGTTCGCAGGCCTTCAATGTCTTCCTGGGCAGCATCATGGACGACTACAAGAAGCACAAGCGCATCGTCGTCAACGCCAAAAACAAGGCGCCGCAGATCCCCGGCATGTAAGCCGCCATCCCGGCGCAGCAACATAACGGCCCGCATCCTCCAAGATGCGGGCCGTTTTGCATGTGTCCTCCATCCCGCCTATCAGTACAAAGCTCCGTGTCTCATCCTTGCGGGTGCCCCACCCTCGCCGCGCTGTTGTCTTTGCGGCTAAGGTGGGATACAACCTCGCAATCCAATCTGGCCAGATCAATAATCGCAACTTTTACGGCAACCTATCTTTCTTTTTCCGCCCCACCGCCGATAATACAGCCATGGAATTTCAACGTTCTTCGGGAATCCTGTTGCACATCAGCTCGCTTCCCTCGCTGGGCGGAATCGGCGACCTGGGCCCTGCCGCCCATGACTTTGTCGACTTCCTGGCCGCCGCCAAACAGCACCTCTGGCAGGTTCTGCCGCTCTGCCCTACCGGCTACGGCAACTCCCCTTATGCCGGGACTTCGGCCTTTGCCGGCAATCCCTTCCTCATCAGCCTGGAGACACTGGCCGCCTGGGGCTGGATCGCGCCCGAGCGCATTGTCCATGTGCCCGCGCTCAGCCCGCATGTGGACTTCGCCGCCATCGAAGGCCGCAAGCTGCCCCTGCTCTTCGAAGCAGCCAGCAACTTCCTCGACCGCGCGCAGCAGGATCCGATGCTCGCGCAGCAATGGGAAGAGTACCAGACATTCTGCCGCGCCGAGGCCCACTGGCTCACCGACTTCGCTCTCTTCGCCGAGATGCGCCGCCAGTTCAACACCGGCGCCTGGACGGTCTGGCCCGAGCCCCTGCGCCGCCGCGATGCGCAGGCGCTGGCGGACTTCTCCGCCCGCCACCGCCGCTCGCTGGCCCAGGAGAGGGTGCTGCAATTCGCCTTCTCCAAGCAGTGGAACAGCCTGCGCGCGGCGGCCGCCCAGCAGGGTATCCGCATCCTGGGCGACGTGGCCATCTTCGTCAACATGGACTCCGCCGACGTCTGGGTGCACCCGGAGATCTTCGCCCTGGACCAGAATCTGCAACCAACCCACGTGGCCGGCGTGCCCCCCGACTACTTCTCCCCCACCGGCCAGCGCTGGGGCAATCCCCTCTACCGCTGGGAGGTGCTCGCCGACCAGGGCTACGCCTGGTGGATCGAACGCATGAAGCGCGCCTGCGATCTCTACGACATCGTCCGCCTGGACCACTTCCGCGGCTTCGAGGCCTATTGGTCGATTCCCGCCACGGAGGAGACCGCCATCGCTGGCGAGTGGGTCAAGGCGCCCGGCCAGCAACTCTTCACCGCCCTGCAAGCCGCTCTGGGTGCGCTGCCCATCGTGGCCGAGGATCTGGGCCTCATCACGCCCCAGGTCGACGCCCTGCGCAAGGCATTCAAGATGCCGGGGATGAAGGTGGTGCAGTTCGGCTTCAACGACCAGGGTGCGCACATCCACCTGCCCCACCGCTGCACCGTCGATACCGTGCTCTACACCGGCACCCACGACAACAACACCACCCAGGGCTGGTGGCAGGCGGCTAGCCAGGCCGAGCGCGATGCCGTCGAAGCCTACGTCGGTCCGGTGCTGGGCAGGCCGGTCTGGCCGTTGATCCGCGCCGTTCACGCCAGCGTGGCCGGGATGGCCGTGGTTCCCGCCCAGGACATCCTCGAAATGGGCGCCCTGGCCCGCATGAATACCCCCTCGGTGGCCGTCGGCAACTGGAGCTGGCGCGCTCCGCAGAATCCCTGGACCTCGGAGATCGCCGCCCAACTCGCCGCCCTCGCCGAGGTGACGGATCGCGACAACGATCCGATGGGAGAAGAGGGACTCAGGGACGAGGGACTAGGGAAAAGGGAATAGGGAATAGGGCGCAATGAACAATGTGGGTGCCCTGCCCTCGTTGCTGTCATTCTGAGCGAAGCGCAGCGAAGTCGAAGAATCTGTTTTTTAAACTTTTGCCGCTAGGGTGGGAAAAGCCGTCAAGATGCTGGTATGGCTGGATCATTGCACTAATTGACTGACAGGGCAGAGCGGAACATGAATAGAGACAAGCAATTGGAGTGGATCGCGGCGTTGCTGCGCGCCGAGAGCACGCTGGCACTGGCAACCTCTGACGAACAGGGCCTGCCCTGCGCCGCGCCGCTCTTCTATCTTGTCGACGAGAGCTTGACGCTCTACTGGCTCTCCTCGTCCAACAGCCAGCACAGCCGCAACCTGCTCCGCCAACCGCGCGTGGCGGCCACCGTCTACCGCTCCGTCGAGAACTGGAAAGAGGTTTGCGGAGTGCAAATGCGCGGCCGGGTCACAGTGGTGGAAGACAAGGCCCGCCGCCAGACGCTCATCGATCTCTATTGCCAGCGCTTCCAGTTGGGCCTGATCTTCCACTTGGCCATTCGCCAGAGCACGCTCTACGCCTTCGCGCCGGTGTTCTTCCGCGGTATCGATAACTCCAAGCATTTCGGCTGGAGTTTCGAGCTGGCGCTCGACCGCGGTTGAATGCGTCTCCAGATCTTTCATCCACCCTGTCGAAGAGCCTCGATCATCCATCTATATGAAAAAAAGGATATTCAGCAATGTCCTGTCAATCTGTGCATCTCAGGGAACCTCTGAGTAAGTCCCGCTTTGTAACAGGGTACGGCTTTAGCCGTTCCGCAAAGCATTGAAAATAAACCTTAAAGCGGCAGTTTGTCCGCGGGTCTGAATGTCGAATACCCGATTAAGCATATATTCACCAACGATTTGTCATCCTGAGCGAAGCGAAGGATCTGCGGTTTTGCGCTCTCCTGGGAAAGTGGCAAAACCAACCTCGCGCCCCGTAGGGGGCGCGGTGAAACGCAGTAGGATTTGCCTCGTCCATGAGGGGCGCAGCGAAGAACCTGCGCTTGCTTTTGCGTTTTCGCAACCGAATGCTATCCATCCGGAGCAATTGCGTTGCACCGAGGAATGGCCGTAAATCCTTCAAATCGTACAGTATGACCAAAACTTGTTCAGGATGCCAGCGACTTGGCGTGGCAACGGTCTAGCGCCAGACCAAGAACAACGCCGCAAGGCCCTGCGATGTTGCGCCTTCTATTCCTTCTCCTGAATCTTCAGCACCAAGGCGGTGAAGGCGTTTTCACTCGATACCAGCATCTGGTGGGGCACCCCGGCGGGAACGTGGGCCAGATCCCCGCTGCGCAATTCCTGACGCACGCTGCCCTCGAGGGCGACACCGCGCGTCTCGCCCGCGGAGACCTCGACCGCGCCCACCACCGCGCCGCCGCTCAAAAGCGTGGCCCGGCCGTCGAGCACGTAGAAGAGGTCGGCGAAGTTCTCATGCACTTCGGCCTGGCCGTCGCGATGGCGCACCGAGAGCATGGCGGCGTGGCGGGGAAACTCCTTCAGCGTCTCACCGGCTGAGCCGTCGCCGTGGCGGGCCATCTTGCGCAGATAAGCGGCGCGCTCCAACAACACCGCCGGGGTCCAGTGATCGACATCGCTGGGATGGACCGCTTTTTGCGGCACAAATTCTTTCTCTGCCGGCAGCAGTTGGCTGAGAATCTCCTTCGACAGCTCTTCCATGATTTCCCTTTCCTTTTGCAGAGTACGTCTCTCGCCTGGCTCGAACAAGCAAAGGGTCTCATCCTCGGGGACAGATTCTCCCTCTTTTAACGGCTATAAGATCCCGGCTCCAGCCCCGCCAGCTCCGCCAGTCCCGCCAACCCCGCTAATCTCGCAACCCCGCCAGCAACCTCGCCCGCCGGAAGATCTCCACAAACATCGGCCGGGTCAGGGTGCCGGTGTTGGTGTTTTGCAGAGAGGGATGGTAGCTGGCCAACAGCGTCAATCCGCCCAGCGTAAACTCCGCGCCGTGGGTAAAAGTGATCTCCGAGCGCTTGTGCAGCAGTCCGTGGCGCAGGCAATAGCCGATGAAACCATCGAATGCGATCTTGCCCAGACAGACCACCACCCGCAGGCTGTTCAGCAAGGCGATCTCCTCGTCCAGCCAGGGCGCGCAGCTCCGCTGTTCTTCCAAAGTGGGCTTGTTTCCCGGCGGGGCGCAGCGCACCACCGCGCTGATCCACATCCCGCGGAGTTGCAATCCGTCCAAACGCGAGAGAGCCTGCGGCTGAGAAGCGAAGCCCGTCTCATGGAGAACAGGAAAAAGAAAAAGTCCCGAGCCGTCGCCGGTAAAGGGCCGGCCGGTGCGGTTGGAGCCGTGCGCGCCCGGCGCCAACCCCAACACCAGCACCAGCGCCGCCGGGTCGCCAAAGGAGGGAACAGGCCGGCCCCAGTATTCCTCGCTGGCGTAGGCGCGGCGGCGGGTGCGGGCCACTTCGGCGCAGTATTCCCGCAGCCGCGGGCAGCGCTCGCAGGCGGTCAAGCGGATGTTGAAGTCCTCGAGCGGAGAGGGAAGGGAAGCGACGCCGTCCATGGCGGAATTCTACGCGATGTGCGCTTCCTGCTGGGGCGCACTTCCAGGTGGAGCAGGGCAATCGTATTTGAAATCTCGCTTGCGGTTACATATCCGGCCAGAAAGCAATGCGACAAATGGGAGTCTCCTACTCTCTTGGGAAACTCTGATTAAGTCGGCGATTTGAAGGGTACGGGCTTTAGCCCGTACATAAAGCTCAAAGAATCAATGGGCTTTAGCCCCTGAGGGAAGGTCGGATCATAGAAGGCGCACTTAATCAGAGGTTCCCTTGGGGTGCCCAAGCGAGTGGGTGCCCCACTCTCGCCGCGCCGTTGTTGTCGCGGCCAGGGTGGGATGCCATCTAGCCATTCCATCTGGCCGGGTCTCTAATCTTCCAGCAGCTTGCCGCTGCGCCGTTTGCGCCAATACCAGATCGCGAAGCCCAGCACCGCCAATCCGCCAACCATGCCTATGACGGCCAGGCCGTGGTGGGCTACCACCTGGACCGCGCCCGGCCCCAGCTTGAGCACCAGCAGCGACAGCAGCATCCAGCGGATCATGCGCCCGCAGAAGACGGCCAGCATGAAGGGCAGAACCTGCATCTCGAAGACCCCGGCGGCAAAGACGAACGCTTTCCAGGGGGTGGGCGGGGGCAGCATCGAGGGAATCATCATGGCCAGGAACTCCTGATTCTCGAAGCGGGCGCGCATCCGTTCGTAGCGCTGGCGATTGACCCGTTTGAGCAGGAAGAGTTCGCCGCCGGCGCGGCCCAGCCCATAAGGCAGCAGGCCGCCCAGCGCCGAGCCGATCGAGGCCAGCAGGCAATAGGCCCAGAAGTGGCCCTTGTCGCCCCACACGGCGACGGCCAGCAGTGCATCCATGGGAACAGGGATAGTCGAGGAATCGAGCAGGGCGATAGCGCCCATGCCCCAGATGCCGTATTTGGCCAGCAGCGGCAAAAGGATCAGGTTGCATTTGGCCAATAAATGCGCAAAAAACTGCTTCAAAGGAACCCCTTCCACCCCTCACACCGTCTATACCTGTGCAGCATCCATTGTACGAGGCGGAAAGCCAGGTTCTGCGCGCCTTGACCACTGTTCACTGACAACTGTTCCCTTGTTCCCTCGTTCCCTTGTTCCCTCGTTCCCTCGTTCCCTTGTTCCCTCGTTCCCTCGCCCACCTCTTTCCCCGGGATGAGAGAATAGGGACAAAGGAATTGGATGGAGCCGGCGAGGCCAAAGTCCGGCCGGGATTCTATACGACAGATGCTGAATGAATCGCCAGTAAACGAGCCCCAGCGGCCAGAAGAAAACGCTCTTGACGCGCAGCCTCGCCAGCCCGGTGCGGCGGAGCCCGAGCCGGAAGCTGCCCCTGCGGCGGCCTCGACCTCTCGCTGGGTGGATTACGATACCCACGAACTCTTGCAGATGATCAGCGAGCTGGAGGACGAGCGGCGCTGGGCGCGGCTGCGCGAGGGGATTCTGTGGGCGGTTCTGGCGCACATCCTGCTGCTCTCGGTAGCCACCTGGATTCCCCGCTATATCTTCAATGCCCCCAAGGTCATCGATCCCTTCGACGCCATCAACAAGCGCAAGGATCTGACCTATCTCGACCTGCCTCCCGACGCGCTGAAGAACCTGCAGCCCAAGGTGAAGGTCAAGCCGCTGCCGGAGAAGCAGACACAGATCGACAAGCAGACGCTGGAGGCGATGAACAAGCCGCCCGTACCCGCGCCCGAACCGGCTCCCGCGCCCCAACCCCCCGCGTCCACGTCGGCGCCCATCCCGCCCGCGCCGCAATCGCAGTCGCAAGTGGAGACGCCGCGTCCCCAGGCGGTTCCGGCCAAGCCCAACTTCAATATGGGATCGCTGAACTCCGCCGACCAACTGCGCGCGGCCATGAAGGGCGCGGCCCACAATCCCGGCATGGGCGCGGCCAATAGCCGTGGCGGCGGCGGGCTCTCCATGCATCCCGGCGCCGGCTCGGGGGGCATCGAGGTGCTCAGCGATACCCAGGGCGTGGATTTCAGCGGCTGGCTGCAGCGCTGGCACCGGGAGACCGAGCGCACCTGGGATCCGCTGATCCCCGACGAGGTCAATCCGCCCATCCTGAAATCGGGCATGGTCGCCATCCGCTTCAAGGTGCTGCCCAACGGCCGCCTGATGGACGGCAGCCTGGTGCTCGAGGGCCGCTCCGGCGATACCGCCCTGGATCGCGCCGCCTGGGGCGCCCTGACCGGCTCCAACTACCCCCCCCTGCCCCGCGAATTCCATGGCCCCTACCTGGAACTGCGCGCCTACTTCCTCTACAACATGCACGAACACTAGCCGCTTAGCCTTCCGGCACTCGATTCGCCGCGAATACGGATTAAAAAACCTGCCCCACCCTCGCCGCGCTTTTGTTCTTGCGGCTAGGGTGGGAAGCATCGTGCTTTTTGTCGGTCGAATCTCCCCGTCTCGTCCCAGCGAGATCTCCAAAAGTCTATTTCTGTGAAAGAATTGCCCCGTGAACTCAGTTGCCGCCTCCCCCCATTCCGCGTATCTGGTCGCCTGCGCCGCGGCGACGGTTTTACTTTTGCTGCTGCTCATCGCCAAGGCGCGGCTGCATCCGGCACTGGCTCTGGCGGTGGGCGGCCTGAGCCTGGGCCTGATCTCGGGAATGCCGCTGGCGCAGGTTCCGCTCTCTTTCAGTGCCGGAGTCGGCAACCTGCTGGGACACGTGGCCGTGGTGCTGGCTCTGGGTGCGGTGCTGGGACGGCTGCTAGCCTCCTCCGGCGGCGCTGCCGCCTTGGGCAAGGCGCTCATCGAAGGCTGCGGGCCGAAGGGCGCGCCCTGGGCGCTTTTGGCCATGGGACTACTGGTGGGTTTGCCGGTCTTTTTCGAAGTGGGCCTGGTGCTGCTGCTGCCCATCGTGGCCGAGGCCGCGCGGCGCAGCGGCAAGCCGCCCATTCTGGTGGGCCTGCCGGTGCTGGCCGGTCTCTCCATCGTTCACGCCGTCTTTCCGCCCCATCCCGCCGCCATGCTGGCCGCGACCCAGTTCCACGCCGACCTGGGCCGTACCATGCTCTGGGGAGTAATGGCCGGACTGCCCGCCGCCGCTCTGGCCGGCCCCGGCCTGAGCTGGTTTCTGCTGCGCCGCTGGTCTTTGCGGCAGGCCCAACCGGGTGCTCCGTTCACCGCACCGGAACTTGATCTCTTTGCTCCCGCAACGGAAGCGCCAGCTCAATCCCAAACTGAGGTTTCCGGTCAAAATATGCCCACGGAGCGGGTGCCCCCGGTCCCGCATTTGGGACCGGGGAAAGAATCCCCTAAGCCAGAGGCGCATTGGCTCAACCCCGTCGGTCCTCTGCGCGCGGCCGCGGCGATCCTGCTCCCCGTGGCGCTGATCTTCCTGGGCAGTTGGGCCGATGTGCTGTCCAATCCCGGCAGCGGCTGGAACCGCCTCTTGCACTTTACCGGCAGCCCCGACGTGGCGCTGCTCATCGCCGTGCTGGTGGCGCTGCTCACCCTGGGGCCGCATGTCGGCCGCGAGCACGGCGCCGAGCGCTTGCGCAAGCTCACCGGCGACGCCTTCGCACCCATCGCCGGAGTGCTGGTGATCCTGGCCGCAGCGGGCGGTTTGAGCGGAGTGCTGCGCGACTCGGGCGCCGCCCAGGCGACTGTCAGCCTGGCCCTGGGCGCGCATATGCCGCCCCTGGTGCTGGCTTGGCTGCTGGCCGCCGTGGTGCGCGTCTCCATGGGATCGTCGACGGTGGCCATGGCCGTCGCTTCGGGGGTGCTGGCGCCCATGGTGGGGCACATGGGCGTGCGTCCCGAGTTGCTGGTGCTGGCCACCGGCACCGGCTCCATCATCCTCTCGCACGTGAACGATCCCGGCTTCTGGATGATTCAGTCCTTCTTCAAGACCGAACTGAAAGAGACGCTGTCGAGCTGGACGGTGCTGGAGACCATCCTCTCGGTAGTGGGCCTGGCCATGACGCTGCTGCTCTCCGCCGTCTTGGGCTAGCTAGATGCCTTTTGGCCTTTACTGTAGACTTCCGTGCCCCCACTTCGTTGCCCCATCCTGGACGCGCTTTTTGCGTCCAGGGTGGGTGACCCAAGAACTATTGGAGGGTCGGATCAAGCGGGTCAGCGTGTCTTCGCTTTTTCCGTAGATTTCCTTCCCCATCCCTGCCGCGTTTGGAGGCGGAAGCAATGGGGCCACAGCGAAATTCCTGCCTGCGCCTTCTCGAAAAACACATTTACATCCCCAGCACCGCCCTTTGCGCAGCAAAGACCTCTTGCAGCCCCGCTTCCGCCAGATCCACCAGACTGTTCAACTGGGCGCGGCTGAAACTGCCTTTCTCCGCCGTGGCCTGGGTCTCGATCAGCCCGCCGTCTTCGGTCATCACCACGTTCATATCCACTTCTGCCTGCGAATCCTCTTCGTAGCAGAGGTCGAGGAGCAGCGCTCCGCCCACTATGCCCACTGAAGTCGCCGCCACCAGTTGCTTCAGTGGCGATTTTTTCAGCGTTCCGGCGCTGACCAGCGCGTTCAGGGCCAGGGCCAAGGCTACCGCCGCGCCGGTGATGGCCGCGGTGCGCGTGCCGCCGTCCGCCTGGATCACGTCGCAATCCAGAATAACGGTGCGCTCGCCCAGTGCTTGCATGTCCACAACCGAGCGCAGGCTGCGGCCGATCAAGCGCTGAATCTCATGCGTCCGGCCGCCGATCTTGCCCTTTTCGCTTTCGCGCGGAGTGCGGGTGACGGTGGCGCGGGGCAGCATGGCGTATTCGGCGGTCACCCAGCCGCGGCCGGAGTTGCGCAGCCAGCCGGGGACGCCTTGTTCAATGGTGGCATTGGTCAACACCCGGGTATTGCCCAGTGAGACCAGCACCGAGCCCTCCGCGGTCTGTACAAAGTTGGGACTGAGGGTCAACGGGCGCAGTTGGGCCGACATCCGCCCGCCAGGACGGAAAAAAGAGGAATTTTCTTGAGCGCACATAGGGCGATTGTACGGGAGAAGGTGGATAAGGGGAGGGATCGGTGGAAAAGTGTTCCATTGTGGGAATTTCCAAAACCCCTCGATCGAAACAGGAACAGCTCTCATGACGATGAAAATAAAGGTGATAATTGCGATTTCGAAGATTAGCATGTCCCGTAACGGAACAAATAATCCCCATTGCAGCCGTTACTGTGCCGAAGAAAAACAGGAAGCAGGTAACGAATCAGCAACTTGGAAACTTTGTCCTAGTTTGGCACGATACGTGTAACAGAAGAGGACAGAATGTGCACATGTGAACCGGAACGGGAATGACCTTCGGGTGGGCAAAAGTGGAACGCCCGCCGCCTCCGGAAAGCGCAAATGTGGGAAAGACAACCGGATTCGGGGCCAGAATGGACGATGCCGGGCTGCAGTGGAAAGGAAGCAAGCAATGCGGCAAACGGATCAAGGAACCAATCGTGGCGGGACGGAGCGCAAGCGGGTCGAGGCGGTGGTTGAGACGCTGGCCAAACAGCGCCATCCCGGCGAGAGTCTGGCGGAAGTGGCGCACGACGCCCGCAATATGGTGACGGCGCTGGGCCTGTATTGCGACCTGCTCGAGGAACCCGGCGTGCTCACCGCCTCCTACCGTCACTACGGGGGCGAATTGCGTCTGGTGGCCACGGCCAGCCGACGGCTGGTGGAAAAGCTGGTGGCGCTGGATACGCGCCTGGCGCCAGTGGCGGTGGCCGATTGGGGCGCGGCCTCCAAAGCCACAAGCCAGCCGCGCTGGGAGATGATGCCGCCCACACCCATCGTAAATCTGGCTGCGGAACTGCTGGCCAATCGCAATCTGCTGGCGGCGCTGGCCGGCCCGGCAATCGTGGTCACGGTCGACGCCCAGGGCGGAGCGTTGCCGGTGCTGATGACCGGCGAAGATCTGACCCGGGTGCTGGTCAATCTGGTCAAGAATGCCGCCGAGGCCATGCCCGCCGGCGGACGCATTCATCTTTCCCTGGCGGAGCGCGCCGCCCCGGCCGGCGTCGCACCCACTCTCTTGCTCTCCGTCGAGGATAGCGGTCCCGGCATTCCCGAAGAGGCTTTGGAGACCATCTTCGCCTCCGGGTACAGCACCCACAGCCAGGGCGCCGCGGCGGGCGGAGCCTGGCCGACTTCGCATCGCGGCCTGGGCCTCTCCATCACCCGTTCCATCGTCGAGGCGGGGGGCGGGCACATCCGGGCCGCCAATCGCCCCCAGGCGGGCGCCCGCTTCCAGATCGAACTGCCGGCAAATGTGCTTTGATGCGTTGACCAGGGGGATTCCCGCTGGCGGCCATTCTGCAACCGATTCACTGCAACCGCGTGAGGCAATTACAATGCTTGAGACAGCCCTGCATTCGAGAGCCATGGACTTTTTCCCACAACTCGCCGAACCCCCCGTGCGTCTGCACCTGCTGGTCGTCGATACCGACACCGCCATTCGTTCCGCGTGTGCCGAGATCGCTACCAGTCTCGGCTATGCGGTCGAGAGCACCGGCGATCTGGTTCATGCGCGCAGCCTGCTGCGGGGTCGCGCCGCCGATATTCTGCTGGTCAATCTGCCCCCCGGTGGAAATCAGGGACTGGAACTGGTGGCGGAGGTCAAGCTGCTCTATCCGCAGACCTCGGTCATCGCCATGACGGCTTCCAACTCGGTCAATGCCGCGGTCGAGGCGATGCGTTGCGGCGCCTCCGACTACTTGACCAAGCCCTTCGCCATGGATGAGCTGTCCACGGTGCTGGATCGCGCCTCGGTCAATCAGTTGACCGATACCGCCACCCGCCAGTTGCGCGAGCGGCTGCGCCTCAGCCAGGGGCTGGGGGCCATGATCGGCCGCTCCGGAGAGATGGAGAAGCTCTACCGCATTCTCTCCAAGGTGGCCCAGAGCACCCATCCGGTGCTGGTGCTGGGCGAGAGCGGCACCGGCAAGGAACTGGTGGCGCGCACCATCCATGCCTACGGACCCAACTCCCAGAAGCCTTTTCTGCCAGTGGATTGCGGTTCGCTGGTGCCCACGCTGATCGAGAGCGAGCTGTTCGGCTACGTCAAGGGCGCCTTTACCGGAGCCAACCGCTCCAAGGACGGCTTGTTGGTCGCGGCCGAGGGGGGCACGGTCTTTCTCGACGAGATCGGCGAACTCACCCTCGACTTGCAGGCCAAGCTGTTGCGCGCCTTGCAAGAGAAGGAAGTCCGCCCCGTCGGCGCCACCCACCGGGTTCCCATCAAGGCCCGCATCGTGGCCGCCACCAACCGCGATCTGGCGGTGATGGTGGAAAAGGGAACCTTCCGCAAGGATCTCTTCTATCGCCTCAATGTGGTCAACCTGCGCCTGCCTCCCTTGCGCGATCGCCGCGAGGACATTCCTCTGCTGGCGGCACACTTTCTGGACCGCATCAGCCGCGAGCACGGCACCAAGTTCACGCTCAGCGACGAGGCCTTGCGCACCATGATGCGCCACGACTGGCCGGGCAACGTGCGCGAGCTGGAGAACTCGGTGGAGCGGGCCTGCGCCCTTTCCAGCGGACCCATCCTGCATCTCGGCGATCTGCCCACGCAGTTGCAGCAGCAGGGGCTGGAGGCCCGGCGCACCGCCATGGCGGTGGGTGAGCCGCCTCCGGAGGGCGCCGCACCGGTGGTGCTGACCCTGGCCGAACTGGAGCGGGAGGCGATTCTGAACGCCATCCGCACCTTGAATGGCGACAAGCTGCAAGCGGCCAAGCTGCTGGGCATCGGCAAGACGACCCTCTACCGCAAGCTGAAGGAATACGGCATCGCCGATCCCCTCAACGACGAGTAGGCGGCAAGCGGCCGCCTGGAGCGGCCAACGCCCTGCGTCTCAGCCAGCACACCAACTCAAGATCCAGCGCCGGCCGCGGAAATACCTTCCGTCCTGACCGGCTTGAAACGCCCACCTCCCGGACCGAATGGCCGGACGGACCACAGGGCAGGCGGCATTGCCGCAAGGAGCAAAAAATGAGCATTTTGATCGTCACCGGAGTGGAAGGCGCGCGGAACTGCGCGGCCGTCGTGGGAGCGCAACTGGGCATGGAAGTCGAGGTTGCCGAGGGGCGCAAGGGCGCGCTGGCCGCTATGCGCCATCGCGAGTTCAACGCCATCGTCGTCGATGAGACCATGGCGGAGTGCGATCCGGCTGCGGCCGAGGCCATCTGGGAGCACGCTGGGCTGGCCATTCCCTTGCAGATCAACTTTGCCCTGGCCGGAGCCTCGCGCCTTGTGCGCGAGATTCGCGCCGCCCTGCATCGCCGCGAACGGGAGCAGACACTGGCCCGCCGCGCCGCCGCCGCCGCCATCGAAAACGAGCTCAAAACCACCGTCGCCGGCCTCTTGCTGCATTCGCAACTGGCCCTCAACGGCACCGAGATCTCGGCGCCGCTGGCCGAAAAGCTGCGCATGGTGGCGGATCTGGCCGGCAGCCTGCGCCAGCAGTTGAACGCCCCCTACGGCGTGCGCAGCGAAAACGCCGCGTAAGCGACGCTTCCGCGCAGCTTGGCGTGGCTGGAGCCGCGCCCCCGCCGGCCCGCATGGGTCCATTTGTTCCCGATCCCTGCCGCCCGCTTTCTTCCCCAGCGGGTGGCCGGGTTTGGCTGGGATGCAATCTTCTCCACCGCGCCCCTCCAGTGGATTGGTAAACTGAAGGCAACATGAACGATTCCGCCGTGTTGCTCATCGATTGCCCAGACCGCAAAGGCCTGGTGGCGCGCGTCTCCACCCTGCTCTACGAACACGGCGCCAATATCCTGCACGCCGACCAGCACCAGGACCACGAGCTGGGGCTCTTCTTCATGCGCGTGGAATGGGATCTCGACGGCTCTGCAACCCAGCCGCCCTTCGATCTGGAGCGCTTTCGCGCCTGCTTTGCACCTCTGGCGGAAGAGTTGGGCATGAACTGGCAGTTGACAGCGGCAGCGCAGCGCCCGCGAGTAGCGCTCTTCTGCTCGCAATACCTGCACTGCATGGCCGATCTGCTGCACCGCTGGCGCTCTGGCGAACTGCTCTGCGATATTCCCCTGATCGTCTCCAATCATCGTGCCGTGGAGGGCTTGGCGGCCTTTTACCAGATCCCCTTCGAGCACATTCCAGTGGGCGCGGCCAGCAAGGCCGAGGCCGAGGCGCGGCAGATCGAATTGCTCGAGGAGCACAAGGTCGATCTGGTGGTGCTGGCGCGCTACATGCAGATTCTCTCGCCCGCCTTCGTCCATCGCTACCCGGCGCGCGTCATCAATGTGCATCATTCCTTTCTGCCCGCCTTCACCGGGGCCAAGCCCTACCATGCGGCCCACGCCCGCGGGGTCAAGCTGATCGGCGCCACCAGCCACTACGTCACCGCGGTGCTGGACGACGGCCCCATCATCGAACAGGACGTGGCCCGCATCAGCCATCGCGACCAGGTGGAAGATCTGGTGGCCCGCGGCCGCGATCTGGAGCGCATCGTCCTCAGCCGCGCCGTGCGCTGGCACCTGGACCGGCGCATCCTCTGTTATGGAAATAAGACGGTAGTCTTCGACTGAGGCTGGCGGCATGGGCTGCTGCGAACGCAAACCGGGCCCCCTTCCCCATCGCCGTACTGCGTGGGCGCTGCTTCTGTTGCTGGCGATTCCCCTCCACGACATGCACATGGACGATCCTGGGCGCGCCTACGATCTTGCCTTTCAGCTCTTTGTCCATGGCCAACTGCGCCAGTGCCAGGCGGCGGCCGAGCAGGGCATCCGGCGCTTTCAAGGCCGCGACGGCGGCGCGGCGGCGCGGTTTCGCCTGCTCGAAGCGCGTGCCTTGCTGTGGCGCGGCCGGTCCGGCGACGCCTTGCGCGTCCTGGCCGCCTATCCTCCCACCCCCAACGACCCCGGCGAAGCCATCGAGAAGCTGGCCGTCGAGGGGTCGGCGCTGTTGGGGCAAGGGCAGGGGGTGGCTGGGGAGCAGCGCCTGACCCAAGCTCTGAGCCTCTGCAAAGACCGCGATTACCCAGTCTGCGGCGATGCCTGGCGGGGGATGGGCAATTTGCACGCCAGCCAGGGAAAGATGGCGGCCGCCGAGCACGCTTATCGCCAGGCCGCGGCCGTCGCCCGCCACTATGGGGATGGCTGGCGCGAGGCGGCGGCGATGGGCAATCTGGGATGGGTAACGCTGGAACAGGATCGTGCCGACGACGCCGTGGATCTCTTCGCCTCCGCCTACAGCATTGCAGAAAACCTGAACGCCGAGTACTTGGCTGAAGGCATCGAGGGCAATCTAGGCCTGGCCTACTTCGAACTCGGCGACTCGTCCCGGGCTCTGCAGACCTTTCGCGATGCCCAGCGGCGCGCCGCCGGATTGGGCGAAGAGCGGGACCGCACCCGCTGGCTGGAGGATGTGGGCTCGATCTATCAGAGCCAGGGCGACCTGGAGCAGGCGCTCGCCTCCTACCGCCAAGCCCTGCTGATTGCCCGCCAGAACGACAGCCAGGAGGAAGCCGTCATTGCGCTGGAGGATATTGCCAGTGCGGCGGTGGATGCCGGTAAGCTGCAGGAAGCCGAAGCCGGCATCGCCCAGTTGCTGCCCTTGATGCACGCCGGCGACGATCCCATCATGAGATCCGATCTGCTGCTGGCACAGGGCAAGCTGGCCGCCGCGCAGCATCGCGACCGGCAGGCCGAGACCCTCTTCCGGACGCTCCAGGATGGTGCCGCGGTTCATGCCGTGGATCGCCTCAACGCCGCCTTGGAACTGGCCAGGCTGTATCGGCGGCAGGGCCGCAACACTGCCGCGGAGGCGGTCTACCAACGCGCCCTGAATGCCTTCGAGGCGGAACGGGAGCAACTGCGCAGCGAAGAGTCGAGACTGCCCTACATGGCCAATGCCATGCCTCTCTACGACGGCTATATTCGCCTGTTGGTGGAAGCGGGACGCGGCCGCCAGGCACTGCTTCTGGCCGAACGTAGCCGCGCCCGCACTCTGGCCCAGGGGCTGGGCCTCGGCGCACAGCAGCGTTCCCGCTCCAATGCGCAGCTCCAGCCGGAACCTATCGCGCAGGCCACGGGAGCGACCCTGTTCTTTTACTGGCTGGGCGAAAAGGAATCCTATCTGTGGGCGATTACCCCGGCCAAGACCACGCTCTTTCGCCTGCCGCCGCGCGACCGGGTCGCGGCGCTGGCCGAAGCCTATCGCCAGGCCTTGCTGCGTCGCCAGTATCCCCTCGATGGCGGGGAGCAGACGCCCAGCCACCAACAAGGGCGGCAACTGTATGACTGGCTGGTGGCGCCCGCGGTAAAGCTGATTCCGGCCTCCGGCAAAGTCACGATTCTGGCCGATGGCGCGTTGAGCCAACTGAACTTCGAGACCCTCCTGGCGCCCGGTTTGGGGGCCACAAGCAATCACAGACCCGCGCGGGTCAGTCTCGCATCGTACCGTCGAAGCCCACGCCCCGCGCTCTTTTCCCAGCGCAGCGCCTTGTCTGGCCGCTCCCTGGCACCGCATCCAACGGCAGTATCTGCGGGGGCGGAGCCCGGCAGCCATTACTGGATCGAAGATGCGACCCTGCTGCGGGCTCCCTCGCTTTCCTTGTTGGCGGCGGCCAAGCCGGCAAGCAGACCCCAGGGCCGGCTGCTAATTCTGGGGGATGCCGTATCCCCCAGCCGGGACTATCCGGAGCTGGCCTTGGCGGGGATGGAGATGAAACTCGTCGAGCGCCACTTTGGCCCTCAGGCCCGTAGCGCCTTTGCCCGCGACCGGGCGACGCCCTCGGCCTACCTGAGCGGCAAGCCGGAAGAGTTCGGCTACATCCATTTTGTTACCCACGGTACGGCCAGCAGTGTGGCCCCGCTGGACTCGGCGATTGTCCTCTCCGGCGAGCCCGCGCTGGAGCCGGGCGGGGAGCCGCGCTTCAAACTCTATGCCCGCGAGATCGTGCAGCACCCCATCGACGCCCGTCTGGTCACCGTCTCCGCCTGCTACGGGAGCGGTGCCCGCACCTACGCCGGAGAAGGACTCATCGGACTGGCCTGGGCCTTTCTCCGCGCTGGGGCACACAACGTGATCGGCGCCCTCTGGGAGGTGAGCGACGAATCCTCGCCGCGCCTGATGGATAGCTTGTACTCCGGGCTAGGCCAGGGCCTGGAACCGGCGGCCGCATTGCGCGCCGCCAAGCTCTCCCTGCTGCGCGCGCCGGGCCGCGGCCGTGCCCCCTTCTACTGGGCGAGCTTCGAGACCTACACCGGGCACTGAGCACCGCGTGCAACCGGAAAGCCCTGTGTCCAACCAAAATGGGTGCCCTAGGGTTGTGTCTCAAAAGTTCATTTAATAATACATAGTCATCCTGAGCGAGCGCAGCGAGTCGAAGTCATCCTGAGCGAGCGCAGCGAGTCGAAGTACCTGCATTTTGTTTAAGTTAGTATGAAAGCAGATCCTTCGCTACGCTCAGGATGACATTTTTATTTTGTTAAGAACATCGGAGACAGGACCCTAGGGAACCTCTGATTAAGTCGGCAATGTGCAGGGTACGGGCTTTATCCCGTACATAAAGCTCAAAGAATCAGTGGGCTTTAGCCCCTGAGGGGGCTTTGCCTAAAAAGTGGCCAGAAGGTCCTTCTTGCCCAAGAAGTCTGCTCCCTGCCTAAAAACTCGGGCGCTTGCCCAAAAAGGCGCAATGGACTCCCGGCGTATTTCTAATATGCCGTTCAGCGCAGAATGCCTCTCCGGCGTCGATATTGTTTACTGGAGGGTAACTGCCGGTTTGCCCACAATACATTCGGAACTGCGAATTGGCTGATTTCCGCCACGCAGAGATTCGCGCTGCCGTCTGATCGCGTGGCATATACTTTCACCAAATGTCGAACGCAAGCCGACCGCAATTCTTTGCTCTCGCGGCAGCCATTCTCGTTGGAAACTGTGCGGTTGCGAACGCCGTTGTCGGCCAAGCCACACCCATAGCACTTCCGGCGGACTGCTCCGCATACGCTTCGATTCCGTTGCCAGCAGATGCAGAGAAAGCGCCCGTTCCCAAGAGGCCACCGGCATGTGCTTCTTACCGCTACTATCGCGGGATCGGCCGCCCGGTAAATTACTCGAAAGCCCGTGCATGTGCATGGCAGGAGCGGCTTGCGCAGAAGGCCGACCTCGGGCAAAACCAGGAGGAACCCACTGCATGGATCGTTGGCGGTTCGCTTATCCTCGCCGACATCTATTTCAATGGTGCTGGCGTCAAGCGCAACATCCCGATGGCCATGCGTCTTGCCTGCGAATCCGAAGAAGGTTTGGCAACTCTTGCACTGCCGGCCATCACAAAACTCGGCGATTCACCTCACACTGGTCGACCCTTCGAATTCTGCGACTACGCCGCGACCACCCTCACGATGAACTTCTGCGGTGATTACGAATCCCAAATCGATAATGACCGCAGGACCCGTTACTACACCTCCCTGAAATCAACCATGACTCCAGAGCAACGTGCTGCTTTTGAAATGCTCGTTGCCGCACAGAACACATATGTAGAAACACATGCGTCCGAGGTAGACCAAGGCGGCAGCATCCGCGACATCCGAACCCTCGGCTCAGAGAACATCCTCAACGATCTCTTTCACTCCGAGGTAGTTCGCTTCGAGCGCAAGAAGTGGCCCGAGCTTTCTCAAAATCAAATCGCAATGGCCGATGTCTTGCTGCGTCGCCAATACGAGAAGACGCTCCAGCAATTACGAACGCGCCCAAAGGAAGAGAGCTATGAGGGGGCTGTCACTGCCGACCATCTTTCCGGCGTGGAAGTGGCTTGGGAGAACTACCGCGATGCCTGGGTCGCATTTGCGCGTCTCCGCTATCCAGCCGCCGTCGATGCCATCCGTGCCGAAATCATCCTCGACCGATATCGTCTGCTCAAGACGATCCAGTAGCAGCAATCAATAGTGGACCCTGCAGAGCGGCCCAAGACGGAGTCCTGGATGTGTCACCGCCAAGCCGGCAATTACCTTGTAGTCAACCCCGCCCACTTGTGCAGGAGATGGGCAGATCCGCCCGAAATTCCGCTCTTGCCCAAAAAGTCGAGTTCTTGCCCAAAAACTCCTCAGCTTGCCCAAAAAGTCGAAGTTCTTAGGCAAAGCCCCCTGAGGGAAGGTTGGATCATAATAGGCGCACTTAATCAGAGGTTCCCTAAGGTGGGTTAGCGGTGAAACTCCCGTCTGCACCCTTTCGAAAAAGCGCTTTGAGGCGGGAGGACAGTAGCGCAGAAATCCTTCAGCGCCTCTCGAAAGCGAGCGATTCGAGTCGATGGGGCGGCCTCTCAATCCTCTGTGCGCAACGCCGTCGCGGCCGGCGCCAGCGCCACCCGCAACGCCAGGGCATTCAACGCGAATTTGTGGATCATTGCATCGACGGTGGTGCAGCAATCGGCCAGCACCGTTACCTTGTACTTCTCGGCGGATTTCGAAATGGCCGTGTGGGTGACGCAGTTCTGCGTCATCATTCCACAGATCAACAACTCTTCCGTGCCGAGGTGCGCGAGCACCTCTTCCAGCGTGGTGTTGACGAAGCTGTCGGCATACTCCTTGACCACCACCGTGGCTTGCGGCGCGGCGGCACGCAGGCGAGGATGGATCTCCGCGCCCGCCGTTCCCGTGGTGAAAAACGATGCGCCTCCGGGCCGCGCCGGAGCAAGATGCTGCACATAGAGGATTGGTAACTCCTGCGTCTGGGCCAGGGCAATGGCTTCTTCGATGCGAGTCAGGGTCTCTTCCCCATTCCACAGCGGATAGGCTCCGCCGGGAAAGTAATCGTTCTGCACGTCGATGACGATGAGTGCGCGCGAAGCATTTTTCATAACCGCCTCCGGGAGAGCTTGCTTGAAGTCATTATCCAGGATGGGTTGCGGAAGCGGAAGCCATCCCGTGAAGATATTGGAGCGCGCCCAAGAAAAGCCGGGTAGTAAATTCCTTTACTTCTTTGCTTGCAAGAAAGTGCAACTCTGCACTATGCTTGTCTCCTTATGAAAATAACCTATCGTTTGCTTGCGGTTTTCAGCCTTTCAGTCACGGCGCTTTTGAGTGGATGCGGCGGATCCTCGTCGAATCCGGGCGGCAGCACCCAGCAGTCCCCTCCCACGGTGACCTCGATCAGCCCCACCACGGTGACCGCAGGGTCCGGTGCAGTTAGTCTGACCGTGAATGGAAGCGGCTTTCTTTCTACCACCACCGTTCAAGTAGGCAGCGTAGCGGAGGCCACCACTTATGTCAGTGCTACCCAGTTGACGGCGACGGTGCCCGCGGCGCAAGTGGCGGCGGGCGGGCAACTCTCGGTCATTGCGCTCAATGGTTCGGCCAGCAGCGGCTCCGGGGCGGCGACCAGTTTGCAGGTCACGAATCCGGTGCCGGTCATCGCGCAGATCACTCCCACAACGCTTTCCGTGGGGACGGCCTCTGTCACGATTGCTGTCAGTGGAAGCGGCTTTGTGCCCACCACCACCATCGACGTGAATGGCAGCGCCCGCACCACGGTGTTTGTCAGTGCCACCCAGGTCAACGCCACCTTGACCGCGGCCGATGTGGCCAGCACGGGAAGCTTGTCGTTGACGGCGGTGAATCCGGCGCCGGGGGGAGGAACCTCGGCTGCCGTGACCGCGGCAATAAGTAATCCGGCTCCGGGAGCAGTGCTCGCGCTTTCCCCCACGCAGTTTGTGACAGGAACCGCGACGCCCACCACCGTGACGGTTACCGGAACCAACTTCATTCCCGCTTCCACGGTGCAGGTCAGCGGGGCGGCCAGGGCTACGACCTATGTGAGCGCGACGCAGTTGACCTTTCAACTGACCGTGGCGGATCAGGCGATGACCCAGGTGCTTGCGGTGACCGTGGTGAATCCCGCCCCGGGCGGTGGCACAACGCTGGCCGCGCAGCTCGAGATTCTGCCGCAAATGGCGACCCCGGTGATTACCTCGGTATCGCCGTCGCAACTTGTCGTGGGGTCAGGCACGACCTGGCTCACGGTCTACGGCACCAATCTCTTTGCGACAATCGCCACTGGACCGAATTCAGGGATGTACATCCTTACTTCGAATGTGCTGTGGAACGGCACATCGCTCACCAAAGGCGTTAGTGTTGGATATGGCTCCAGCAATGGAGGGCAGGAGTATATTACGGCGCCGGTGCCGTCCAGCCTGCTGACCACGGCAGGCACAGCGATTATTACCGTGAGCGATTCCACCTCCACCCCGCCCACATCGAACGCGCTGACGGTGACGATTGCCAATCCTCCTCCGCCCACGCTGACCATGATCTACCCCAGCGGGGGGGCGATCAATACGGCCACCCCGGTCACGCTCTATGGCACGGGGTTCACCGCCAGTTCGACAGTGGCGCTGAACGGCGTCAATATCCCGGCCAACTATGTCAGCGCGTCGGAATTGACGGTTGTGATTCCCGCCGCCAGTGAAGCGCTGCCGGGCAATCTTAGCCTCACAGTGACTACCCCGGCGCCCGGCGGTGGCACCACGGCGCCGCTGTTGTATACGGCATATATCGGGATTACCAATAACGATATGGTTTCCAATCCGGCCGATGGACTGCTCTATGTCTCCGTGCCGGGTTCCGCGACAGGCGGCCTGGGCAATTCCATCGTCGCCATCGATCCCGCCACCGGCAACATCGTCCGTCAGATTCCGGTGGGTAGCAATCCCAACAAGCTGGCGCTCTCGTCTGACGGAACCCAGCTCTTTGTAGGCATCGATGGAGCGACGGCGGTGGCCCAGGTAAGCCTGGCGAGCGGCCAAGTGGTCAATCAGTTCTCACTGGGCGGCGGTACTGGAGTCTACAATCCGGCCTACACGGCGACCGCCCTTGCCGTCCTGCCTGGCCTGCCTAATTCGGTGGCGGTGCAAGCCTCCAGCGGCATTGTCACGATCTACGATGCCGGGGTTGCGCGTGCAGACAACTCCTCGGGCCTCACCGATACATACTTCGACGAGAATTACGGCTCGCTCAGCTTCGGATCTTCAGCATCGATCCTGTATGCGAATTCCTCGCCATTTCAGGGCATTCAGGAATTTACCGTGGGGGCAGCCGGCATCACGGCAGCAACCAACCTGTCCTCTTCGGTGGTGGGCAACAATATCCAGTACGACAAGGGACGCCTCTACCTCTCCAACGGGGCGGTTCTGGATGCGGCGAGCGGCGCGTTGCTGGGCACCTTCTACGCTTCGGCAAACTCGCCGGACTCCGGGCCAGTGGTCTCCGATTCCACCCTGGGTTTGGCGTTTATCGCTAGTGGTGGAACATCAAACAGCGGTTCTCAGGTGCTCGCTTTCAATGAAGCCAGCTTCCTTCCATCCGGTAGCCTCCTTTTCAATGGAAGCAACGGGTATTTCAATAAGATCGTGCGCTGGGGGCAAAATGGCCTGGCGGTGAACGGCCCGACACAGATCTTCCTCTTCCAATCGC
>Ga0326728_10005157_pt1 | contig 37415 bp, 35 predicted proteins | sample MB3enrmetagenome_FD_207602 | JGI IMG/M metagenome (GOLD analysis project Ga0326728, IMG submission 207602) | Lab enriched peat soil microbial communities from McLean, Ithaca, NY, United States - MB31MN | ecosystem: Environmental > Terrestrial > Soil > Wetlands > Peat | place: USA: New York...
CTAGCCGAACCGCCTCTTGCTTGAACTCAAGCGTGTATCGTCCCCGCGTTGCCTTCGTCATCTTCGCTACCCTTTCGCATTAGAACAGCTTGCTAAGGGATACGTTTTGCGCGGGCAAGGTCACTTAACGAAATGCCCCACCTCGCACGCAAGAATGCAGGTCCATCGACTCGTCACGGCATGCCGGGACTCGCTCAGGATGACCGACTTCAGTTTGGGTTCGTCCTAACTTGCCGCGTGCGTCAGATAGCCCATGCCGTCCAGCACGCCGCGCATGAACGCGAAGCTCTCGATGACGCCGGGCATGGGATCGTCGGCATGGATCTCGTACTCGAGATCGACGAAGCCTTTGTAGTCGATCTTGATGAGCGCCTCGAACATTTCGCGGAAGGGCAGGATGCCCTCACCGACGGGAACCTGGCTTTCGCGGCTGGTGAAATTGGCCAGATCCTTCACGTGCATGTCGTAGAGGCGCGATCCGGTGGCGTGAATGGCCTCCACCAGGTTGGCGTTGGCGCGCGCGGCGTGGCCCACGTCGATGCAGAAACCGATGCGCGGGTCCATGTCCTTGATGGCTTTGAGCACATCGAAGGGCGACGGAAAGAACTTGTCCTCCGGCCCGTGGTTGTGGATGGCGATACGGATGTCGTACTCCTTCACGAAACGCTCGATCCACTTGAGCGATTCGGGAGTCGGGTCGCCGGCCACAATCACGCCAATGCCCGCGCGCTTGCAGTACTCGAACTTGGACCGGATGTCGGCTTCGTCGTCCTTGGGGAAATAGATTGCCCCGGCTGCGTGAAGCTTGATGCCCGCGGCCGCGTAGTCGGCCAGCGCCGCGGCCTCGAGCGTCGGATCCATGGGCAGATGGTCCTTCACGTCCTTCACATTCAGGTCGAGCACATTGAGCTGCTTCATGAAGCCAATGAGCTGCGCTCGCGAGAAATTGCGAAAGGTGTAGCTGGCGAGTCCGAGCTTGATGGGCGAGGGCTTTCCCGAGGCGGGAATGGCTTCAGCCAGTGCAGGTGCGGGGTGAATCAAGGCGGTAGCGGCAGTGGAGGCGGCAACAAAAGTAGACGACTGCAGAAAGCTGCGACGCGAGATGATGTTCTTCATGGCGGGAGCCATTATAGGGGATGGCCAGCACGCGACGCTGTGATTCAACAGGTCGAGGAGTGAAGGGTTCCTGCTTTCCCACCCTAAAGCTCGCCGCGTTGCGTCGAGCTTTAAGGCTGGGGCAACCCGCCATTAAAGATGGTTCCAAGGTTCTGACACCTGAAACCTGACACCTGCGGCTACTGCTTTCCGAAGCGGTAGAGCATTCCGATCGTAAAGCCGAAGCTGTTCTGTGTCGTCGAGCCAAAACCGGTCACGAAATACTCCGGCGCGAGTTTGAAGGCGACGCTCGGGGTCAAATTGTACTCGCCAATGACGCTGGCGCTGACGGCATACGTGTTGGCATCCGGGTAGAGGCCGAGAAGCGGAGGAGAGATGCCGTTGGTGTCGCCGGAAAAGTTACCGTGTGCCCAGCCGCCCATCACACGGCCCGAAAAGGAGTACTTGGGTTGCAGATAGAAGCGGTAAACAGGGCCGAAAAGCAAGTCGTACTGGCTGATCGCGGGCCGGGTGAAACCGCCCTGGCTGTAGGGGTTCAGCCCCACGTAGGCGGTGCCGTAGTAGCCGCGGCCGTCGAGCGTATAGCCCAGCCGTTCGCTGGAGAAGCGGGTCAGGCCCGTCTCCCACGCGTAGTAGGTCAGGCGCTGCAGCGACGGGCCGGGCTTGAAGCGCAGGTAGCCCATGTCCATGTACGACTCCCACTTGTGGTCGTAGGCATCATGAATGGCCGTGGCGCGGCGCTGTTCGCGGCGCTGGCGAATGCGTGCCTGGACGTTCAATTGCCCCTGGGATTCTGCGGCGGATTGCTGGCTTGGGCTTGTCTGATCTCCGGATTGGCTCGGGGCCGGCGTGGCGCTCGATGAAGAATTGTCTGAGCTTTGTGCGAATGCGGCTGGCATGGCCGGCAATGCGAACGCCAGCAAAAGGGCGAGACGGCGAAAAGATTGCATCGGTATCGGGAATCCTCCACGGGAGTACGAGAACGCACCCAGACGACCGGCGCGCTCCCCCCATTGGTATTAAAACATCTTGGGGGGAGCCTTGCGCGAGGGCCTGTCCGTTGACTCGCTCTGTTTTGACGCGCGGAGGGGCGAAGCGGCAACGGGGTGGCTAGACAATCGCCTTCAGGTCAGCCAGCAACTGGGCTTGATCGAAGCCGCTGGGCGAGCCTTTGGCCGCCAGCCAGTCGTGGCTGAGCAGAGTGTGCGCCTCGTCGCAGTACTCGTTCCAGAAGGCCAGGGTCATGGTCTTCGGTTGTCCCCAGGTAATGCAGGTAAAGCCGTTCTGGTCGTATCTGGGCACGTAGACGCAGTGCCCGCCCCAACTGCCGGGCGCGGCATCGGAGCCGCCGTTCGGCACCACATCCCAAACGTCCTGAGTTTGTGCGGTAATGGGCAGCGAGAGGCCGATGTAGACGCCGCCAAAGAGGGCAATCGACTGGCGCACCTGAATAAGGCTGGTGGGCTTGGGGTCGGCGAAGGCCGTGAGTGCGTGGCCTGCAAGGCCCTGCTTCTTCCAATCGTTGAGCACATCGAGTTCGATGCCGCCGTTGTCGGTGCTGGGATCGCCCGGCTTGTAGCCGTCCCACTTTTCGTAGAACTTTTCGATCGTCGCATCGGGGATGGTGACCATGCTGCCGACATTCGCGGTCCACACCTGTACCGCGTGCCCGCAGCCGGCGATGGTGCAGTCGCCCAGGGTATCGTTCAGCATCATGCCCCAGGCGGTGATGCCCTTGGTCCAGTCGGCCAAAGGCGGTGGTGGCGGCAGGCCGGGCGTCAGGTAGTCGCCCAGCATCAGCGTACGGCTATCGGTCTTGATGGCCTTGCGGCCCAGTTTCATCTTCGAGTGATCTGCCATGGGAGAGGTCCTTTCCTGCGCATGGAAATGCGAGAGAGTTGTGGAATGAAAGGTGATCGGGAAGCGATGCGCCCCCTCAGTCTAGCCCGATTTCCTGATGCGTACCTGTTATTGTTGCGTAAACTGTCGAAATGATCTGCAAAACTAGCAAAAGATAAAATTGAGGCACGGAGGGAGCAGAAAACATGGGCCGTATCGTTTTCGGAGTGATTTTAGGACTGATTCTGGCGCCATTGGCGCTGCTGGCGTGGTTTCAATGGGGGCACGTGCCGGTGGCCGTAGCCGATCCGCCACTGCCTATGGAGCGTTCGCTCACGCACGAGCCGCTTAACGCGAGGATTGCCCGCGAGATGCCGGGAACTGCGCCCATTCAGCCCGATGAAGTCAACCTCACGGCCGGAGCCGAGGTCTACCGCGACCAGTGCGCGGCCTGCCATGGATTTCACGGCAAGCCCTCAAGCTTTGCCGCGCATATGTACCCCAAAGCTCCGGCGCTGATGGAGGAGCACAAGAACAGCCACGTGGTGGGCGTAAGCGACGACCCGCCGGGCGAGACCTACTGGAAGGTCGCGAACGGGATTCGGCTCACCGGCATGCCGGCCTTCAAAGACACGCTCACGGAGACGCAGATTTGGCAGGTAAGCCTGCTGCTGGCCAACGCCGATAAGCCATTGCCTCAGGTGGTGCTTGCCATCGTCCGGGGCGAGCAGCCGGCCGCGCCCGTTGTCGTTGCCCCGCCTGCGGCAAAACCCGCGTCAAAACACTGATGCGCGCGGCCATTGGACCGGAGATGTCGCTCAGGAACGGAAGGGAAGTGGAACCATGAGCTTCTTCGATGTGCTGAAGAAAGGCTTGGGGTTTGTTTTGCTCAGCATGGGCGTTTCGCGGCCCGCGCCGAAACCCAAACCCGAGACCAAACCCGCGCCCAAGGCTGGACCCAGCGAATAGGCGGCATGCGACCCATCACGGCGTCCCTCCGTCCTCCGCCGCGCTCCTCGTACAATGAAAGAGGGAGCCAATCCCACCCGGCCGATGGCGGAATCAGAAGACAACAAAACCAAATCCGGCTCCAAACCCGGGGCAAAACCCGGCTTAGGCGAACCCCGCCGCAAGCACGACGAGGACCACGTTGCCGGCAAAGTCTATGACGCCCACCTGATGCGGCGGCTGGGCCACTACGTGCGCCCCTACTGGTTGCAGGCCGGCATCGCTTCGCTCGCAGTCTCGCTCAAGTCGCTCTGCGACGTGGCCGGCCCCATCCTCATCATGGTGGCCGTCGACCGTTATCTTGCGCCGGACGTGGCCGCAAAAGATCCCTCGAACGCCGTGGCGCATTGGGTGGCGAATGCGAGCCCCCTCGCCCGCCTGCTTCCTGCCGGCGCCGCGCAAGGCGTGACGCGGCTTGCCGCCATCTACCTGACGATGCTGGTTTTGGCCTATCTCTTTCAGTTCGTCCAGGTCTACCTGATGCAGTGGACCGGCCAGAAGATCATGTTCGATCTGCGCCGCGATATCTTCCGCCACATGCAGCGCATGCACGTGGGCTTCTTCGACGTAAATCCAGTGGGACGGCTGGTCACGCGCCTCACCTCCGACGTCGACGCCATCAACGACATGTTTACCGACGGCGTGCTGGCCATCGTCAACGACTTTTTCATGCTCACCATCATGGCCGCCGTCATGCTCGCCATTAGCTGGTGGCTGGCGTTGCTGGCTTTTGCTGTGCTGCCGCTGATCTGGATCGTCACGCGCATCTTCCGCGACCACGTGCGCGAGAGCTACCGCCGCGTGCGCACCGCCATCGCGCGCATCAATAGCTTCACCCAGGAACACATTTCGGGCATGAGCGTCGTCCAGCTCTTCAACCGCGAAGAGCGCGCGTTCAGAGATTTCTCGAAGGTGAACGAGCAGCACATGATCGCCTTCAAGGACACGATCTTTGCCTACGCGCTCTACTACCCCGCTGTCGATTTTCTCTCTTCTGTCGCCATCGCCCTCGTGGTCTGGCGCGGCGGGTTTGGCGTGCTGCACCTGCCGCCCACTGTCACCATCGGCGTGCTCATCATGTTTACTCAGTTCTCCTTGCGCTTCTGGCGGCCCATCCAGGACCTGAGCGACAAGTACAACATCCTGCAGGCCGCCATGGCCGCATGCGAGCGCATCTTCAAGCTCATGGACTCGGCGCCGGAGATTGTCAGCCCCGCGCATCCCGTGGCCGGCGACGGCTCCAACCGCATCCAGTTCCAGCACGTCTGGTTCACCTATCAAAAACTCACCGATGCGCAGAAGGCTGCGGTGGCAAAGGCCGAGCAGTCGGCGGCAGACGGCGCGGAACTGGCCGGCCTCGACAGCATCGAGTGGATTCTCAAGGACGTTTCCTTCACCATCGAGCCGGGGCAGACGGTTGCCATCGTCGGCCACACCGGCGCGGGCAAAACCACGCTCACCAGCCTGATGATGCGTTTCTACGAAGTCACTGCGGGCCGCATCCTCATTGACGGTGTGGACCTCCGCCAACATGACCTGACGGCGCTGCGCCGCCATTTCGCGGTGGTGTTGCAGGATCCATTCCTCTTCTCGGGCACCATCGGCGAAAACATCCGCCTGGGCAACGAAGAAATCTCCGACGCAACCATGCGCCACGCGGCGAGGGACGTGAACGTGCTCGACTTCATCGAGTCGCTTCCCAACGGCTTTGACGAGCCGGTACGCGAGCGCGGCAACTCGCTCTCCACGGGGCAAAAGCAGCTCATCAACTTTGCCCGCGCGCTGGCCTACAATCCGCGCATTCTCATCCTCGACGAGGCCACGTCGAGCGTCGACACCGACACCGAGCTGCGCATTCGCTCGGCGCTGGAGCGCATGGTCGAGGGGCGCACCAGTGTGCTCATTGCGCACCGGCTGTCAACAGTCCAAAGGGCCGAAACCATTCTGGTGATGCACAAAGGTCAGTTGCGCGAGATGGGCTCGCACCAGGAGCTGCTCGCGCATCGCGGCCTCTACTGGAAGCTCTACCAGTTGCAGTACAAGGACCAGGAGACCAGCGCCCTCGTGCCGCCGTCGCGGGAGCCTTCGGCCGCGCCCGCTATGTGAGAGGTGCAGGGAACAGGGACGGCGCCATTTCCAGGCAATTGCTTCCTCATGGTTAACAATCGCAATACCTGTATCCCTGACGTTGTTGCGCCCGAAAGTTGAAGCCACGATATGATGGTAAAGTGAGGATTTTCTCGCCAAACGGCTGAAACACCCGAGGGAAAGCGATCGGTTGCAGGAAGAGATGACGGAAAAGACCATCAGAAAAGTCGAGCTATTCGACACCAGTCTCCGCGACGGCATGCAGCAGCCGAATCTGGAGATCTCTGTGCCCAATGCCGTGCTCCTGCTTGAGCGTATGGCGGCCTTCGGCGTGCACTACGCCGAGATCGGATTTGCCGGAGCCAATCAGTTCGTCAGCGACCTGACCAGCGCCCTCACCAACGTCGATACCGGCGCGATGAAGCTGGCCTTGTTCGGGCGCACGCGCGGCCGCGGCACCAAGGTGGAAGATTGGCCCGATGTGCGGTTCATCCTGCGCCACAAGCGGCGCGTTCCTGTTGCGGTGATCGTAGTCAAGTCGCGGCTCCTCGACGTCGAGCGCTCGCTCGGTGTCAGCCCGAAAGAGAATCTGCGCATGACGTGGGAGACCATCGACTGCCTGCAATCGCACGGCCTCGAGGTGATCGTCGACCTGGAGCACGCCATGGATGCGCAATGCGGCCGCTCGGAAAACGGTAATCCCTGTAGCGGCGATTTTGCCCGGCGCAGTCTGGACCACTTTCACCAGCTCACCGAACAGTGCGTGCGCCAGAACGTGAGCCGCATCGTGGTGTGCGACACCAACGGAGGGTCGAGCCCGGAAGAAGTGGCGCACGTCTTCGAGCAACTGCAGCGCTCTTTCCCCGGCGCGGGCTTCGGATTTCACGGTCACACCGATCGCGGCCTGGGCGTGGCCAACACGCGCGCTGCCATTATGGCTGGCGCCGTCCAGGTGCAGGGAACAGTTATCGGCACTGGCGAGCGCTGCGGCAATGTCAACCTGACCACGGTCGTCGGATCCATGCAGCTTCGCGAGGAAGCCGAGTTTGTACCGCCGCATGCGCTTACGGGATTGACCAGCCTGGCGCATTCGGCCTACGCGGCCTTTGGTCTCGACACGCCGCACGGCGCGCCCATCGTCGGTCCAGGCGCATTCGGCACCTGGGCCGGCATGCACGGCTCGAGCGAGCGCAAAAATCCCGGCGCGTACCTGTGGTGCGATCCTGCGCGTGTGGGCGCCAGCCCGGTCATCGGCGTGAATGCCCAGTCGGGCAAGGCCAACATCATGCTGCTGGCGGAATCGCTTGGCGTGCCGCTCAACTCCGCGCAGGCACAGGCGCTGATGGAAACGAATTCGGCCATGATCGAGGGCGGCGGCTTTACGGCCAGCGAAGTTTCCTTCCGCCTGGCCTGCATGAGAATCCTGGAAACCTTGCCCAATTGGTTTACCGTGAGGAGCTGGCGCATCTTCGACGAATGCGACGACGTCGGTGACCACTACGCTCTCGCCTTCATGACGCTTATGCTCGGCGAATCAAAGGTCGCCACCACGCGGGCCGAAGGCGCAGGCCCTGTGGACGCACTCACCAAGGCCCTCCGCCGCGAACTTGAGAAGCCGTTCCCGTCCCTGGCCAAGATGCACCTCGGAACCTTCACCGTCACCGCCCTCGACATCAAGGCGTACGATTCCGCCGCGCATGTGCGTGTCACGGTGAGCTTTAACGCCGACGGCCACGAGCCGTGGACCACCGCGGGCGTGAGCAGCGACCTGAACCAGGCTGCGCTGATGGCCATTGTGGATGGCTTCCACTACTGGCTCCTGATGCAGCCGGGCGAGTCGAGTGTGACGACTCGTGTGACGCCTGCGCCGATCTCCACTGAAGTGGCCTAGGGTCTGCTCACACTGCTGGGCTGGATGGCGCTGCTTGCGAAAATCGCACCAGACGAGGCCGAGCCCGATGGCTGTGGCGACCCCACTGTCGAGGGCGAGAACGAAGTATGGCGCGATTCCCACCCCAGCGACAAAGACCCGTCGCCGGGGACCCCGGATTTGCGCCGCAGCCCGAAGGGACGGGGCCGGTTTTCCCCATTTCGTTGTCGCTCGTCGCTCCAGTAATTCACTACAGTTCGCTCCTCGCTCCTAGAACTGAGGAAAACCGGCTCCCGTCGCCGCCATCCCAGCAGTGTGAGCAGACCCTAGCCCGTTACAAAAGTCACAACGCGCGAAAGCTTGCTTTCTCGTGCACTTTCGGTGTTGGATTGAAGCGCTTTCGGCAAAGAGATGCCTCTTTCGGAACTCCGTTCCAACATCAAGTGACTCAGCTCACAGCGCACTCCATTTCACATCTCCACACTAGGGCCATTCCAGCCGAAGAATGGGGCAACGGGCCGGTGCTCTCGAGGCTGGTAGTTTCCGGCTGATCGCTCGAGATCATCCCCGCGGGATAACCGCGGAGGGAGGACTGCTGTGTCCACGGAATTGCTTCATGCTCCGCTTCATTCATCGCTGATGGGCCCTGCTTCGCGCTACATAAAGGAAACCCGCGAGGCGCTGCTGGCTTACGAAACCGAAGAACTGGCCGCCCTGCGCTTCTCCATCATTCTTACTGCACGGTGGGAGGCCTCTGACGACGAGGATCCCCAGCAACGCGCCGAGTTGCGCGCCGACCTCTCGCTGCTGCGCCGCCACTACGGCGACAAGATCGACGAAATGGCCATGACTTTCGGCGTGGAAGAGGCGATGAGGGCGAAAGACGAGGTGGAGCGAACCGTCGTGGTGCCCCGCGACATGAAGCCGCTGAATACTCAGCGCCATGAGGAAGTGGGCAGCGAAGAGAGCGGCGAAACCGGAAACGGCCTCTGAAGTCGGGCCGCTGGCAAGGGTCAGAACATCGATGCAGCAGGAAAAATGCGCCACCCGCAATCGCGGCGTGGCGCATTCGTTTTGAGGCGTGGTGCCGCAGCTACCGTGCGGCGACCGATGGGCGCGTGTCGAGCTTGCCGCTCTTGTAGCCTTCGGCGATTTCGTTGATCGGAATCGGCCTGTAGTCGCCGGCGTGGCCGGCCTGACCGAATTCGGTCATGCGCTCCGCCACAACCTTTGCCATCGCCTCGCGCGCCGGCTTCATGTAGTCGCGCGGATCGAACTTCTCGGGCTGCGTCCACAGCACTTTGCGGATCGCGCCGGTCATGGCCAGGCGGTTGTCGGTGTCAACATTCACCTTGCGCACGCCGTTGCGGATACCCAGCTGAATCTCCTCGATGGGCACGCCCCAGGTAGGCTTCAGACTGCCGCCGTACTGGTTCACGATGTCCTGCAAGTCCTTCGGCACCGAAGAGCTGCCGTGCATCACCAGATGGGTGTGCGGCAGCCGTTTGTGAATCGCGATGAGCACGTCCATCTTGAGCACGCTGCCATCGGGCTTCTTGGTGAACTTGTAGGCGCCGTGGCTGGTGCCGATGGCGATGGCCAGCGCGTCCACGCCGGTGCGCTCGGCAAACTCGACAGCCTGGTCGGGATCGGTGATGTGCTCCAGGCCCGAGCCGCCCGCGCCATGGCCGTCTTCCACGCCGCCCAGCACGCCGATCTCGCCTTCCACGGTCACGCCGCGCTCGTGCGCATAGTCCACCACGCGACGCGTCACTTCCACGTTCTCCTCGAATGTGGAGGGCGTCTTGCCGTCTTCCTTCAGTGAGCCGTCCATCATCACCGAGGTGTAACCCAGCGCGATGGCGCTCTTGCAGGTCTCAAAACTATTGCCGTGATCCTGGTGCATGGCGATGGGAATGTCGGGATTCAGCTCCGCCGCGGCCTGGATCAGCTTGAAGAGGTAGAGGTCTTCGGCAAACGCACGCGCGCCGCGGCTGGCCTGGACAATCACCGGCGACTTGGTCTGCCGGGCGGCCATCATGATGGCTTGAATCTGCTCCATGTCGTTCACGTTGAACGCGCCGACGCCGTATCCGCCCTTGGCAGCCTCGTCGAGGAGCTGCCGCATCGAAACAAGAGGCATAAAAGTTCTCCTTTGGGTGGCTCGAACCGCCGTGACGCTCAGATCCTATGTTGGCGGGAAATCAGCACGGCGCCGGGAGCCACAATCATCCTTATGGTAGCAGAGGTGTGCCTGAGGATTGGGGGACTGGGATCACATCTGCAGCGAAAAACACGCGTTCAGTTTTGCTTGATTTCCGCCGTTTCCAGAAAGGTATAAGTTCCTGAAGGCGATGGAACCACGTGGTTTAACCGCCGGTTGTGCACCACCAGCGTGCCCAGATACCACAGGTTCACGGCCGGAAGATCGCGCGCCAGAATCTGTTGCGCCGCCGACGCCGCGAGCGCAAGCGCTCTACGCATACGTTACCTGCCCCAGAATCACTTCGCGATTGGCTCCGGTTGCGGTGGGCACATTGCCCGGCAGCCGATGCCACGTGCGCCACGCGAGCAGCGCAAACGCCACCGCTTCCTTGGCTTCGGCAGGCAATCCAAAGGCGTCGCTGTCGCGCAACGTGCATCCCAGCGGTTCGAGCCGCGCAGCCAGCATCTTCATCAACGTCCGATTGCGCGCGCCGCCGCCAGAGACAATGAAATCCACGTCGCGGCTTTTCATCCGACCCCGAGCGTCGCGCGCGTAGCTCCGCACAATCGTTTCCACGGTCAAGGCCGTAGCTGTCGCGAGCGCATCGTTGGGGCATTTGGATTGTGCAAGACACTTGTCCAAAAACTCCGCCGCATAAGCCCGGCCAAACTGCTCGCGTCCTGCGGTCTTGGGCGGACGTGTTTTGAAATACGAGTGCCGCAGTGCGTCTTTGAGCACTGGCTCAATCACCGTTCCGCGCGCCGCCAGCGCCCCGTTGCGGTCGAACGGCTTGTCGAACAGCCTTTGGGCCAGCCAGTCGATCACCATGTTCCCCGGCCCGGTATCGAAGGCGATTACTTTGCCTGGCGCGGCTCCGGCGGGAATTGCGGTCAGGTTTGCAATGCCGCCGATGTTTTGCAAAACGCGCCCGCGCTTCGCCTCTGCGAAGAGGACATAGTCCAAAAGCGGGACGAGCGGAGCTCCCTGGCCGCCGGCGAGCATGTCGGCGGGGCGAAAGTTCGAGACCACCGGAACCCCCAGTTCAGCGGCGATCGCCTGCGCCTCGCCTGCCTGCCATGTGCACGCAAACTTCCGGCCCGCATACTTCTCTGCGCGCGCCTGGTGGTAGAGCGTCTGTCCGTGGCAGCCGATCAGATCGAACCGCAGATTGTGCCTTTTGGCGGTTTCCTTCACCGCCTCCGCATATGCGAGGCCCAACCGCCAGTTGAGCCGCGCCAACTCGGCCGTCGAGGTCGATTGTGCATTCATCGCCGCCAGCACAGCGCGGCGAATTGCAGCCGAATACGCAAAGTGCTCATGCGCCAGCAGCGTGAGCTTTGGGCGCTTGCCGGGCGCGATGCGCACGGCGGCCACATCAATGCCGTCGGCAGAGGTGCCGCTCATCACGCCGGCCACCGACATTGCGCGCGTCGTCATGCGTTCCCCTGCGCAGCGGCCTTCGCCACCGTCTCGCCAAAGCGCAAAATCCGCGCGCGCAGCGCCTCGAATTGCCGAGCGCCGAGCGCCGCGGGCATCTTTGCCGGAAAGGTTTTGACCCGTTTCTGCGCCGACTCTCTTGCGCGCCCGAGCAAAATCTTATGGAACGCCGCCGAGCGCTCGCCCTCGCGAATCAACGCTTCGTACACCTGCAGAATCGGCTCGGGGTGGTGGCAAATCAAAGCCAGATCGGAGCCCATGCGCACGGTTGCGATCGCGGCGTCGGCAATGGGCATGAACTTGGTCACGCCGCCCATCTCGAGATCGTCGGAGACGGCGAGGCCGCGATAGCCGATGCGCTTGCGCAGAACGGTTTGCATCCAGAACTTCGACACGGTGGCCGGGCGCTTCGGGTCCACGGTCAGCGGATATGCTGCGTGGTTCACCATCACCATCGGCATCGCGTCGCGCAGCGCGCGGTAGGGTTCCAGATCCTCCTGCCACAACTGCTGCCACGAGCGCTCGATTGCCGGAGTCTCCAGGTGCGAATCGAGTGTCCCTCCACCGAGGCCGGGAAAGTGCTTGCCGCATCCCGCCACGCCCCGCGACGCGAGCCCGGCGAGAAACTCGCGCGCGTAAGCCACAACGCCCGCGCCGGTTCCCGCAGCGCAACGCGTCTCCATCACCTTGAGCGATTCCGGCAGCGCGAGATCGAGCACTGGAGCGAACGAGGAGTTGAACCCGAAGGCCTTTGCGGCGCGTGCCACCAGCTCTCCGTGCTCGCGCTGGAGCGCGACGCGGCCCGTTGTGCGTGCAGCCTGTGCCACCGCCTGCTCCGAGGGAATCGGCGCCAGCACATCGCGCAGCCGGTCCACCGTTCCGCCTTCCACGTCGACAAAAGCGCCGCAATGCGGTGTGCAGAAGCCGGACGCCTCAGCAAGTAACGCGCGCGTTTGCCCGCGATCGACAATATTTCGCTTGAAGAGAATGATCCCCGCCGGGCGAACCAGCTTGAGCCACGCCCGCTCCATCGCGGTGAGCTCTTTGTCTCCCAGCCCCACCACCAGCAAACTTCCCGCAGCCCGACGCAAACTTTCTTTCATCTCCATCCCTCAGATTTCCGGCGGACAACCTTCTCGCCCTTCGTCTTCTCAGTCCCTCGTCCCTAGTCCCTAAGTCCCTCAGTCCCTGCTTTTCTTCAGTTCCTGCTGCAGCTCTTCCAGCAGGTTCAGCGCCTGCAGGGGCGTCAGTGAGTTCACGTCCGTGGCCTCAATCCGGTCCACAATCCTCTGCGAGAGTGGCGTGAAGATCGTCATCTGCATCGGATCCGGCTCCGTTTCCACCTGCACGCTCTGCCGTTCCTGTTTCTCGTGCTGGCGCAGCACGTGCTTGGCGCGCTCGATCACGGCCGGCGGCAGCCCGGCCAGCCGCGCCACTTCAATGCCGTAGCTCTTGCTTGCCGCACCGGGCTCAATGTTATGCAGAAACACAATGCCGCCCGCCGACTCCTTCACACCCACGCGCAGGTTGCGCACCCGTGGCAGCTTCTCCGCCAGCATGGTCAGCTCGTGATAGTGCGTGGCAAAGAGCGTGCGCGCACCCACCTCGGCATGCAGAAACTCCACCGTCGCCCACGCCAGCGAGAGCCCGTCGAAGGTCGCCGTTCCGCGGCCCATCTCATCAAGCAGAATCAGCGAACGCTTGGTCGCCGTGTTCAGAATGGTCGCCGTCTCCGTCATCTCCACCATGAAGGTCGAGCGGCCGCGCGCCACATTGTCGCTGGCGCCGATGCGCGTGTAAATCCGGTCGACCAATCCGAACCGCATGCTCTCGGCGGGAACAAAGCAGCCCATCTGCGCCATCAGCACCAGCATCGCGGCTTGCCGCAGATAGGTGCTTTTACCGCCCATGTTGGGCCCAGTCACCAGCAGCAGACTCGGCGGCGGCGCTTGCGCGCTTTCACTTTTTGGAGAAGATTCATCAGAGGCGCAAAGGTAAAGATCGTTCGCAATAAACCGCCCCTCGCGCGTCTCTTCCATCCACTGTTCAATTACGGGATGCCGCGCGGCCACAGCTTCAAGCACCGGCTCGTCGACAAGCTTGGGCCGTACGTAGCGGCGCGCCACGGCCAGATGCGCAAAACATGCCAGCAAATCCCCCTCGGCCACGGCCGCGGAACTACGACGGATGCGGCCCGCGCTCTCAAGAACAAATTTTCTCAGCTCGGCAAAGATGCGCTTCTCAATTTCGATGCAGCGGTCGTGCGCAGTGAGAATCTTGCGTTCGTAGTCCTTCAATTCCGGCGTGGTAAAGCGTTCGGCGTTCACCAGCGTCTGCTTGCGCTCGTAGTCCGCGGGCGCCAGCGCCAGGTTCGCCTTGGTGATTTCGATGTAATAGCCGAAGACCGAGTTATAGCGCACCTTCAGCGATCCGATGCCGGTGCGTTGCCGCTCGCGTTCCTCGATGGCCGCAATGGCCTGCCGCCCCGAGGTCGAAACCGAGCGCAACTCGTCGAGCTCCGCGTCGATGTTGGGAGCGATGGCGCCGCCATCGACAAGGGTCAGCGGCGGCTCGGCCACAAGCGTTCGCACGATGCGCGCCGTCACGTCGTCGAGCGTGTCGAGATGCGCGGAAATTGCGCGCCATAGGGGCGCCGTCATGGCTTCGAGCGCGACTTTCAGTCCCGGCAGCCGCGCCAAGCTTGCCGCGAGCGCGCGCACATCGCGCGGACCCGCGGAATCGAGCGAAATCCTCGCCAGCAGCCGTTCCAGGTCCAAAATGCCGCCAAACGCGCGCCGCATTTCCTCGCGTTTCAGCAGATCGCCGTGCGCCTCGGCAACCGCTTCGTAACGCGCATCGATCTCCGGCGCCGCATTCAGAGGCCGCAGAATGGTTGCGCGCAGCAGCCGCTTGCCCATCGGCGTCAGGCAGGCATCGAGGGTGCGAAACAACGTGACGCGGTCGTCCTGGCCGGCGAACAGCGGTTCCACCAACTCCAGGTTGCGCACCGTTACCTGGTCCAGTTCGAGCGCCGTCGAGTGTTCCTCGAATTTCAACGAGTCGATGTGCAGCGCTTCGTTCTTTTGCGTGGTGCGCACGTAGTGCAGCACGGCTCCGGCCGCAATCGCCGCCGGCTCGTGGCCGTTCAGCCCGAACCCTTCAAGCGAACGCACATTCAGTTGTCGTTCGACAAGCGGGACAGCAAAGTCACGTGTCCACACCCAGTCCTCAACCCGGGTACACGCCGCAATCCTCTCAAGTTGCGCCGGAAGCTCCGCGCTCGCAGCCACCAGCACCTCGCTGGGAGCGGCCAGCAGCAGCGCATCGATGGCTTGCGTCCGGGCATCCGCGCCACGAAACTCCGCGGTACGAAATTCCCCCGTCGACACATCCAACAGCGCCAGCGCGCAAACCGTTGCCTGTTCTGCCGGGAAACCAGGTGTCTTGAAAGTGCCCGACTTTGAGCCTGCCCTGAGCTTGTCGAAGGGGGCCGAACCCGGCCCGAAAGAATCTGGCGCTCTAGCCCCTGCGGGATGCTTCCCCCCAACCCCCACCTCGTACAGTGCCGCAAGAAAGTTGTTCTGCTCCTGCCCCAACCCCGCATCCAGCGCCGTTCCCGGCGTCAGCACGCGCGTCACCTCGCGCCGCACAATCTTCTTCGTGAGCTTGGGGTCTTCCATCTGGTCGCAGAGTGCGATGCGGTAGCCCTTGCGCAGCAGGCGCATCAGGTACTGCTCAACGGCATGGTAGGGAACGCCGCACATGGGAATGCTGCGTTCCCTGTCGCGCGCCGTCAGCGTCAGTTGCAACTCGCGGCTGGCCACGGCGGCATCGTCATAAAAGAGCTCGTAAAAGTCGCCCATGCGAAAGAACAGCAGCGCGTCGGGATTCTGCTTCTTCGCCGCGGTCCACTGGCGCATGAAGGGCGTCAACTCGTTTGCGGTTCTCTGCGGCCCAGCCTTCACGGTCGGAACCGCCGTCAGCGCGAATTCCTCCTGAGCGGTGGCCGCCTGAGCCAGGGCAAGTGGGTGTGCTGCAGCCAAAGCCGAGCCGTCCTCCAAGACCGGCGGCTCCGGATCGGCGTGTTGGAGGTCTTTGTGCATCGCGCTGATGTTTAGAGTATCCTGACTCCGCACGAAGCCCGAAATGTCGCTCACTGCGGAAATCCGAGCCGAACCAATTTAAACCCAGGTTAAAGTCGGGCAAAGAAAAAATTCACGGCAACAACCCCTTGCGAGTACAATCCTTGCGTTCCCATGCTGGGCCTCGCAAGCTCCCCCAAGTCATCCTCTGGCCTCAGCGCCGAAACCGAAGTTCCCCAGGGAGGAATCTTCCAATGAACAGAGCCATGCGCTATGTAGTTTGCACGTCCTTCGCCGTCGCACTGTTTTCCATCGTTGCAGTTGCCCATGCCCAGTCGCCGTTCGACGGGACATGGCGTGTAAACCCTGCCTCGGCAAAATTCACGCCAAAGCCTTTCACCTCCTATACCAGTCAGGGCTGGTTCCACTGCGTCAGTTGCGAGCCACCCTTTGATGTGGCGGCTGATGGCCAGGACCACACCGTCACCGGGCATGCATTCAGCACGGTGAGCGTGACGCTTGTCGATCCGCATACGATCAAATTTGTATACAAAAAGGACGGCAAGATCACCGGCGACGAGGTCGATACCGTCTCTCCTGACGGAAAGATCATGACTTCGGTCACTTCCAACTACCCCGCGAACGGCCAGGTGACACATGCCACCGCAAAACTGAAACGGGTAGGCGTGTTGAGCCCGGGGGTCCATGCAACTTCGGGTAATTGGCAGGTTCTCAACTTCATCGACACGGAAAACGATCTGCTCTTCACCTTCAAGTCCAACGGTGATGAATTCACGATGACCGATCCCACCGGCGACAGCTACACTGCGAAATTTGATGGTGCGGATTATCCCTACAAGGGCTCCTATGGAGTCAATGGAGTCTCGCTGAAGAAAATCGATGCGCACACCATTGAAGAGACTGACAAGCGTGACGGCACAGTCGTTAGCGTCACCAAGATGACGGTTTCGCCAAACGGAAAATCCATGACCATCGTGGCCCACGATCCGCGCAACGACACAACGTCAACCTTTATCGCAACCAAAAAGTGACGGCCTCGACTCTGCCCCTCGGCAACCCAACGCAGATTGATTACAGTTCATCGTGCGCGTCTGCGGCATAAATTACCGAGTCACCCTCGCTGGGCGATTTCCCGATCGCCCAGCCTTTCAATTCCGAAATCAAAGAATCCCCAAGGAGGAAAGTTTTAATGAAAACAAATCGTTTGGCTGTCTTCACCTTGTCTCTCGCAGCGCTGCTGTGTGTCGCAGCCGTTTCCCGGGCAGAATCGCCCTTCGACGGCACCTGGAAGACTGACTTGTCGCAGACCAAGTTCAGCCCCAAACCCCTTGCCTTCTACCTCAGCCAGGGCTGGTACCACTGCGTCACATGCAACCCCACGTTCGACGTTGCCGCCGACGGGCAGGATCACGCAGTCACCGGGCAATCCTACGATACGATCAGCGTTACGGTCGTGGATCCACACACCATATCGATCGCAACCAAAAAAGGCGGTCAGGCCGATTACGAACAAACCCGTACGGTCTCTGCCGACGGCAAAACTCTCACTGTCAAATCGACCGGTCACCCCGTGAATGGTGGTGCGCCGACGAGCTTTGAAGCGACTGCCAAGCGCAGCGGCATAGCGCCTGCGGGCGTGCACGCGACCTCTGGCCAGTGGGTCGTCCAGAAGGAGACCGGAAGTGATAATGGCCTGCTGACCACGTACAAGACGAATGGCGACCAGTTCACGATGACTTCGCCCACCGGTGAGACCTATACCGCGAAGTTTGACGGTGCCGACTACCCGGTGACGGGCGCGCATAGCTACAACGGAGTCTCGCTGAAGAAGATCAACGCGAATACGATTGAGGAAACCGACAAGCGGGACGGCAAAGTCGTCGATGTTTCGACAATGACCGTCTCGGCGAACGGCAAGACGATGACCGTGGTCGATAACGACAAGGTCACGGGCCGGACTTCCACGTTCGTTGCCAAAAAGCAGTAGCGGGTACCGCATTTTGATGAAGCGCTCCAGCCCCGACGCCCGCTGCACTGCGTAGGCGTCGGGGAGGGAGAGTGTTGTATTCGCTGTATTCGCGGACTGGCGTTCGTCCTGGGGAGGTGGTGTCGAGGTAGATCAGCGGGTGCGCCGTCCATGGCAGAGACCAGTTTCGGGGCCGCCGTAAGGTGATTTGCATCACAGTATATTGATCGGTAACGCCTTTAAGGTAAGAGCTGCCATGTACCTGCTTTGGCTACGAGTTGCGGCCATTTTGTATGCCGGCGGATGTGTCGCCATCTTCCCCGCCGTGCTCTCGAAATCCCTGCCCTGGCGCAAAACCTGCGTCCACCTGGGCGGATTGGCCTTTTTTTTCCACTTTGTCTCGGTGGTGGAGATGCTGGTCCAGGCGCATCGCTTGATGCCGGTGGGCGTGCGCGAGATCGAGTCGCTGCTGGGCTTTGCCGTGGCCGGGCTGTTCTTTCTGGTCTGGTGGCTCTACGATGCCATCTCCCTTGGACTCTTCGCTTTACCGGCAACCTTCTTCCTGGTTTTCATCCCCTCGCTGGGGCCCGATCGCTACCGCTTCCCCTCGCAGCGTGTCTGGGTCAGCTGGCTCGTGGCGCATATTATCGCCCTGTTGCTGGCCTATGCGGCTCTTTGCTTCAGCCTCCTGGCTTCGATGCTCTATCTCGTGCAGGAACGGCGCATCAAATCCAAGCACAAGCCCGGCAAGACAAAGCGCTGGCAGCCTCTTGAATGGCTCCCGCCGCTCGACACGCTGGAGCGTCTGGCTCTGGCTACCCTCGAGTTCGGATTTCCCTGCATGACCGTGGGCTTGTTGATTGGCACCGTCCTGGTGCAGGAAACCTCACTGGGCGCCGCCTATTTTCTCGATCCCAATATCCTTGCTTCCTTCGTCATGTGGTTTGTTTACGTGACGCTCCTCCTGCTCCGCCGCGGCATGGGAATGCGCGGCCGCAGGGCTGCCTATGTCTCCGGCGCGGCGCTGGTCGTGATGATGGCGGTTTGGGCAGTCAACTTCTTCAGCCAGGTGCACAGGTTCGGCCCGCAATGACACTCGCACTCATTGGCGTGAACCACAAAACGGCGCCCATCGCGCTGCGGGAGAAGATTGCCATCGGCCGCGACGACCTAGCCGAGACCACGCGCGCCCTGGCCTCGACGCCGGGAGTCGCCGAGTGCATGATCGTTTCCACCTGCAACCGCGTGGAACTGCTGGCTGCGGTGGAGGGCCCCGACGCGCCAGTCGCCGGCTTCCTATCGAGCTACTTCGGTATCGACACCCAGGTGCTTGCGCCGCACCTCTACGAGTACCACGACAAAGAAGCCGTGAGTCACCTCTTCCGCATGGCCGCGAGCCTTGACTCCATGGTGGTCGGCGAGCCGCAGATTCTCGGCCAGGTGAAAGAAGCCTTCGCCGTGGCGCGCGCCGCGGGAACCGTCTCCAGCCAGTTGGAGCATCTGCTGCAAAGCGCGTTTGCGGCGGCGAAAAAGGCGCGCAGCGAGACGGGCATCGGTTCGAATTCGGTTTCCATTGCATCGGTGGCCGTCGATCTGGCGCGCAAGATCTTCGGCTCGCTGCAGGGGCGCACGGTGTTCCTGGTGGGCGCGGGAAAAATGAGCGAAATTGCCGCGCGGCACCTCGTGCAGCAGGGCGCGGGCGCCATCCTGGTCAGCAATCGCACCACCGAGCGCGCGCGCCGCATGGCCGAGGAGTTTTCCGGCGGAGTCGTGCCGCAGGTCATCGAATTTGAGCAGCTCTACGAAGCGGCCAGCCGCGCCGACATCGTCATCAGCTCCACCGGCGCGCCGCATCCCATCTTCCGTCGCGAGCACGGGCAGGCCTTCCTGCACAAACGGCGCAACCGCCCCATGTTCTTCATCGATATCGCCGTGCCGCGCGACGTCGATCCGGAGATGAACAAGCTCGACGGCATCTTCGTCTACGACATCGACGACCTGCAGCAGGTGGCCGCGGCGCACATGGAAGAGCGCAGCCGCCAGGCGGTCGACGCGGAAGCACTGATCGCCGCGGAGGTGGAGCGCTTCCACCTGCGCCAGCGCACGGTGAATGCCGCACCGGCCATCGTTGCATTGCAAAAGAAGGCCGAAGAGATTCGCGTGGCGGAGATTCAGCGGATTCACAACCGGCTCGGGACGCTTTCAGCCGAGCAGTTGGCCGCCGTCGAGGCGCTCACCCGCGGGCTGGTGAACAAATTCCTGCATCCGCCCATGCAGGCGCTCAAACAGGCGGCGCGAGATGGCGACGAGACGCGCCTGGAGGCGATCTGCGAAGAATGGTCGGTGCCGCCGGCTGCGTCCGGTGAGGCGCAACCCGCGAGTGAGCCTGCAGCGAATGCCGAGCCCGAGAGCCCGGATGCCGAGGAAGGTGAGGGCAAGCGCGTCATCAACATCAGAGTCTTTAAAGGCGGCATGGGGGCGCGTCAATGAAGCTGCGCATCGGGAGCCGTGGATCGCAGCTCGCACTCTGGCAGGCCAATCACATTGCCGGATTGCTGCGCATGCAGGGCCACGACGTCGAAATCGAGATCATCAGAACCACCGGCGACCGCCTGCAGGAAGTCACCTTTGCGCAGGTCGGTTCCAAGGGCATGTTCACCAAGGAAATTGAAGAGGCGCTGGCCGGGGCCCAGGTCGATCTCGCCGTGCATTCGCTCAAGGACTTGCCCACCGAACTGCCGGAGCCGTTTACGCTCGCGGCCACGCCCGTGCGCGTCGATCCGCGCGACGTATTTGTTTCCGTCAATCATGCCAATCTCGCCGCGCTGCCGCTGGGCGTACGCGTGGGCACCAGCAGCCAGCGCCGCCGCGCGCAGTTGAAGGGGCTTCGCCCGGACCTCGATTTGGTCGAGTTTCGCGGCAACGTCGATACGCGGCTGCGCAAGCTGGCCGAGGGGCAGGTGGAGGCGATTCTGCTGGCCGCCGCCGGACTCGACCGCCTGGGCCGCACCGATTGGGTGCGCGAGCGCCTCGACCCTAAGGAGTTTTGTCCAGCCGCCGGCCAGGGCGCGCTCGGCATTGAGGCGCGCAAGGACGATCGAGCGACCATCGAGGCGGTGAGCTTCCTCGATCACGCCGATACGCGCTTCGCCGTCGCGGTGGAGCGCGCCGCGTTGGCTGCGCTGGGCGGCGGCTGCCAGGTACCCATCGGGATCCATTGCCGCCAGAAGCCGTTTGAAAGCCGGGAAGGCGCCGGCGAAACCAGGCCGCGCGACGAGGTCTTCGCCGTCGTTGCCAGCCCCGTCAGCGGCGCAATGGTGCGCGTCTATCATACAGGCGTGCGCGAAAACGACGATCCTGCGGCGCTTGGCCGGCAGATCGCCGCAATGCTGATGGAAGCAGGCGCGGGCCCGCTGCTTGCGGCCGGTCAGGGAACCGCCTGATGACGGCGCTGCCGCTTGCCGGCCGCCGCGTGCTGGTCACGCGTGCCGCGCACCAGGCAGGCAAACTCAGCGATGCTCTTCGTGCGCTGGGCGCCGAGCCGGTCGAGGTGCCAGTGCTGGAGATTCAGCCCCCGGCCGATCTGGCGCCGCTCGACCGCGCATTGCGCGCACTCGATTCCTACGATTGGCTCATTCTCACGAGTGCAAATACGGTGCGCGCGCTGGTGGCGCGTGCGCAGTCGCTTGGTTTGCCGCTCGCGCCGGGGCCGCGCCTACAGGTGGCAGCGGTCGGCGAGGCCACGGCCGCCGCCGCGCGCGAAGCGGGGCTGCAAGTGGCTTTGGTCCCGGATACGTACGTTGCTGAGGCGTTGGTCGAATGCCTGGCAGGTCAATCGGCCGGAAAGAAGATTCTCCTCGCCCGCGCCGAAATCGCCCGCGACGTGATTCCCGATGCGCTGCGCGCCGCTGGAGCGCAAGTCGATGTCGTTGACGCCTACAGAAATGTCATGCCCGCAGGCGCGCCGGAACTGCTGCGCAAGGCGCTTGCCGGGGGAATCGATGCTGCAACCTTCACCAGTTCCTCAAGCGTGACGCATCTTGCCGATGCAGCCCGGGCGGCGGGGATCGCCTTTCCCTTTGCCGGAGTCCGCGCCATCTCCATCGGCCCCATCACTTCTCAAACTCTGCGCGAACTCGGCTGGGAACCGGCGAACGAGGCGAGCGTTTCCGACATTCCCGGGCTGATCGATGCGGTCGGCCGAGTGCTTCACGCGTAATCTCTAGCTCCGCTAACCCCGCTAGCGCCGCTAGCCCCGCTTCTTCACGAGCTCCACGTCTTGTCCTTCGACCGGCAGAGAGGCTCCAGGTTGCACGCGTCGCACTTCGGGTTGCGCGCCATACACACCTGCCGGCCGTGATGAATGATCTGGTGCGAGAAGCCGATCCAGCGGTCGCGCGGCAAAACCTGCATCAGTTCCTGCTCCACCTTCTCCGGCGTGTCGCCCTTGGCGAGTTCCAGACGCCGCGCGATGCGGAAGACGTGCGTGTCCACCACCACGCCTTCAGCTCTTCCAAAGCAGACGTCAAGCACGACGTTGGCCGTCTTGCGCGCCGCACCCGGAATCGTAATCAGCTCGGCGAGCGTTTGCGGAACCTCGCCGCCGAAGTCGGCGATGATCTTGCGCGCCGCGCCCTGGATGGACTTGGCCTTGTTGCGGAAAAATCCTGTCGTCTTGATCAACTCCTCAAGCTCCGGCAAGCTTGCCTTCGCCACCGCCTCCGCGGTCGGGAAGCGCCGGAAAAGCTCCGGCGTCACCATGTTCACGCGCACATCGGTGCACTGCGCGGAAAGGATCGTCGCAACCAGCAGTTCCCACGACGAACGATGATGGAGCGCGCATTCGGCGTTGGGATAGGCTTCGTCGAGGCCTTTGAGAATCGCTGCAACGCGTTCCGGGGCGAGCGGACCACTCGACGGTCGGGCGGTGACCTTCTTTTCCCGTGTCTTTGTAGGTGCGGGCTTGCGGGGCGGCATGAGTAAGAGTCTAACGCCGACGGCTGCGAATGGACTGGTCCTTCAGGTCTCGCTCCATCCAAGCTACAGTTTCCCCTCCAGCCACCCGCCCAGCTTCTCCACCGGCAGCCTCACCCCGATAAAGAACTGCCCGAACAGCGCATACACCGCGCTCACTTCGTCGAAGCGCATCTCGTAAATCAACTTCTTGAAGACCACGGGATCATCGGCGAAGAGATCGACGCCCCACTCCCAATCGTCCATCCCGATCGATCCGGAGATGATCTGCTTCACCTGGTCGGCATATCTCCGCCCGATCATGCCGTGCTCGTGCATCATGCGCTGGCGCTCGGCAAACGGCACCGTGTACCAGTTCACCTGCTCGCCGCGTTTGCGGTCCATGGGATAAAAGCAGAGATATTTCGAGTCGGGAACGGCAGGAAACAAGCGCGGCTTCATGGCGTCGGCTCCGCGCGCCAGCGTGTTTGCAATCTCCGCATTCCACTCCTGCGAGTGCGTCTCAAATCCCTTCGCTGACGCGGCCTCATAGGTCTTGCGGCTCGATTCGTAAAGCCCCAGCTCGACGACCGACACATAAGAATGCGTCGGCGTGAGGAAGCCGTAGAGCGCGGTCTGCGCCAGGTCCAGCTCCACCTGGTTCAGCGCTTCAAACGATTCGCGGAAGTGCACAAAGATCAGGTCGCCCTTGTGGCCGAGCTCGGAGTAAATCGCCGAGCGCACCGGCGCGTCGGGCGCCGCACGTTCGAGTGAGCGCAGTGCGGCAATCGCATCGGCAACAATCTTCTTGCGTTTGCCCGGCGCGCAGCCGCGCCAGGATTTCCAGTCGAAACGGAAGAACTGGTGGAGCACGCTGGAGCCTTCCAAAGTGAGCGGTACGGGCGGGAAATCGGGCAACGGAACCTCCTATTAAGAAACAGCGGAGCTAGCGGTGCTAGCGAAGTTGGCGGAGCTAAATCGGCTCCGGAGGGCGATCGCGTTTCATGCGCGGCACGCCGGGAGGGGCCCGGTTGGGACAAAGAACCATCAAACGATCACACCTCATCCTAACAAATGAGAAATGCAGACGTGTGCATGGTTCTTTTCTCGGCACACCGCCGCGCGCACCCTGCAACAGCACTCAAGTGGCTTATATACTGGGTACGCTCATGAGCGAAAAGATCGTCGCACTCGTATTTCAATTTGTCATTCATGTCATCAACGCCGGCGGGTACGCCGGCATCGCTGGGCTCATCACCTTGAACTCCTGCGGCATTCCCATTCCCTCTGAGATCATCATGCCGTTCTCTGGATATTTCGCGTATTTGGGCCGCTTCAATCTGTTTTTTGCGGCCACTGCCGGAGCCGTAGGCTGCAATTGCGGTTCGGCGGTTGCCTATTGGATCGGCGCCAAAGGCGGACGGCCGCTGGTAGCGCGTTACGGCAAATGGGTGTTGATGAACCGCCACGACCTCGACCTGATGACGAAGTTTTTTGAGAAGTACGGATCGATCGCGATTCTGGTGGGGCGCATGTTGCCGCTGGTGCAAACCTACGTCGCCTTTCCCGCGGGAATCGGCAAGATGCCGCGGCTGCGTTTTCACATCTACACTACGGTGGGCTCCTGGATATGGTATTTCTGCCTGGCGTGGGTGGGCATGAAGCTGGGCCAGAGCTGGGATACCGATCCGCGCCTGCAGGAGGCGTTTCATCGCTTCCATCTGGCCGTGGAACTGGCGGTCGTCGTATTGTTTGTCTGGTTCCTGTGGGTGCACATCAAGCGGTGGAAAAAACAGGGAGCAGGGAGTAGCCAGTAGGGAGTAGGCAAGCGCAGTTTCCCGTGGTACGAAAACTAGAAATCATTTTCAAGACAGAAGAACAGGAGAAGCAATGGCAACGAAGGGGAAAGGCGGCAAGAAGGCCGTAGTTCGCGCGGGCAATACGTCCGCGAGCAAGAAGACCGCCACAACAAAAGTTGAGCCCGCGAAGGGCAAATTGGGTGTGATGGTGGTGGGCCTGGGCGCCGTCGCCACCACCATGATTGCCGGCGTGGAAGCCATTCGCCGCGGACTGGCAAGCCCCGTCGGCTCGCTCACGCAGATGGGCACCATCCGGCTGGGCAAGCGCACTGACAACAAATCGCCGCTCATTAAGGACTTTGTTCCGCTCGCCGACCTGAACGACATTGTCTTTACCGGCTGGGACATCTTTGAAGACAATGTCTATGAGGCGGCCGCGCATGCCGAGGTGCTCAAGCCGGAGATCCTCAACAAGCTCAGGCCCTATCTCGAGACCATCAAGCCCATGCCCGCGGTCTTTGACCGCTACTACGTCAAGCGGCTCAACGGCACGCACGTGAAGAAGGGCAAGAACAAGCTCGACCTGGCGCAGCAGCTCATCGAAGATATTCGCGCCTTCAAGAGGACCGTGGACCGCGTGGTGATGATCTGGTGCGGCTCGACGGAGATCTTCATGGAGCCGGCGGCCGTGCATCAATCCATCGCGACCTTCGAAAAAGGGCTCGAAAAGAGCGACATCGCCATTGCGCCTTCGCAGATTTACGCCTACGCGGCGCTCAAGGAAGGCGTGCCCTTCGCCAATGGCGCGCCGAATCTCACGGTCGACCTGCCCGTCATGATCGAGCTGTCGAAGAAGAACGCGGCGCCCATCTGCGGAAAGGACTTCAAGACCGGCCAGACTTTCATGAAGACGGTGCTGGCGCCGGCCCTCAAGGCGCGCATGCTTGGCGTCAAGGGATGGTTCTCGACGAACATCCTCGGCAATCGCGACGGCGAAGTGCTTGACGAGCCGCAATCGTTCAGGACCAAGGAAGAGTCGAAGCTCGGCTCGCTCGAGCACATCTTCCAGCCGGAGATTTACCCCGAACTCTACAAGGACATCTACCACAAGATTCGCATCAACTACTATCCGCCGCGGGGCGACGAAAAAGAGGCGTGGGACAACATCGACATCTTCGGCTGGCTGGGCTATCCCATGCAGTTGAAGGTGAATTTCCTGTGCCGCGACTCCATCCTGGCTGCGCCCATCGCGCTCGACCTGGTGCTCTTTCTCGATCTCGCAAAGCGCACGCCGGAACTGCGCTCCATCGGCATTCAGGAGTGGCTCAGCTTCTACCTGAAGTCGCCGCAGACCCCGCCCGGCCTCTACCCCGAGCACGATCTGTTCATCCAGTCCATGAAGCTCAAGAACACGCTGCGTCACATCATGGGCGCCGACCTGATCACGCACCTTGGGCTGGAGTATTACGACTGAGGTTTGCGAGGCATGGAACACTTGCGGGGCCGCTGCTGCGGCCCTGCGGCGTTATACGCAGCCCATGGCGTAATCTGAAAGAACCATGAAAGACTCCGCCGTTCTGTTGATCGATTGCCCCGATCGCAAGGGCCTTGTGGCGCGCGTGTCGGGACTGCTCTACGAGCGCGGCGCTAACATTTTGCACGCCGACCAGCACATCGACCGCGACCTCGGCCTCTTCTTCATGCGCGTGGAATTCGAGCTCGATGGCTTCGACCTCGAGGACTTTCGCGCCGCCTTTGCTGCGCTCGCCGCTGAACTTAACATGACCTGGAAGCTCACCTCGAGCGCGCGCAAGCCGCGGGTTGCGCTCTTCTGCTCGCAGTATCTGCACTGCATGGCCGATCTGCTGCACCGCTGGCGCACGGGCGAGTTGGTCTGCGAGATTCCCTTGATCGTTTCGAATCACCGCGCGGTCGAGAATTTGGCCGCCTTTTACGGCGTGCCGTTCGAGCACGTCCCGGTCACAACAGAAGCCCGCGCCGCAGCAGAATCACGGCAGCTCGATCTGCTTGCACAAAACCAAATCGAGCTGGTCGTACTGGCGCGCTACATGCAGATTCTCTCGCCGGCCTTCGTGGCGCGTTATCCGGCGGCGATTATCAACGTGCACCACTCCTTTTTGCCGGCGTTTACCGGCGCGCGGCCGTACCACGCGGCTCACACGCGCGGCGTCAAGCTCATCGGGGCCACCAGCCACTACGTCACTGAAGTTCTCGACGATGGCCCTATCATCGAGCAGGACGTAGCGCGCATCTCCCACCGCGACCAGGTGGAAGACCTGGTGGCGCGCGGACGCGATCTGGAGCGCATGGTGCTCTCCCGGGCCGTGCGCTGGCATCTGGACCGGCGGATCCTTTGCTACGGGAACAAGACCGTGGTCTTCGATTGAAGCAGGGAATAGGGAGCAGGAGTTGAGTGACAAGGGAGGTCGAATGAGCAGCTCGGCAGAGGGTGTTGTTGAGGCATTTGTGCGCGCTGTCAACCGGCAGGATGTGGAAGCGCTGGCTGAACTGATGAGCGAGGACCATCGGTTCGTCGATTCGCTTGGCGCTGTTGTGCAGGGCCGAGAAGCGATGCGTGCGGGATGGAAGGGCTATTTCGGCATGGTCCCGGATTACTCGATTGCCGTAGAGGAAACCTTCTGCGACGGTCCTATCGTGGTGCTGCTCGGCACGGCGCAAGGAACCTATGCCGGCAGTGGGAAGGTCACGCCGGAAAATTTGTGGAAGACGCCAGTGGCGCTGCGGGCATTTGTCGAGGCCGACAAGGTGTCGGAGTGGCGAGTCTACGCGGACAATGAGCCGATCCGGCGGCTGATGGCTAGAGCGGGGCACGAATAGTCGCGCATAAGATACTCTAAATCATTAAGTTGCAGGAAATTTATTGCAAATTTCTTTGAGGGGCTTGTTTTATCCGAGCGATATGCGTTAATTTACTAACTAGTTAGTTAAATATGAGACCGCACAGCCCAAACGAGACCCACGCCGACCGTTCGGCCGAAACGCGCAGCCGGATTCTGGAGGCTGCATTGACGGAATTTGCCGCCTACGGTCTCGCCGGCGCGCGTACTGAGCAGATTGCTGCCGCCGCCGGCGTCAACAAGGCACTGCTTTACTACTACTTCGAGAGCAAGGAAAAGCTGTACGCTGCGGCTCTTGAAATGGTCGCCGCGCGCGTTCGCGACCGCTCGATGGCGGTGTTCCTTCGCGAGGTCAGCCCGGGAGAACGCTTGCTGCGTGTGGCGCTGGATCATTTTGACCGGATTTTGACGCAGCGGGAGTTCAACAGTCTGATGCAGCAGGAGATGATGCGGCTGCACAAGGGCGAGGAGGGGGAGTTGCCCATCCTGGCCAAGCGCCTATTTGCGCCGGTGCATGCCATGTTCCAGTCGATGGTGCGCGAAGGCATTGCATCCGGCGAGCTGATAGAGGCGGAGTGGCTGCAGATTGTGCTGGCGGCGATCGGCGCAAATGTTTTCTATTTCCTCAGCGCCCCGGTGTGGCGGCACATTCTGCCCTTCGAGCCCCTCGACACAGAGGTACTGCGGGCGCGGCGAGTTGCGCTGGTGGAGTTTTTGGGCCAGGCGCTCTTTCAGGATCGGAAACATGGCGCGGAGCTGGCAGCCAAGGTGCTGGCCGACACGCCGATGCCGGAGACAGACGAATTTAAGGGTTTGAGGTGACGGGCGAGTGAGCGCGCGAAATCGAGTTTTTCTTATTCTGGGACTGCTGTTGGTGGGATCGCTGATCTGGTATCTCACCACCACGCGGCATTCCAGCGATTTGCAACTGATTGGGACGGTGGATGCGAACGAAGTCATCGTCAGCTCCCGGATTCCGGGGCGCATTCAGACCCTGACGGTCGAAGAGGGTCAGGATGTGACCCAGGGCGAGCTGATCGCGGTGATTGAGAGCCAGGACCTGCAGGCGGCGCTGAAGGCCGCTGAGGCCACTGCGGCCAGCCAGCACTGGAAAGTGAACAGCACTGAAGACACAGAGCAGCAGAACCGCGGCGAAACCTCAAGCGAAACCATCAGCGCCGAAGCGCAGGTGAAGTCGGCTGAGGCCGCTCTGGCACAGGCCCAGGCGCAGTACGAGCATCAACAGGCCGATACCAGCCGCGCGGTGGCTCTGGCGCAGCAGGGAATCATGAGCCAGCAAACGCGCGACGAACAGGTGACAGCGCTGGCGGCGGCCAAAGCCGCAGTCGATGCGGCGCGCGAGAATCTTGCGGCAGCGCAGGCCAATCTTCGCCAGGCGCGCGCTCACGAATTGTTAACCGAGGCCTCGGCACGCACGGTAGACCAGACACGCGCCGATGCGGCCAATGCTCGCGCTCTGGCGGAACAGGCAAGAGTCGAAGAGGGATACTCGCAGATCGTTTCACCCATCAACGGCAAGGTGGATGTATGGGCAGCGCGGCAGGGCGAAGTGGTGGCCGCGGGCACACCCATTGTCACCATCATGGACCTGACGCAGACCTGGGTCTACGCGCCGCTGCCCGAAACGCAGGCCGACGCCGTGCAGTTGGGCGACAGTTTGCGTGTGGTCATGCCGAGCGGCATCACCATTTGGGGTTACGTGATTGCGAAATCCGCCGAGGGTGACTTTGCCACACAACGCGACGTGAACAGCATGAAGCGCGACATCAAGACCGTGCAGTTGAAGCTGCTCATCCCCAATCCCGGCGAAAAATTTGTGCCCGGCATGACGGCCGAGGTTTACATTCCCAAGGCAAAGCTGAAGGTGCAGAAGTGAGCGCGGCCCCAAACAATAGCCTGCCGGGAAACGGCAACGGCGCGCCGCGTCCCGTCGCCATTGCGGTGGAGCACATCTGGAAACGCTACGGCGACTTTGAAGCCGTCAAGGACGTGAACTTCAGCGTCACTGAGGGCGAGATCTTCGGTTTGCTGGGACCGAACGGCGCCGGCAAGAGCACGCTCATCCGCATGATGACCACGCTCATCCCCGTCACCTCGGGCAAAGCCATTGTGGCCGGGCACGACGTGAGCAAGGACCCGGACGACGTGCGGCGCACGATCGGCGTCATTCCCCAGGCGCTCACCAGCGATCAGGATTTGACGGTCGAAGAGAACCTGTCGATCTACGCCAAACTCTACGGCGTGCCGCGCGGAACCCGCGAGAAGAATATCGCCGCGGTGCTCGAAGCCGTCGACCTGACCGAATGGCGCGATGCGCAAACCAAGACCCTTTCTGGCGGCATGCGGCGCCGGCTCGAAATCGCGCGCGGCCTGGTGCACAATCCGCGCATTTTTTTTCTCGACGAGCCCACCACCGGCCTCGACCCCGTCTCGCGCATCGCCGTCTGGGAGATGCTCAACAAGCTCAAGGCCACGCGCAACCTCACCATGCTCATCACTACGCACTACATGGATGAGGCGGACAAGCTCTGCGACCGCATCGCCATTGTGGATCACGGCAAGCTGGTGGCGCTGGGCACGCCGGTGGAGCTGAAGAACAGTGTGGCCGGCGCAAATGTCGTCGAAGTGCACTTTGACCGCGAGGACGAAGCGTGGCAAGGGCGCCTGGAAACGATGGAGGGCGTCACCGAAGTGCAACCCGAGGGCGCGGGATTCTACCGCGTCATCACGCGGTCGGGATCGAAGACCACCATGCAGATTGTGGAGCTGGCGGCGAGCCTAGGTGAGACGCTCACCTCGCTGAGCGTGCAAAACACCACGCTCGACGACGTATTTATTCACTACACCGGGCGGCAGCTCCGCGACGAGCAGGTGAAGCCGGTATTTACCATGCCGCCGCGGCCGGGAGCGCGCCCATGAACCGGATGTTCGCCATCATCGAGCGCGAAATGCGCAAGTTCTTCCGCTCGCCCACGCTCATGATCATGTCGCTCATGATGCCCATTCTGCAGCTCGTCATCATCGGGAACGCGTTCGGGGGCAAGATCGTGGGCACCCACGTGGCCGTGGTGGATTACGACCACGGGCCGCAGGCCGTGAAGGTGCGCGAGGCCTTCGACGCTGTCGCCGTCAACATCAAAACCTTCTCCACCATCGAGTACCAGAGCGAAGTGCAGGCGCGCGAGGACGTGCGCACTGGCAAAATCGACGCGGCGGTCATCATTCCCGCGCAGTATTCGCGCCGTGTCTACGCGCAGGACGCGCCCAAGCTCGGTTTCGTCGTCGACAACTCCGATCTGTTCACGTCATCGTCGCTCGAAGCCGAAATGCAATCGCTGGTCGACGCCATGAACGCGCCGCAGGTTCAGGACCGGCTGGCAAAGACCATCGCACTCGAAGTCGTCGAGCTTTACCCATACGTGAATTATCTGAAGTATCTTCTGCCGATGACGGTGGCACTAGCGATGTATATCTCGGTGATGATCGGCGGCGGCATGCTCTACATCGACGACAAGGCGCGCGGCGTGCACGAAGGCTACCTGGTGACGCCGATTACGAAACTGGAGCTGGTCTTCGGGCTGAATATCGCCGGCGCCATTAAAGCGACGCTGAGCGGAATATCGATAGTGGTCATCGGGTCGCTCATCGCCGGGCTGGGCATTGTCTTTCATCCCATGATCATGATGCAGACGTTGAGCCTCATCCTCGCCGGCTCCATTGCCTTCAATGGCATGATGTTTCTGCTCATGGTGCGCGTCGACGACCCGCTCGTTCCCCGCGCCATGTTCGGCGTGCTCAATGTCCTCCTGTTATATCCCTCGGGCGCCATGTATCCCACAGCGTCGTTCCCAAAGTGGATGCAGGCCTTGACCGTGGTTGATCCGTTCACCTACGTGATCCATGGCTTCAAGGCGGTGCTGCTCAAGAACGGCGGCTGGGTGGCCATCGGGCACGACCTCCTGTTTCTCGTGGTCTTCGGCATCACCACCCTCCTGGTGGCCACGCCGCTCTTCAAGCGAACGTTGTAGTGATTCCTTAAGAATCGTAGCCGGGGCCGTGCGGGGAGCCGCATTCTTTCCACAGCTTTTCCCAGTTCCACATCGCAGACGTCACCTTGTTTGACAGCGGAAAACCAAGCTGATGCGCGATCATGCACACCTGCCCGCGATGGTGGGCTTCGTGAGAAAGCATGTAGCACAGCATTTCCGGGCCAGCCGGCCAGGGCTGAGCCCAGCCGTCCCGTAAGAACATGTCGCCGCGGCCGTCGCCCCCGCCGAGCGCTTCAGCAAGCATCTCCGCGCAGCGAGCGGCGCTCTGGGTCAATGCCGCGCGGACTTGCCGCGGCGTGCAGTTCGCGCGATTGAGTTGCAGCGGAACTTTCAGGTGCGGAGCTGTGAGCCGGATCCACTTGCAACGGACATTGTGCATGTGCGCGAAGATGGCCGCTACACTGCGGACCTTGCCGGGTGGTTTCGCTTTCCAGACGGCGGGGTCAAGATGCTCGATGAGAATCTGGTTCAGGCGATCGTTTGCGGCAAAGATCTGCACTGCGGCCCGCCCGAGTTGCGTTTGAGCGTTCTGTTGACGCTTGGCCACGGCTTCGTGCTCCATGACCTATGGTACTTCCGATCCGTCGCCTGCTCGGCTCTGGAGCAACCACACCGTGGTTGACAAGAGGTTTTTTGTGAAATCCTGCAGCCGGAGGGATCTAAGTAGCCTTCTCGTTTCCTTGCCCGGCGAGCACCTGCTCGTAGAACCGCACGTAACGCGGAACCACAAGATTCGCGCAGAAACGCTTTTGCGCGGTCTGGCGGGCAGCTTCGCGCATGGCCTGCAGTCGCGGCGGATCATTCAGCAGGCTCAGAGCGCCCGTGGCCATGGCCTCCACGTCGCCAACAGGGAAGAGCAGGCCGGTCACGCCATCGTCGATGAGCTCCGGAACGCCGCCGACGCGCGTGGCAATGCTCGGAACCTTGCATGCCATGGCTTCGAGCGCGGCCAGGCCGAAGGATTCCATCTCGCTCGGCATCAGAAACAGGTCGGCCAGCGCGAGCAGCTCGCTCACGCGCTCCTGCTTGCCCAGGAAATGTACGCGGCTGTGAATGCCCAGATCGTGCGCGAGCCATTCCGCGGAAGAGCGGTCCGGCCCGTCGCCCACCAGCACCAGCTGCGCCGGGCGTTCCTTCGCCACGCGTGCAAAGACCTTGACCACGTCGGTCACGCGCTTCACGGGTCGGAAGTTCGAAAGGTGCATCAGGATCGGCTCGTCAGGCGTCGCGAAATGATGGCGCGCGCACTCTTTTTCTTTCTGCGCTTCGTCCTTGATCGGCGTGTACACGTCGCAATTCACAAAATTCGTGATGGTCTCAATGGGACGCGTGACGTCGAAGTCCGCGATGGTCCTTTCACGCAGGTAGTTCGAGATAGCGGTTACGCCGTCGCTCTCCTGGATTGCGTACCGAGTGATCGGGAGATAGCTGCGGTCGAGTCCGACCAGCGTGATGTCGGTGCCGTGCAGGGTGGTCACGAAGGGCAGACGGCGGCCGCGCGCGGCCAGCATCTGCCTTGCCAGCAGTGCCGAAACCGAGTGCGGAATCGCGTAGTGTACATGCAGGAGATCGAGCGCGTAATATTCAGCCACTTCGGTCATGCGCGAGGCCAGCGCCAGATCGTACGGCGGAAACTCGAAGAGCGGGTAGCTGGAAACGGGAACCTCGTGATAAAAAATGCCGTCGTCGCGCCCGCTCAGCCGGAAAGGCTGCGAGTAGGAGATGAAGTGAATCTCGTGGCCGAGGGCGGCAAGCTCAATGCCCAGCTCCGTAGCGACAACGCCGGAGCCTCCATAGGTGGGATAACACGTGATCCCGATGCGCATGGTGCCTTCTTGAAATACGTCTGCTGCTACGTTATGGACGCGCGCGGGTCAGCGCAAGATGCAAGGAAACAGCAAGTCAGCAAGTTAGCGAGTCAGCCGCCGGCGGCGGCGCGGCCGGAGCAGAAGTGTCGAGTCCGGAAAACGATATGAGTTCGATGCCTGGAACCTCGGGAATTGCGGTCAGAGCCACGCGTTCCAGGTCACGTGAGTCGCGCAGCCGCGTGCGCACACGAGCCAGGTCGGCGTCATTGTAGCCGGGATGCGTCACCAGCTCCCATGTGCCGGCAGGGAGCTTTCCGAGCAGGGAACGGAGGGCCGCGGCATCGAGGGTGCCTGTGGCGGCCATGGCAATGGTGCCGTTGGTGCTGACAAATCCCTCCTCGGCAAGAATCTGGCGGGAGCGCGGTGCGAGACAGCGTAGAACCGTGAGCTCGGCAACGCGCGCCATCGGAGCCCTGATGGAAGCGCGGACCGCCCATTCCGGCTCAAAGGGATGACGCACTGCGCGAATTCCGGCGGCGCGGGCGGCGCGCAGCACGGGACGAAGCACCGCGGAAAACATGTGCGCATGCTTATGCGTGTCGATGTGCGTCATGTGCACTCCGCGTCGCTGCAAATGTGCGATTTGCGCGGCGGCCTCGGCCTCGATCTCCGCTGCGCGGATGCGGCCGGTGAAAAGCCGCAGCAGAAATGCCGTGAGCGTGTCCGGAAAATGCCCGGTCCGCTGATCCACGAGGCTGGGAATCTGTTCCGGCGGAAGCACCGGCTCACCGTCGACAAGAACTATATGGCAGCCGACGCCCAGCGACGGTGTCGCGCGGGCCAGTTCGATGGCCTCGTCGGTCGCGCCGGCGCGCGCCATCAGGGAGGTGCTCGTGACCAGGCCCGAGGCGTGCAGCTCGATGATGGCCCGGTTCACGCCCGGGGTTAGTCCAAAATCGTCGGCGTTGACGATGAGACGGCCCACTCGGTGAGTTTATCAACTTGCGCCGGAGCGCCGTCCGCATGGTGAACACACTGGTATCATGACTGAAGGCGCACTCCGCGCGGCGGCGTGGGCGGTTAGCTCAGCTGGTTAGAGCGCCTGCCTTACAAGCAGGAGGTCGCAGGTTCGAACCCTGCACTGCCCACCATGATACTAAAAGACTTACATAATTCTGCGAGTTTCTCTGATCGCTGACTGTGGTGGATTTTGTGGGGAGTCTGTTTCGGAACTGATCATATCGAAGACACTGACGGCCTTCCGTTTCGCTTCCGCCCGGACGTGTGAATACCGTTCAATCATCTTTGAACTCATCCATCCGAGTAAGGCTTGAAGGGTTTGATCGGTTGCCCGCCAGCGGCCATGCGCGAGGCGGCGCTATGCCGGAGATCGTGCCAGCGGCATTCGACGCCAGCCGCTCTCTTAGCCGCCTTCCATGCCGTCGCAAAACTGCGCACGGGCTGATCGAGAAATGTGCGGTACGGTGCCGTTGCGCACGGCATTCGCATCTCGACCGCGTGTGGTTTTACTTACATATTCCAGGCCGATTCGAGAAATCAGCGGGGCAATCGTTCGCCCGCTCAGAGGGCACGCCAAGGGAAGGGTTCAAAGACTGGAGGGTGCTGTGGAACAGAGAAAAGGGACCATAGAATTCGAGGATAATCCCGACGTCCCGGAAGGGAACTTCATGCTGGACGAAAGAGAAAAACTCGTCCGGAAATCGGCTCGTTGGTTAGCGGGCGACACATCAGCTGTGGTCGGTACACTCCGCATCGAGACGCGCGTTCCAATCGAATTCGCGGAGGAGGTGTTTGATCAATGGCTCAGAGAGTTGCAGGCCCGCAACTGTGGCCGGATTGAATGGCGTGGGGGACCCCGGTTGCGCATGAGGGCGAACATAAGCTTCTTTCAGGTTCTGATCAAAGGCCTCGGTTCCACCAGCATGGAACGTGCGCGGGTACTGTGGAGGGAATTCGCCGGGAGGGCGAGTCTTCACCAAATCTACCCGGAGTGGATCGGCCTTCCGGCAGAACAGCCGCAGGATGAGTATTGAGAAGAGTCTGGCCTTGAATAGAGCCTTGATGATTTGGATGATCACTGATGGGTGTGACGAGCGGCTGCGATGACGACGTTGCTCATCGGTTTCGATTCCGCCTGGACCGCCGAGAGCTCCGGCGCGCTCGTCGGAGTTCTGCGTGCAGGTAAGGACGGCGTTGCGGGGAACCTGCTAATGACGGTGTGAATTTTCGCAGTTGCGCCCCGAAAACTTCGCCGTTTGCAGCCAAGCACGATTGATTCTCCAACCCAAGAGGAGTTGCGCATAAATCCTTTAGAATCTGCTGAGAATAGAGACTGTTCGACTTCTATATTGAAAGATTCCGAGCAAATGACGGAACCTTTCGCGAAGGAATGAGCAGCCGGATGGCGCCACGGCCGGCCAGAACCTGTCAACCCCTTCATGAAGAATGCCCCGCATAGAAAGCGAGCGCATGGCGTGTAAATGACGGGGGTATCCACGAAAAAACGGGCAATGGCAATGCCGGACGATCACATCGCGCTCGAAATGATCAAGCGCATTTGCGCCAGAGCGACAAAACCCTCGGTCTTGCTCAGGTCAACTCCTTCGAACCGCGGGTTTCTGGTATGCCCCAAGCTGACGAATAGTTTGACTAGGCGCGATAAGCATTCGCTCGACCGTTTCGCACGCTGAAGGCGGGTGCGGACGTTTACTAAATATCTCCCGGTTGCCGGTGAGGGCTCTGGTTTCCTCTGGATCACATGGTGCAGGCAGACGAACGCATTAGTGAGGTAACGACATTCGTCGCCGTCGGGCGAAAACTACTCCCTACCTCTGGCGGGCTAGCTCGCCTCAAAGACGTCAAAGGAAAACTGCGAAGCCACCCCAGCAGTTCATTCCGTGCCCAAAGCTTTGGCCGCTTTGCGGATGCTGGCTGGCTCCACTGAGATGAGTGCGCCGAAACGGCCAGATCCCGCAGCGAGAGCATGCAGCGTGGTCACGTTGATCCCCGCTTCTGCCAATTTGCCTGCAATCTCTGCGAGTGCGCCGGGACGGTCTTCGCCCTTCACCATGAACGCTGTCTGCTTCCGGCCAAGGGCGAGGCCCACTTTCTTGCCTGCCGCGCTGACTCCCTGTGTCTTCTCATCGACGACAACGACAACTTCGGCTTTCCGAGTCGTCTTCGGGTAGCCCAGAAAGCCCGTCAAGTTCACCCCTGCCTCTTTGAAAGCGTTCAGAACTCGAGCGGCTTCCCCGGCTTTGTGAGGTATTGTTGCGACGTAATACTCAACGCGTGAAATCTCGTCGGCCATAGTCGTTCTCCTTCCTGTAGCTTGCCCAAATTGACCCATGTTCTCTGATGGCCCAACCAGCGGAGCTCGTCATTCCCTGTCTTCGATCTGGCACTGTTATGGTAGTCAATCTCAGGGCTGACCGAAAGACCAGCAATCCGAAAGCGATTACTGTGCGCGCGAGGCAGGGCGATCTGGCATCTCGGCATAGCGGCCACGCGGCAGAGCAAACAAGATGATGAGGACGACGAGGGCCAGAGTCGGGACGATGAAGATACTGCATTCGGGGCCGGTCGTTCCCCCGCTGAAAATTGGTCTGCCTGCGGGGTGTGTGGCAAGCAGACGGTGCTGTACCCTCTCCCCGCTGTCGGCGGCACCGAATAGAAAGGACTGAGTCCAGTCCCAGGCCATGTGGAAGCCGATGACCCACCAGAGAGAGCCGGTGCGCCATAGGCTGAGGCAGGCAACCATGCCAAACAGCCCGAGGGAGACGAACGCCATGGGAGGCTCCCCCGGCATCATGCTTAGAAACGCGAAGAGGAGCGAGGTGATCGCGGCTGCTATCCAGAAGCCTAGTGCTGCACTGTGGCTTGTCTTCAATGCCCGCTGGCAGAAGCCGGAGAGGCCGCGAGTGAGGGTGTACTGGAGGTAGCCGCGGAAGAAATACTCATAGGACAGGCCGCACGTGAGGAAGCCGAATAGCCAGATTGTCCCGTAACGCAGAATGTCGCCGCCAAGGAGCAACCGGCCGTCGAAGACCAGCAGGCCGCTGCTCCAAAGCGTCAGGGCCAGGAGCAGGTAGCAGACAAGCCCCCAGCCCAAACCTGTGAGGAAGAGCCAAAGTTTGCGCCCGCCGCCCAGTCCGTAGGTAGAGATAGGGCGCCGTTCGATCTTCGACATGACCCAGGTGGCGAATAGGGCCGCCAGAAAAGCTGCGCAGCATTCCAAGTACGCCTTGGCGGC